>Ga0209043_1000819_pt1 | contig 18531 bp, 20 predicted proteins | sample SaaInlV_100m_DNA_3_FD_184654 | JGI IMG/M metagenome (GOLD analysis project Ga0209043, IMG submission 184654) | Marine microbial communities from expanding oxygen minimum zones in the Saanich Inlet - SI037_S4LV_100m_DNA (SPAdes) (version 2) | ecosystem: Environmental > Aquatic > Marine >... | reverse complement strand
TGCACTTGAGACCGGCCTACAACATACTATTGACTGGTACGGATCGCACTACCGAGCTGGAGAGTGCGCGTGACCCTTACTCAAAACCTAAGTCAATTATCGGTAGTGATTCCAGTTTACAACGAAGGACTACATCTAGAAGAAAGGGTTGATCACTTCATCACAGTACTGGATGCCGTAGTTGGCTCTGGTCGCTGGGAGATATGCCTGATCAATAACGGTAGCGCCGACAACACAGCCACCATCATCGATAACCTCTCGACACGATCGCCAAATATCATCGGCCACGCCCTGCCAAACCCAAACTATGGCCTGGCAATCCGCCATGGGGTAATACAGGCTAACCACGCTTTTATCTACATCGTGGATCTTGATCAGTGGGATGATGCCTTCATCCAGTGGGCCTGGCGTTACCACCGAAGTTACGACCTGATCATTTCATCCAAGCGGGCAGACCCTTCAATAAACCGTCAGAGCCGGCTGCGCTTTATGCTTTCTTGGGGACTCAATGCCGCACTGCAACTGCTGTTTGCCTTTCCCGGCTCCGACACCCACGGCCAGAAATTGCTCAATCGAGAATCGCTGGAGCAGATTCTTGAGAAAACCAAAGCGGATCGCGGCCAGTACGATGTTGAGCTGGTGGTACGAACTTTGCGTGCGGGCAAAAGCGTAATCGAATTGCCTGTTCCCTACGAGGAAATGCGTCCCGCCCGGAATGCTCTGGTCAAGAAAGTGCTGTGGAATACCTGGGCCCTGTCAAAATTGGCCTGGCGACTGCATTCTCTGAAATCCCAGTCGGTCCAGTTGCGCCGTATCAGTCGCTCAGATGTAGAGAACGGCCGAGGCTTCAGTGACGACATCCCGCAAAACCCTTGTTGACTTCTCTGCCGTACTGACACTAACCCGAGCAAGAGAGCGCAGACCTGCTAATCTTCAGTGGCGAGGTTTGTTCTGGCGCACCTTGTAGGATGCGTCCATCTCCTCGTCCTTATCCATCAGGATCGAATGACCGGGCCCTTCCAGATCCTCGAACTGGCCACGGCGCACAGCCCAGAAAAAGCCCCAGATCACCAATGCCACGAGCGCCAGCGCCAGCGGAATTAACAAAAAGATAATGTCCATTTACATCATGTCCGCACGCTTGCCGACAGTGTCCAGATCCATGGGCACAAGTATGGCACGTCGCCCCAAACGCGACTGGCCATGCGTAACCTGTATGAGAAATCCGCTCAGCGCTTATCGTGAAATCGCAACTACAACAACCGTGTAGACCCACGACCCGAAATACGACCCAACAGCATCAAGCCAGCCGTACCGGTGTTACTCCCCGGCAATAGTCAGGCCATCCACGCGGATGGAGCCACAGCGAATATTGCGCCGCGGATCCACATCGTTTGCCACGGCCACAATGTTGGAGAAGATGTCCTTGAGATTACCCGCCACAGTGACTTCCTCTACCGGATGAACAATCTCACCGTTTTCGATCCAAAGACCCGATACACCACGCGAGTAATCCCCAGTAACGGTATTGACGCCAAAACCGATGAGTTCAGTCACCAGCAGGCCTTTTTCTATACCTTTGATCAGCGCTTCGAGATCCTGCTCCCCGGAATCAATGGTGAGGTTGTGCACACCGCCGGCATTGCCGGTTGTTTCCATTCCTAACCGGCGCGCACTGTAGGAGCCCAGCACATAGCTTCGCAGCACGCCATCGCTGACAATATCGCGCGGTGCAGTCGCAACACCCTCGTTATCAAAGGAAGAGCTGCCCATAGCGCCTATCAACAGCGGCTGCTCGTGGATGCGCACAAATTCGGGAAAGATCTGCTTACCCAGGTGGTCCAGCAAAAAAGTGGCCTTGCGATAAAGCGCGCCGCCACTGACAGCGCCGATGAAATGCGACAACAGGCTGGAGGCGACCGGTGCCTCGTAGATAACGGGCACCTGGCAGGTGGGGATACGGCGTGACCCGAGGCGGCGCAGTGTCCGTGCAGCAGCTTGCTCACCGACCTCGGCAGCGCTATCGAGTTCACCGAAGCGTCGTGCTGCGCTGTACCAGTAATCGCGCTGCATGGCACCGTTCTCAGTGCCGATGACCGAGCAACTGATGCCCTGGCGGGATTTGCGGGTATAGCCGATAAAGCCGTGCGTGTTGCCATAGACCTCGCAACCTTCATGGGCATCAACCGACGCGCCCTCGGAATTATCTATGCGTGCATCAGCTGAAAGTGCTTTGTCTTCACATACCAGCGCCAGGTCACGGGCCTCATCCACTGAAGGGCGCCACGGGTGGTACAGATCCAGGTCCAGATCCACCGCATCTGTTGCCAGGCGCTCGGGGTCGGCAAGGCCATGGCAGGAATCCTCCTGGGTGTAACGGGCAATACTGCAAGCTGCTAGTACAGCCTCGCGTACCGCAGCCGGCGCGTAATCTGAGGTGCTGGCACTGCCGGTACACTGCCCAAAATACACCGAAACCACCAGGCCTCGATCACGGGTGTGCTCAACCGTTTCGACCTCTCCCATGCGTACATTGACCGAAAGTCCCTGACCCAGGCTCGCAGCTGCCTCGGCAGCCGATGCCCCCTGCCGGCTGGCTTCTGCCAAGGCCGCCTGAACGGCCTCAGCCAGTGGCGCATCATCCAGCGCTACGCCAGTCGAGTCCGAATCCATGGCCTGTGATTTTTTGCTCATACTTCCACACCTCCAACGGTCAGGCCGTCAATGCGTAAAGTGGGCTGTCCCACGCCCACCGGCACACTCTGGCCCTCCTTGCCGCAGGTGCCAACTCCCGAATCCAGCTCCAGATCATTGCCCACCATGGCGACCCGGGTCAGTACATCTGGACCATTGCCAATAAGCGTTGCACCCTTGACCGGAGCGCCGATCTTGCCCTTTTCAATGCGGTAAGCCTCGCTGGCTGAGAACACGAACTTGCCTGAGGTGATATCCACCTGCCCACCAGAAAAATTTACGGCATACAGGCCTTGATCCACCGAGGCGGTGATCTCACCCGGGTCGTGCGAGCCGGCCAGCATGTAGGTATTGGTCATCCGCGGCATCGGCAGGTGGGCATAGGACTCGCGCCGACCATTGCCCGTACTGGCGGTACCAGTCAAGCGCGCGTTCAAGGTATCTTGCATGTAGCCCTTGAGCACGCCGTTCTCAATCAGCACGGTGTTCTGGGACGGTGTGCCTTCATCATCTACAGTCAATGAGCCACGCCGGTCAGCAATAGTGCCGTTATCGACTACGGTGCATTCCGGGGAGGCCACCTGCTCGCCGATGCGCCCGGAAAAAGCCGAGGTCCCCTTGCGATTAAAATCGCCTTCTAAGCCGTGGCCAATTGCCTCATGCAGCAGGATGCCGGGCCAGCCGGGACCAAGCACTACGGTCATGGTCCCAGCGGGGGAGTCCACGGCCTCGAGATTCACCAGGGCCTGGCGCACGGCTTCGCGCGCATAAGAGCCGGCGCGGTCCTCCTCGCGTAACCAGGCGTAACCAAAGCGCCCGCCACCGCCGTAACTGCCCTGCTCACGCCGTCCATTCTGTTCGACGATCACAGTCACATTAAGGCGCACCAGTGGTCGTACATCGGCCGTCATCTGACCGTCGCTACGCGCCACCAGCACCACATCGTGCACCGCGGCAAGGCTTGCCATGACCTGGCTGACCCGTGGGTCACAAGCGCGGGCCTGCACTTCCACTGCCTGTAGTAATTCAACTTTGTCTTGGTCACTCAAACTCGAAAGGGGATCGGCCGGGGTATACAGCGGTGGCGACTTTGCGTTACGCCATTGCACCGGCGAAGTCGTCCCGCCGCTTTTGGCAATGGCCCGCGCAGCATCCGCCGCCTGGGCAAGCGCCGGCAGTACAAATTCGTCCGAGTAGGCAAAACCGGTTTTCTCGCCGCTGACAGCACGCAGACCCACGCCCTGATCAGTGCTGCGACTACCCGATTTAACGGCGCCGTCCTCCAGTGCCCAACCCTCCTGGCGGCTGTACTGGAAATAAAGATCTGCATAGTCAATATCCTGACTCAGCAGGCGGCCCATCAGCCGATCGATATCGGACGTCTCAAGCCCAGCAGGTACAAGCAAGGTGTCGGTCACAAGTTTAAAAGTATCAGTCATGGTCTGGTATCTAAGTATCCGGATAGTCTGTCAGGGTCTGGCTGCAACCCAGGCGAAAGTGAAAGTGGAATTATAGGAGGGTCTGCCCGCGCAGACTCACACGTTGAACATGGTGTCAGAAGATCCCCCGTGCAAGGCCTGGCAGAGATACTCCCAGTAAGGCCGCTCCCATCACCCGTATGAAGGATCCCCCTTGTGCCGTCAATTGCCACTGCCGCGCCGCCAAAGCCAATGCCTGAGCGCACCAGGCCACTCCATACAAAAATCAAGCCACCGGCCAGCATCTGCAGCGGCGCGAGATCAGACATAACAAACAACGCGCACCGACCAAAGAGTCGTTGGCAAAGGGATCAGGAAACTGGAATTGATGCCACGGTACCCGACACAGCTGCCTGAGGCATCTTCTGCAGCAGACCGCGGATAACTTTGAGGGCGTCGGTCGCATCCCAGCGCCGCGCGCCATGGGAGATATAAGAAACCCGCCCGCTACGATCGATCAGAAAGGTGGCCGGCAAACCACTCACGGGCCAGTATTGGGAGGCAGACATATCGGGGTCCATTAGAATGGTAAAACTGAGTGGCGGGTCGATTTGAAAATAAAAGTTCGCAATGTCCTGCTTGCGCTCTCCGATATTGATCGCAAGGATTACCAAGTCCTCGTTCTTGAGTAGATCATGCAGTCGCTGCAGGCTGGGCATCTCGGCACGGCATGGCGCACACCAGCTGGCCCAGAAATTGAGCAGCACGACCTTGCCTCGATACAGCGACAGCAGGTGTGGCTGACCGCCGATATCTTGCAACTCAAAGTTGGGCGCCTCAGGTCGCTGGCTGAGCATGTTCAAGCCCCCAGCCGCGGCAATGGGAGAAGCCAACACCATCAACCCCGTAAAACTCGCAATAACGAGGTGTTGGAATACATACCGCTTAATCAGAAGTCCTACCACGGGCCGATTCAACCACGCATTGCCTCACGAAACAACGTTGTGCCCAAATGCTCTTTTAAGCCGATTCAGTTTTCAGGCGAGTCAGCGCCAGCGGATACCGGCAGTTGCAGCCATATGAAAAATATGTATATAGTGTCGCCTGACTATCACCAAAGGGATATGCGGCCCCAGCCCAATCTTGGCAGATCAGGGGGTTTCCAATCCTTGCAAGGCTAGGGAGGCTTTAATAACCGCATGAATAATCAGATCATCCAGGGAGCGGGGCAAATACTGGTTTTCGGCGCATTAGCCATCGGTGGCTGGCAGTTCATGTTCTCGGCCCCGGCATCGCCAGACACGATACCGAAGTTGGCCAGTGAATCCCTGGCCGTAGCTCCAACTGGCCCGATCAAACCGGCCCAGCAACGTGAAGCGGCGGCTGCCCTAAATGCGGCAAATACCAAGGCTGAGGTCAATTTTGGAATACCGGGGATCTTCTTTGACGAGCTGCGCCTGGTGATGTGCCCGATTGTCAGCGCCATACCCATAATCAAAGACATTGTGGGCGAGCTATCGATACAGTTCGGCTTCTCTTGTCCGACGGGAAGAATGTCTTCGAACAATAATCAAGCCGTCTCCGCCTGGGGCACACAAAAACCAGCTCTGGCGCCAAGCTTACAGTCTCCAAGCTGACTGTTTAATCTAAAAGGGCCAATCCAGGCAAAGTTAAACGGGTGAGCTAAGTTTTTTTTCGCGGCTGCAATGAGGTAGCCCACGCCACCTAAAACAGCGGCTGGCCCACCGGGCTACGCCCTACCACCGCTCTATTGGGCCCACTGCCCCTCTGCTGAACTCACCTGAACCGCTGGGGTTCGCGAAAAAGTGCCAAAAAATACGGCATCCAAGGCCCGACTCAAACCCCGACCCGACCCGAGCAACGGCCCGGTCCGAAATACCCCTTTTGAGAGGTAGGATCAAGGGCTATATTAGAATATTATTATGGTTAAATCTTATTAGAAACAACCTCCCGAGGTTCTGGAACCATGAAAAACTGGAAGATAGGTATCGCCACCGTCGCTGCAACTCTAAGTCTTGCCATGAGCGCGGCCATAGCGCAGGCGCAAGAGGCCACAGCCCCCGCTGCCGCGCAGACCCCGGTAGCAGACAGCCAGCAACAGCCAAAAGAGCACAAGTTCGAAAAAGCGCTCCAGTACTACCTGGAGTACAACCCGGACAAAACGGCTGAAGATTTCGAGAAATTACGTCCGTGGCTAAAACCCTTTAGCGATGTCGAACTTATGGCCGATATGATGGCTGATCCGCGCACCCTGATGGAGTGGATGAACCAGATCAGTGAGCCCGAAGCCGTCTACCTGATGATGAAGTGCTCACAGGAGCCTGTCATGTGGGACACCTGGATGAATGGAATGACTGACACCAACAAACTCTTTGGCGCCATGGGCCGGGTGCTGGTCAATCCCGACGCCTACGTCAACTGGGTGGTCGGCTGGTTCGATACCAACCTGTACAAATCGATGGCGGGCATGATGGACCCACGCAAACTGGTTCGCTGGGGCGAGCACGGTATGCGTAGCGAGTTCTACAGCCCGATGTACGCTTTCTTAAAGCCTGATTACTATCCTGAGCGTAGCGACTGGCTGTTTGACCCGCAAAGCTTCCAGCCAATGCTGAACATATTCGCGATCCCACAGATCAACTGAACAATCGCTGCATCCAAAAAGGCCGCCCGCAAGGCGGCCTTTTTTATTACTCAAGACCGAAAGAGGGAATAGTGGTCTGCTGGTAACGCTGTGGCACTAAGAAATGCTCGTCACTCAGGAGCTCCAAACTGACTGAGTGCAACTGGTCTTTGTGGCCCAGGCCACGAAACGATTGATACAGAATCGGGATTCCCGGTGTGTCGGATATTTCGATAGCGAGTGGGGGCGGCTCAAAGCCCATGGAAAAAGCCCCGGTCTCGCCTAACGCAGCGATCGTTCGATAGTAAGCGGCAAGCGCCTGGGCATCGGTCAAAGAAAGGCCCAGTTGATCGGGATCGGCTACACACCAGCGTCCTACCCGTTGGTAACCCTCGTATACATCGATCGGCTTGCAGCGCCATGCCCCCACCTGGCGGGTGCCAAAACCTGCCGGACGATAGGACAGTTCAGGCTGGCCCTGGCCTGTCAGCATTGAAGAAAAGGGCATCATGAATTTACCCTGCTGGTACAGCAGTTTGATCTGCAGCGATTCCTGGCTTACCCGCTCATCTGCTTTTTTCTGAATCTTGGCAACGTGTACTTTCGCTTTTTCTGCAAGCACTTTGAGCGCTTGAGGCTCCAACTCTGTGTACTCATGGTAATCACGATCAATCACGGTCAGCGCTAAAGGGTCGCCACCATGCAACGCCATCGCCTGCTCGCCGCCAAGCCCAGAGACAGCGACAAGGCCATCTCGTACCGACAGCGTCAGCGATTTGTTATCAGCACCCAACCGATAGGTTAGGGTCGCATCGGCGAATGCTATTGATACTGGAAAAACCGCGCCCACAAGCAAAACGACAAGCGCCCACGTCGCAAAAAACACCGGCAGACGCATCGATCAGTTCCCAGGTAACAAGGTAGGCAGCCAAGTCAATGGATTAGGAATGCCGCTTCCGGCTGGCATAGACAAGGGGCTGGCCTGGCCTGCAAAAAAACCCGGCGCGGCGCCTGGCAGCATTGCCGCGCCCACCGGCATACCGCCAACGCCCTGCTGGGTCATAAGCCGGTAAAAAGTATTTATGGTTGTGGGATTCACCGAGGCGATCATCCAGTTGGCCGCAATCGGAATACTGACTGAAAGCGCGCCCTGCGCAATCGGTGCGCCAAGGGTGGCGAGCGGTGATACCAGCGATGATCCTAGATTGAAATTCGAGCCGGGAAACCCTGCTCCCCCAGCGAACGGCAGGCCAAAGCCCCCGGCCGAGCCGCTACCCCATGTTGATGGCTGCATACGCGACGCTGCAAACAAAGAAGATAAAACGGATTGAGAATTCTGAGTTGACTGTAAAAATGCTAACGGATTAAACGAAGAAGCGCTCGGACCTGTTTGTGCGGCCAAAAATGCCAGCGGATTAAAACCGCCGGCCGTGGGAGCAAGGGTAGGCTGGCGCAGCCCCAACTGGATAAGCAGGCTATCCACCAGGCCTTGGGCCTGACTCGGGGCTGTTGCTGGGGCGGGCGCATCAATCTGGGCCTGTAATTGCGCGAGCAAGGCGGTGATCTGGGGTGGCAGGCTTGCCTCAGTTACTGACGTTTGCTCGGCGTTGGCGAGCGGCATCCATACCAAGCCGCCTATTAATACAAGAACAGTCATCACGCTACCGACTGACGATCGTCGATACCCTGTTTGCACCGCTAAACGCCATCCACGAAACAATGTATGTAAGTGCTGTCGAACCATTTCTTTCATCAGAATCATTATTTCATCCTCGAAAATTGGTACGAGTCTACCGCTTTGGGGTTACGGCGCCGATTTAACTTCTTAATCACACCCTCAACATGGCTGAAGATCACACAAGCCTCCCATGAACCTTAGAAAAAGTCTCAGGATAACGACATTTCACACATGCCGAAAATCGAACTTATCAAACCGCTGATGGCCTTTGGTGCGCATATCGTGGGCCCCGCCCCATACGCTAAAGTGAGGGGCGCAAGTGAGCAGTGCATTGCTTGCGGGCTGCTCGGTCGTCAAAGGCTGAGCTCCGAATGGTTTAGCGCCTTAAGAGCAGCTCATTACTTTTGCCCCATCATAGGTAGTACTTATCGCCTGACAACCCCACCTATGGGAAATCCGCCCTGAAATCCAGGGCATAAGTTCATTTTATAGACAGCAAGAAAACAATGGCTTGTGTTGCAAATGATCATGATTCAGCATCGCGTTCGTTTCTTTTTGATCCTCAAGGACAACTCAATTCATGTTTACTCATAACCCCTTCGCGGAGCTTTCCGGGTCCATCACCCCTCTAGCCATGCAATTGTATGTGGTCCTGATGTTTTTGCTGGTCCTGGGCGGCACACTGCTGGATACCATTCACAAGAAAAGCGCCAAGTATTTTTTCCAAAGCGCAGAAAAATCAAAAAAGAACAGAACCCGAACGATCGGCGGTGGCGAAAAAGCAGGAATTGCTGTCAAGACCGTAGTAGAGGATGTGCTGATGTCTGCCGAGTTCTGCAATCCGCGGCGGCGTATTGCCCATCTTCTGGGGATGTACGGGTTTGTGACTTTCATCGTAACCACCGCGCTGCTGATATTTTGCTATCCGACGGCTGCTACGCCAGCACCTCCTCTCGCCACGACTTTATGGCACCTGGGCGCTCTGATGGTGTGCGTTGGCGGTTACTGGTTCTGGTTTGTTATTCGGGTGGATGTCGCTGCAGAGGGCAATGCGTGGTATCGGGTGGTGCGCGCAGACTTGTTTATCCTCTCGCTTTTGGCCACAGCCACCTTTGCCCTGATCTGGTCGATGCTGCAGTCGTCCGGTGGCTCCGAGTGGCAAGTAATGCTTTTCTTTGCTTTGTTCATAACTGCCAGCACGATCCTGTTCGGCGGTGTGCTGTGGTCCAAGTTCGCTCACATGTTCTTCAAACCCGCCGCCGCGTTTCAAAAGCGCATGGAAGAAGCCGATGGCTCAAGATCAAACCTTCCGCCGCCATCCGATGAGCCCGCACAGTTTGGTCTGGGCATCAAACGTGAGCCGTCCCGGCACTATTAATCAAACAAATTAATCCCTGATCTATTCGCTCAACCGCTCGCCGGCTGTTGCTTTAAATCAGGAAAAAGGAGAATAAAATGCCAACCTTTGTTTATATGACCAAATGTGACGGCTGCGGTCACTGTGTCGATATCTGTCCATCGGACATCATGCACATCGATAAGACCTATCGACGTGCGGTCAACATTGAGCCCAATATGTGCTGGGAATGCTATTCCTGTGTAAAGGCTTGCCCGCAAAACGCCATCGACGTGCGTGGTTATGCTGATTTCGCTCCGCTGGGGCACAGTGTTCGCGTGCTGCGCGAGGAAGAAAAAGGAACGATCTCCTGGAAGATCAAATTCCGAAATGGCCACGAGAAGAATTTTGTCTCACCCATAACCACGCAACCTTGGGGAGAAAAGATCCCGAGGCTGGCCGATCTGGCAGAACCCTCCGAAGAGGATCTGAATTCCGAGCTGCTGTGCTATGAGCCAGATGCCCTCAACACCGATGTCGGATTACCAGTGATGGACAAGAGCAAATTTAAACAGGGAGTTTATTACTGATGGGTTTCAAAACAGTTTTTGAAGATTGCGACATTCTGGTTGTCGGCGGAGGCATGGGCGGCACCGGTGCCGCTTATGAAGCCCGCTACTGGGGGCGCGATTTAAAGATCGTAGTCGCCGAAAAAGCCAACATCGATCGTAGCGGCGCCGTCGCGCAGGGTTTGTATGCCATCAACTGCTACATGGGTATGCAGTGGGACGAGAACCAGCCTGAAGATCATGTTCGCTATGCCCGCAACGACTTGATGGGTATGGTGCGCGAAGACCTGGCTTACGACATGGCCCGCCACGTGGACTCGAGCGTACATAAGTTCGAAGAGTGGGGTCTGCCGATAATGCGTGATGCTGAGAGCGGACGCTACCTGCGTGAAGGCAAGTGGCAGATCATGATCCATGGTGAAAGTTACAAGCCGATTGTGGCTGAAGCGGCCAAAAAATCTGCCGACAAGATCTACAACCGCATCATGGTTACCCACCTGCTAATGGATGAAAGCAAACCCAACCGGGTGGGCGGGGCGATCGGCTTTAATGTCCGCACCGGCGATCTGCATGTGTTCAAGGCTAAAACCGTTATCGTGGGTGCCGGTGGTGCTTCACATATCTTCAAGCCCCGGTCCGTGGGTGAAGGCATGGGTCGAACCTGGTACGCCCCTTGGAGCAGCGCATCGGCGTACGCGCTGCCGATCCTCGCGGGTGCAAAGATGACCCAGATGGAAAATCGCATCGTGCTGTGTCGGTTTAAGGATGGTTACGGTCCGGTGGGGGCGTATTTTCTGCACCTTAAGACCTATACGCAAAACGCTTACGGAGACGAATACGAATCTAAATGGTATGACCACACCAAGGAACTGGTGGGTGACTACATTGATCACCACCCCACACCGACCTGCCTGCGTAACCATGCCTTCATCGAGGAAACAAAAGCCGGCCGCGGACCAATCCATATGGTGACCAAGGAAGCCTTTCAGGATCCCCACAAAGAAACCGTAGGTTGGGAGAACTTTCTCGGCATGACCGTCGGCCAGGCCGTTGTCTGGGCATCACAGGACATTGATCCGAAATACACCAACCCTGAGCTGACCACATCTGAGCCTTATGTCATGGGCTCTCATGCCACCTGCTCGGGCGCATGGGCCAGCGGACCGGAAGATCTCTCTCCAGATGAGTACTACTGGGGGTACAACCGGATGATGACGGTCGAAGGATTATTTGGTGCCGGTGATGCACTCGGCGGAACTGCCCACGCATTTTCATCCGGATCGTTTACCGAAGGCCGCCTTGCCGCTAAGGCTGCAGTCAAATACATTCGGGAGCATGCAAGCGAGAAGATCCAGGTTTCAGAAAAGCAGATCGAGGATCGCAGGAAAGAGATCTACCAACCTATGGAAAACTACGAGGTCGGCCGTAACGAAATCGTGGGTGGAACCGTCTCGCCGAGCTACATACTGCCTATCCACGGTCTGCAGCGTCTTGAGAAGATCATGGATGAATATGTGGGCGGTATCGGTGTCAACTACATGACTAACGAACCCCTGCTGCTGCGCGGGCTTCACCTGCTGGCCACCCTGCACGAAGACCTGGAGCATATCGGTGCTGAAGATCTGCACCAGTTACAGCGTGCATGGGAGTTGAAACACCGTGCGATCGCCTCAGAGTGTGTTACACAACATACCCTGTTTCGCAAAGAGACGCGCTGGCCCGGTTACTACTATCGTGGTGACCATATGAAACTGGATGATGAAAACTGGCATGCTTTAACTCTGTCGCACCGTGACCCGGAATCTGGCGAGTGGACCATGGAAAAAGCACCGGTCTATCACATCGTTGACTAGGCTATACCTGCAGGGCGGGACGAGTCCCGCCCTGCGTTTATTGTCGATACCTTCCTGACCAATCCCGGCATCGCGCCCTACAGGCGCGCCGATTGCTACCCTCAGTTTTCTTCGCATTTAAAACGCCAGCGCCAAAAGGTTTCCCGGTAAACTCCGCTGCTGCTGAATCTACCTTGAAAGCGGCGCGCGAAACCGCTCGTGGGAAAGCAAAATACCGCCCATAGCAAAGAGCATGAATAGCAAAAAAAAGACGCCTTCTGCAAATCGACAGCCGAATTGACCGACGAGGCTGGCCATACCCAAGCGGAATTGGATGCCCTCCAGAGAATGCTGGGTGCACCCCGATCGGACCTTGAAGCATTACTTCAGCCTGCTCTGGCAAAACAGGTTTCGGTAAATCAGGTATCTGACCTTCTTGGGCAAAGTTGGGCCAGACTGAAGGAACTGCGTCAGCTCGGTAAAGATGATTGGGGCGTTGCCTGGAAAGATCCTAAGATTGCCACCGCACTTGCAAAGGCAAACCATTTTCTACAACCCGATGACACATTCTCACTGGATAAGGCGGGCAACGCTTTGGCGCAAGCTTATTCGTGTGCTGTTGAATCAGGCGAAGCGCCGTTAAACCTCGCCCGTATTCGTGCAGGAGAAGCACTGCTTGGCGCTCTTTTGCAGGAGTATCGTCGTGCCGCGGAGTTTTACGCCCAAGCTGGTGTACTGCCAGGGCTGGACCCGTCGCTGCAATGGCGCTACCAGAGCAGGCGAGCTTTGATTTTGGCCGATCTTGGCCGGGAGTTCATGGATAACGCTGCGCTCGAAGAGTGCATCCACATCTATCAACACACTGTCCTGACATTAGTGCCCAAAATCCAAAAGCCACTGGACTGGGCCACAACGCAAAATGATCTTGGCAATGCGCTTGGCGTGCTTGGACAACGCCGGCGCGGCACCCGGATGCTGGAAGAATCGGTTATCGCTTTTGAGAATGCACTCTCAGAGCGGGGTCGTGAGAAGGTCTCGCTCGAGTGGGCGGCTACCCAGAATAATCTGGGCAATACCCTGGGCATCCTCGGACAGCGCGAAAACAACACGGAGATGCTGGAAAAATCACTACAGGCCTTCGAATGTGCACTTGAAGTGCGTACTCAGGAAAACTCTCCTCGCGAATGGGCCTCTACACAAAATAATCTTGGCTCGGTACTGCAAGCACTCGGACAGCGAAAAAACGACACACAGCTACTGAAGCGATCTGTCGAGGCATACAAACAGGTGTTGCTGCAATGGACTCGTGACCAGGTCCCGCTGCACTGGGCCGCAACCTTAAACAATCTCGGTACCGCGCTGCGAATGCTGGGCGAACACCGCAAGAGCCCCCGAACCCTGGAAAAATCGGTCGCGGCCTACCGCAATGCGCTGGCAGAAAGAACACGCGAGCGCGTACCCCAGGATTGGGCGATGACACAAAATAATCTTGGCGCCGCACTGCAAAAACTCGGAGAGCGAGAGGAGAATACACAAATACTGGAGCACGCTATCGCCGCCTATGAGAACGCGCTCAAGGAATGGACTCATGAGCAGATGCCAGTGGCCTGGGCCATGACGATGGCCAACCTTGCGGTTGCGCAAAAGACCCTCGCTCAACGGCTAAACGATGTAGGCCTCGCTCGCGTGGCATTGACTGGGTTCGAGGCGGTCGCGCAAGTCTTTCGCAGTGCCAGCCATGCGCAGTACTATGAATTCGCCACCGAACAGGTGGCTAAGACACAAAGGATACTTAAGGAACTGGGCGGTGATTAAAAAAATTAATCACCCACTGGACCTAATCCGACTACGGATCACCAAACAGGTCGCCACTGCGGTTTCAGTGGCCCCGTAGCACCCCTTTAATAAGTAACTCTTCAAAGGGAAAATCTCTCGAGCACTCCTTTGACTAGGCTCCCATACAGTCATGAATCACTTCACTCAATCCGACAGGTCGAGTTGATGCGGGCGGTATAGGATAAAACTGACATCATCGGGTTTTGACGGTACGCCAGCAACGGGTGTACTCATGCGAGTCATCACGGTATCGGCAAGCAACTGCGCTGCCTGCAGCAGTGAGCCTACCCGGATTGCCTCGATGACCTCTGAGACAAAAAGGTTGTCCCAAAGCCCATCGCTGGCCACCAGCACGGTATCACGTGGCGCCAATTCCAATGGCCCCGTCTTCTCCAGCCATAGCGCAGGGTCTCCCACCATATTGTTGAGTAGATGCCGACGCGGGTGAAACAATGCCTGCTTCTCATCCAGTATGCCGTTGGCCTCAGCGATGCCCACGGGCGAGTGACATTGGGTTTTGAGTTTAATCCGGGTACGCTGACCCACCACCAGTGCTGCTGAATCGCCGGCGTGGTAACTGGTCAATGAATCTTGAGAAATCTCGACAATAGAAATCGTTGTTGCGCTACCAGGCAGTTGCTCGAGTAATGCCTGGTTGGCCCTTTGGATACGCGTTTCGATTACCGCATCGTTGTCTTGTGATCGGGGTTCACCCAGTATCTCGATGACGCGGGCCGCCGCCTCCCGCCCCCGCGGCAAGCCTCCCACGCCATCGGCAACCGCGAGCCACACTCGATCAGGCTCAAGCTGAAAAATGCCAAGAGCGTCCTCGTTGCCGTGCGGGCGGCCTGCATGGGGGCGAGTAAAGACTACGGCTTGACCACATGACAACGCCACAGACTGCGGGGATTCCAGATTGGCGTCGGCCAACAACACCAGTGAGCGCGGGGAGGGAGAAGAATTCACGTACTGGCCGGCAAGCTACTGCCACTCCATCATTTCCAGATGCTGGCAAAGCTGGCCTGCACTTCGAAACTCTCGGGCGATGAGTGAACGCTTGAGTCCCTTGCAGATATCCTTGACTTCTTGTGGCTGACGCCGGTACCAGCGCTGACCGCCCAGCGCATCGTAAAAAATGCGAATCAGATCAAATACATCATGCTGTATGTTTTCCGCGTTAGGTGAGCCCCAACTGAACATATCCAGCAGTTTCAACTCAAAACCCAGTCCGTAGCGCAGCACAATCACGTTATCGGTATGCAGGTCGCCATGATATTCGCCCACGTTGTGGATAAGCTCTATCCCCGCGGCCAACGCATGCAGCAGATGCACGGCCTGGAAAGAGTTAAGGCGACGTCCCGACTGGCGCTTGAGGAAATCGGACAACAACTCACCTTCGACAAATTCCGATACCAGAAAAGACACCGGCAAACCGTCAAAGACAAAAGTATCCCGCGTGTGGTATTGAATCACGATCGGACAGTGGCGCAACTTGTGCAATTTGCGCGCATAAAAACGCAATGCCCGGTTGCCCAGATTGCGCCTTGGAAAGAATATCTTCACGGTGCGCTCGATACGTGTGCCGCACTCGCGAACCAGGTATACCTCTCCCTCCCAACCGGAACCCAGGCGTAACACAACCTCGTACTTACCGGCAAGCAACGTCCCCCCAGATAATTTGAAACTACTGATACGCGGTGCTTTGGCTTTCATAGGCTGTTATTAGATCGATTCATTGCTGAAAGTCCAGAACCATCTGGCGGTGATCTATCCCCGCATCGATAAACACATCGCCCTTAGGGGCAAAACCGGCGCGCTGATAAAACGCCACCGCCGATAACTGTGCGCCCAGGCTCACACCGGCTAAGCCCTGGGTCCGGGCCTGATTGACCAACGCGTCCAACACCGCCCGACCCACCCCCTGTTGACGCATATCCGAGCGCACTGCCATGCGTCCGATCTTGCCAGACACCAGTATTCGCCCAGTACCGATCACCTGGTTATTATCGATCAGCGCAGCCACGTGGCAAGCGGTATCGTCCTCTCCATCGATCTCCAACTCCACCGGTACGCCCTGCTCTATGACAAATACCTGATAACGAAGAGCCGAAAGGGGCTCAGCATATTCATGCCAATCCACAATCTTTGTCTGGTAAACCATAAACGGAAGGTCTCTTTTATGCTGGGTCCAAAAAACGATTCCAAGGGCGCTCATATCGCCCAAGATCATATGTACTCTAACAGTGCCTGACTGATTGGCAGTTACGCCAAGCGGTAAATAACTTAGCCCGATGGCTTAACTGAAACACGGAGTCAAAGCAATCTGGTCAATGGTGTTTGACTCAGTTGATTACATCGAGGGATCACCGCTTTGCGGCCTGAGGTGAGCACTGGCAGCCGGCCAACTAAAACGCCTGAAAAAGCTAACTGCGCGGTGGTTCCTCGTCGTCGCTCAATTCATCAAACTGGGCAATGCCCTCGTCCAGTTCATGTTCCAGTTCGGTATCATCTACCTCGTTAACATCACTGGGGTCATCGGCGTCGTCCATCTCATCGTCTTCATCATCAATTGAGCGCGGCTTGATCGAGCGAGAGAAATAAAGGCCGGCTTCAAAAAGAATCCATACCGGAATGGCCAGCATGGTCTGGGAGAGGATATCCGGGGGTGTCATCAACATGCCGACGACGAAGGCGCCAACGATAATGTAGGGCCGTTTGGTCGCAAGATTCTCGGGCGTGGTCATGCCCATACGCACCATCAGCACTGTTACCACCGGTACCTCGAAAGCAAGGCCAAAAGCAAAAAAGAGCTTCAGCACAAAACTGAGGTAAGCGCTGATATCAGTCATTACCAACACACCCTCGGGCGCGGTGCTGGTAAAAAACGCAAAGATAAGGGGAAAGACAGCAAAATAGGCAAAAAGAATTCCCAGGTAGAACAACAAACTGCTGGATACCAGCAAAGGCACCGTGAGGCGTTTCTCGCGTTCATAAAGACCAGGTGCGATAAATGCCCACAACTGGTAGAGCAGATAAGGCATAGCCACCGCAGTGGCAACGGCAAAAGCAAACTTGAAAGGCACGAAAAAAGGCCCGTGCGGCTCGGTGGAGATCATCGAGTTGCCTTCTGGCAAAGCTGCCATCAGCGGCTGGGCCAGATACTCGTACAGCGTATTGGCAAAAGGTGCAGCAATGAAAAACAGCACCAATACCGCTCCTCCGGCGCGCATCAAACGGTCACGCAGCTCCAACAGGTGCGACATGAAAGTCGCGCCCTGTTGATCGGGGCGGTTAGGGGAATCGATCACTGGTCTTTCTGCTTAGCCGGTGTCGGTCTTTTCTGTGGCATCCTGCTGCAAGGTCTTGGCGGATTCCTTGATTGAATCCACTACGTCGCCCATAGCGTCATCGTCGGTAATAGACTGGGCTGCTTTGCTGACATCGTCTTTCACGCTACTGACTTCCTCGCCCAACTTGCGCATATCTGCCAGTTCACTATCGCGGATTTCGCGATCGATATCCGTTTTGACTTCAGCCACCATGCGTCGGGCCCGACCCACCCACAAACCTGCCGTGCGCGCCGCCCGGGGCAAACGCTCCGGGCCCAGAATCACCAACGCGATTGCCGCGATGATGACGATCTCGAGAAAACCGACATCGAACATAGTGTTGCTTGGTACAGGTATTTAAGCCTTGGTGCTTTCTTTCTCGGACTCTGTCTCTTCACCAGGTTCCGCAGATTCCGCAAGGCTCTCTGGGTCAGCAGGCGATTCTGTCGTCTCAGATGATTCCTCAGCGCTCGTTGAATCTTTCATGGTGCTACGAAAACCCTTCACTGCCCCACCGAGATCAGAGCCCAGGTTGCGTAGCTTCTTGGTGCCAAAAAGCAGCAACACGATCACCAGAACGATGAGTAACTGCCAAATACTGATGCCGCCCATTCCCATAACTATCTCCTGTCCTACTCATTGCTGTCGTGCGGGGTGGGGCAAACCCCTTTCCGCACGCGGTGATTGCGACCATACCCATTGGGGAAGAGCCGCCCGTCTTTCAATATATGATAACCGCTTTCAAAAAGCCGTGGGAACTGTCTCAATTTTGAAGGCCGGTGGCCAGCCATCGGCAGTTTCAGTTACCCCCCTCGGTGTAACGCTTTTCCAGTTCTGCAAAAACCTCGGCGGGGTCGATTGAGCACCGCTGCGCTGCGACCATCGTGTGGTACCACAGATCTGCCAGTTCGCCGATCAACGCGGCCCGATCGGTCGATTGGGCTGCCAATACCACCTCTAGCGCCTCTTCACCGACCTTGCGCAGCACCGCCTCTTTGGGGCCCTGTAACAAACGGGCAGTGTACGAATGCTGTGGATCAGCCGTTGCACGCATCGCAATACGTTGTGACAGGCGCTGGACAATATGTGCGCGGTGATCATCCATCCGTCAACTGCTCGCGTACATTTCGCCTGGATCCTTAAGGACCGGATCTATACTGTGCCAGCCATCCGCGTCCAGGCGCTGGTAAAAACA
>Ga0209043_1000817_pt1 | contig 18546 bp, 12 predicted proteins | sample SaaInlV_100m_DNA_3_FD_184654 | JGI IMG/M metagenome (GOLD analysis project Ga0209043, IMG submission 184654) | Marine microbial communities from expanding oxygen minimum zones in the Saanich Inlet - SI037_S4LV_100m_DNA (SPAdes) (version 2) | ecosystem: Environmental > Aquatic > Marine >... | reverse complement strand
CATCATCCGGCCTAATTGCCAGTTATAGACTTCAGGCATATTATATATCTCCTTAAATAATTAATGTTTCGTTAAAAAACCGTCTCTTAAAATTCCAATACGGGCTACTCTACCAAAGAGGCGTGCACCATAACCTTTTTAGATTTTCACGCGGACATACTGTCCAGCGAGATATATCCCTATAATAATTTACATTCGAAACAATTAAATTCCTGCTTAAATTCAAAAATGGGCTTACACTCCAGCTCTCAACTCATAGACCTCTATACATCGATCGCATCCACCATCTTTATTTTCCCAGTCGGGGAAATCAATCTGGATTGCTTCGATTACCATTTCGTCACAAATACTCTCAGGATCATCCACCCAGTTGTAAGTCGGGAATTTACACAATGGACAAGGAGATCCCTGCAAATGAATAAAGTCTCTTTCCTCCTCTGAGATATCAGCATCCTCTATATATTTACTCATCAACGACTCGAGGTCAGTGGCCATAGACAATAACTCTTCGTGTGTAAATTTCTCAGTTGCCCAAATCCCCTCAAAAATACCTCGTCTCTGTTTCTCTGGTATTTTTCTGTAAAAATTATCAAATTCTCTATATCGAGCCTCTCTTGGCATGGTGGAAATAATTCCAGCTCGAGCCAACCGCGCATCTACGTACAAATTCCACAACAGGCGAAATCGCGCTGTGATTAGATTTTTAACAGAAGGATTGCCTGGAATAAAAGCATCTTCGTAGTCAAACTCCGGATCCACCATATCTTTCGCATGCATAAACTCCTGAATAAGAAAAGCATCTAACTCTTGAGCTTCCTCTGGATTACAAAAGCGACTGGCAAGTACTCTCATCTCTATCATGGGCTTACCTGAAATCCGGTTCAAGACGTTTGATCCTTCATCAACTTTGTTGATCGCACGTTTGACATGTACCTCGTTTATCCGCTCCTCGAAATCGCGAACCATGTCGTAAGAAACAACACCATCTGTTTCCTCGCTGTCTGGATTATCTTTTTGTGGGTTATCTTCTATTTGGAGGTCGGTATCAACGGGGGGAACTAAATCTTCGTCAGAGGTAGTTTCTTGTGAGTCATCATTTACTGGGGGAAGATGCATGGACGCACTTGACTCTTCTGGCTCACCAGATGCTTCGTCCGTTTCTAAAGCAATTGCTGCTAGCTGGGCTCTCTTTGTTGTACGCTTCCTCTTCGGAATTAGCCCTACCGCTTCAAGCGCTCTTAAAACATGATCGCCCAGTTTAAGTCGCTCTATAAAAAATATCCTATTAACCTTTTCAAAAGCAACTTCTCTATCGTCCTCAGGTAGTTCATATATAGGATCAGCTAAAGAATGATACTCGTCATAGTCCGACCGATACCCAGACCTTTCTAAATGACTAAGGTGTCGGAACGCTGCCTCTTCCATAAGTTGAGGACTATAAATTACTTTCATAGACCACCTTTCGATCCTTCTGCAAAAAATCTGCTAGAAAAAATAAAACAGATCATACAAAGTCCATCCATTCAGCCCTAGGATATAACGGATTTATATTTAATTTCAATCTCGTTGTCAAGGAAATAGGGCCCTTTTCTCTTGTGACAAAACTAGAGTAAATCCTTAAAAGTATTAAGTTTATCTTACTATAGGCTTTGTCAATTATTATAGCAACTCAATGCGCTACTCAAGAACTAACTCAAGCTAATGATTTTAAAAGCTTTAAACATATCCCAGTCATTTTAGCCACAAACATTCTCCAATACTAACTAAGTGTACTTAATCAATTCTAAAAACATTACAAGTATATTATTTTTTTTTAATCCACCTATTTTTATAGTCTTTTTACTGCTTAATATGATTTTTAAAAAAATTGTCAGCTCTATCTATTCTGATCAACGGTATCTTTTACTTTTTCGATTTCTTTAATATTTTTAACTAAGTCTTCAGGCTCTCCAAGTTCTTTACAAATTATTTTTGCCTGATCCAAGTATTTCTCACTTTGTTCTTTCCTGCTAAGAAGCAATTCCATACGCGCTACTGTCATGAGCAACTGGAGAAGACCCGCCTTATTATTAGACTCCTTAAAGAAATCTATCGCTTTATCAAAGCTCTCCTCAGCCTCATCAACATTACCATCCTTGAATTTTAAATTACCGATATACGTATAGTCCTGCGCGGTACCATTTTTATCGCCTACTTCCAAGGTTAAGTTAAGGGCATCACGATAATATTTTTCAGCTTCGGTTCGATTGCCATTATTAAAACTCAAGTTACCCATATGGCGGTAGTCTGTAGCAATTTCTTTTTTATTAGCTGTTCTTAGAGAGATTTCCAGCGAGGCTTTAAAGTGATTCTCTGATCTGTCCTTGTACCCTCTACCCAAACAAAGTTCCCCAAGGTTCCTGTGATCGACCTGCAGCCCTGCTTCATCCTTAAGCTCTTCACTGGCTTCAAGAGCTTTTTTATAGTATTCCTCTTGTTTATTTCTTGATTTTTTTTCAGCGTAGACTTTTCCTAAAATACGACTGTCGTGGCACACATTCCTTAAATCTTTAATTTCCTCTGCTATCTTCAGAGCCTGCAAATATAACTTTTCACATAGGTCCCAGTCCTCTTTCTGTAAATATAAGTTGCCACGATTTCTGTGATCTTCAGATATTTCATATCGATTGTTTGTCTTATTATTTATCTCTAGAGAATTTTTATAAAACTTATCTGCATTAGCCCAATCTGTCTTTTGCATACTCAAGTTTCCCATATTGCGGTAATCATTCATGAGCCCAATTTCATTTCCGCTTTTCTTATTAGCCCGCAAAGAATTTTTGATGATTTTTTCTGCAATATCAAGTTTGCCGAGCATCAAAAGTACCGTAACTCGGTTTCTGTAAATTTCTACTACCCCCTCCGTATCGCCTTGTTTTTCTTTAAATTCCATGGCACGACCAAAGCATTCCTCAGCGCCTTCAAGATCATTTTTTTCTTTTAGAATACTCCCCAAACTATCTAAGGTAGAACTAAGCCCAACCTCATCTTTTAGTTTTTCTTGCAGGTCTGCTGTCTCCCTCATTTTTAATGCGGCCTGATCGATATTTCCAGCCATAAAATAAAGATTCCCCAATTCATTCAAAACAACCAATCGAGATTCATCGTCTTTCTCTAGCTCTGGTTTTTTTAGTTCAAGCAACAACTCTTTTTGTCTGCGGTTTATATATTCTGGTTTTCCCATGAGATAAACCAGCTTATCCTGAGCCTGTTGCAGACCTTTCGTGTCCTGCATGGCTTCGTAAAGAGCGATAACTCGACTAAGAAATATCTCAGCATTTTGCAGGTTGCCTTGCTTTAAATAAATATCCCCCAAGGACTCACACTGCTGGGCTATACCGGGTCGATCTTCCAACTGCTCCATCAGTTCCAGTGAGTTTTCGAACTGAACCCGAGCATCATCATAATTTTCCTGTAAGAGTCTTACATTACCTAAGTTGGAATAGCCTCGTGCCTCTCCTAAGACATCTCCTAGCTCTGCCATAAAACCTAAAGACTGATTGTAGTTTCCCCATGCTTTATCCAAGTCTTTTTTATGTAAATTAATATTACCCAAACTACCAAGCAAATACGATTGTCGGCGCTTGTCTTTGCCTGCACCAATAATATCTAACGCGCGTTTACAATATTCTTCAGCTTTATCAAATTGTTCCGGTTGGCCAGAATAACCAAGTTGCAGTAGAAGTCCGGCCAGATTACCCATGCATATTCCTGCCGAGTTTTTATCCCCTAGCTCTTCAAATAACTCTATAGATTTGGAAATCGTATCAGCTGCCTTACCTATATTTCCTCCCTGATAGTAGATCTCTTCAAGTTCTTGATACTTGGATAAAGTTCCTCGTTTTTCCCCTCCCTTTATCAGAGAGTCTATTTCCTTGAGCAACTTCTCTTCCTTACCTTCTACGTGTTTGGGGTGTTTTTGCAAAGCATCTAGCTTATCGACTACCTGCTTGATTTGGTCTTTATTCTTCTCAGAGTCCAGTAAGGTTTTAGCTCGGTTAAAATAATCTTCCGCTTTTGCCAATTCCTCCTTTTTAAGGTAAACATTTCCCAAGTTTTCGTTGTAAATGCTCTGGCCTTCCGTATCATTAGCCTCTTCAAGGAATTTTAAAGCTTTTTTATAAGTTGCTTCCGCTTTATCAAGATTACCTTTATAGAAAAAAACACTCCCCAGGTTACCTAGAGAGCTCTCGATTCCTCTAGGATCATTTACCTTTTCCATGTATGTCAACGCTTTGCCGTAGTAATCTTCAGCCTTATCTAGTCGACGACTTTGAAAGCAAAGATTACCAAGGTTTCCTAGCACATACGCCTGACCTTCCTCGTCTCCAGACTGCTTCATGTGCGTCAGAGCCTTAATAAAGTTAGACTCTGCCTCAGAAAGGTTATTCTGCTTCATGTAATCTAAAGCAATTTTTTCAAACTTCCGTCCCTCTCCAATTTCTGCCATTAAGTTTGCCTTTTTAAGGATGATTCAATGTAAAAAAAGCTCTAAATCATAAACACTAAAAGAGCTGGTTAATCAGTTAGAAGCCAACTAATTGTTTTAAGGGTCAATAGATGGGATTATAAAGCCTTCACTCTTCGCTGTCAAACATCCTCCTCCTAGAAGGTAAAGCTTGTTAAAAAACATTTAAAAAAATAGCACTTAGGGTGGTGCTAGTAGGTTTAGTGGTATGAATTAGCCACAAATTAGATTTGCCAAGAATTTGACTTTATCTATAAGTTTGCGTTGTGGGGCAACGCAAGGGTCAAATACTTTCCTTTCTCGCCGTATAGGATGCCCATTCTTTCCAACTGCAAAACTCCTTTTTCTGCTGCACCTTCTTCCATGCTCAACTCTCGAATATGTTTTTCTATCTGAACCATAGTTTTCGGTGATTCATTACAAAAAACTATGATACTAGCGGGAGCTCCTTCAAAGCGGTTTTTATTAGGGTTCCCGATTGACCTATCATCATAAACAGTCACAAAATTCATGGATTTTGTGAAAAATAAATAAGGTAAGTCATCAGACTGATGTCTCGCCTTCCAATTTTGGACGATCTCGGTCAATTCTTTTTTTAGAGACGGTTCGATTTCATTCTTAGTAGTAAACTCAAAATCATAAGCAATTTTAAACAAGTCGATATTTTCTGAATCATAAACATAAGGATAGGCTTCGCCTGGTCCTGTTATGGTAACTCCGTATTCTTCAGGTCGAGTATAGTAGGGACTGAACCTTTCCAGCCAAAGATCCCCAACACATTCAGGTGGCGGCAAATGGGATAACTGCTTAACCAATTCGATTTGCTGAGAATAATCTTCATTAGTCTCCCCTGGGAACCCGATTAGAATGTTCCAGTTGACCTCAATTCCATAATACATTGCCCACTTCATACAGAGAATATTTTGTAAAGGTCGCACCCCTTTATCCATTTCCATCAATTGATTAATGCTAAAGCTCTCGATTCCCGGCTGAATCACATTGGCTCCACCGTGAGCCAGTGATTTAATTTGCTGTTTGGTCAAATTACTTTTAACTTCCAAAAAAAATTGAAGATCAAAATTATTACGAGCCATTTCTCCAAAAATTCCTTCGATATATTTCATCTCTAAAATATTATCCACAAGTCGAAAGCGAAAAGAATTATAGCGCTCTGAAAGGTACGAAATATCTGCATCCACCTGCTCTATTGGCTTCGATCTAAATTTCATAGTAGTGGCATTCAGCCCACAAAAAGTACAATGATGCTTCTCCCCCCACCAACAACCTCTGGCTGTTTCATAAAGGATGACTGGATTCTCCAGTAGCGACGAGTCAGGGTCGATCTGCCTTAGCTGCTCGAAAAAATCATCATAATCGGGGGGAGCATTAACACTAAAATCTTCGTGAAGTTCGTGATTCTCCGCAAAAGCTATACCACCATTACTTCTATGGGCCACTCCATTTGGGATTGGTTCATTTTTTTCCAATGATTTTATTAAAGGAATCAAGACACCTTCGGCTTCCCCCGGTACAACAAAATCAATCCAAGGAAATACACGGAAGTATTCCAACCCCATTTCTGATTCAAAGTTAGCTCCGCCAAACATAATTTTAACCGCGGGATGTTTCTCCTTAATTAACTTAGCTAGTGTTACACTCGCAAGATTCTGATTAAAGGTCGATGAAAACCCAATAACATCGTATTGACCCCATGAACCTGACTCTAAAGCCCATTGAAGGAATTCAGGAACCATTTTTGTTTTAACATCTATTAAAAATTCGCGCGGACGATCAATGGACTGGCAGACATCATCAATATGAGAGTCAAAATGATTCATGTAATCGAGGTTTTTATGATTTGTCCCAAAGAGAAGATGCGAAAAGAGCCACTCCCCGACCAAAAACCTTTTTTCACACAGTTGATTGTAGATAGGCATTCCCAATTGGTGGGCAAAGTGTAGATTCAAGTAATGACTCTTAACAGCACAGCCATGCGACTTCAGTAATGTTGAAAGCGTTCCCAGTTGAATGGATGGGTAAATATGAAACCCAAATGGCATGTTTATCAAAGCAATATTTAATGGCATAACAGTATTATATCAATTAACAATATGCTGAAAAAGTTTTTATTTTCTTATTTTTAAATAAAAATCAACCTGATAGGTTTTATTGACATAATAAGATTTGGCTTTCTATAATCAACTCTTCATCAATTTAATTTTAAGAAGGACTATCCCGTGCTGAAAAAAAGAATTCAATTGGCCCTATCGCGTCAGGGCTCTTTTTCATTCCATGACAACGAAATGTCGGCTGAATCTATTCTTAATAGTTTAGCCTCACTGCATTCTACCAAACAAAATGGTGCAACCATTTTTCATAATGAAGATGTTCCTAATATTGCCAATACACGAATCAAAGTTTATAAAACAGGGCACATGGCTTTTTATAACAATGAAGGGCGTCGTTTTTTGGGAACCGACCCTGGTGGGCACCCTCTTCATGAAGCCAAATGGAGCAAAGACCCAGAAACTGATGAAACCTACCTTGAATTAGCTCGCATGCAACTTGACTCATTGCAGTGGGTTGGCATTAAGCCCCAAGCTCGCACCTTTGAATCTCAGATAGATATAAAAGGTCAACCGGGTTGGGAAGATATGACTTTGGATTTTCTGCGTGAAAAGGCTGCAGAAGTCTGGCGAGTACCCATTTCAGAAGTAAATTATTTTTATAAAGAAGATGGTTTAGTGCCACTTGGAGATGGAAAGTACAAAGTAAAACTGACAAAAGATACGCTTTACGCTTTACCCGATGGAACCTTTGATGGACGAAAAATATTTTCAAGTTATCTATCTAAAGTTAACTGGGAACGATTAGATATTATTCCTGTTGTTGAGTTATTCCAATCTACTATTCCAGGTAGCGGCGGAGCTGTTTTTGAATTTATCTGGGGCATTTACGAGGATCAATCTCGCGAGATACCATTAGATACCCTTCGCTATCGTGGACTCCCAACGTATCCATCTAAAGGAGCGTTCAATATCTTCGCCTCTTTTTTTATACCCAAGGCACCCGGACAAGAAAAAGATATTTTACGTATATTCATGGACACAAAACGGTCCCATGAGGTCACCTGGTCTTCGCAACCCAACCCTCCATGGCGATACTTCAATCATGAGTCAAAGCTTTGTCTTACAATCCAAGATAGGCATCTTTATAAAGTCACCCGTCACGATGAAACCAACCCGATACCTTACATCAATCGTTCGTTAGGCGGAAAACCATCTTGCCAAAGAGAAATACAAGTTGGGGTTAATTTTTTCACACTAATAGACGATCAAGAGCGAAAAGAATTTTCATTTCATCCCGACTGGAATATTTTGCCTCAAACTGATTCACCTGTAAAAATTCCAGAGTATGCCTTTAACTGGAAATGGTTTTTTAATGGCTTCCCTCCCAAAACTGACGGCATTAAATCGATTTACACCGTCCCCTTATACCCTGAGGGCAATAAAGAAATAGATGAGCCTGCTTTGCAGCCCCTCGCATTAGATCAAATTATTTACTACATGGAGATGTCACCAGGAATGCCTGCCAAACTGGAAAAAGTTGAGCGTGTACTGGTTCATACTTTTGACATGTCTATAGCAGGATGCGTCGACTCTACCCATGAGCGCGAATATACTATTTTATTTAGTGACCCTGAGCTTGCGCAAAAAAATGCATACCAATTGTGGGATTATGCCGCAAAAAGGAAAGAACTCGATAACTTAAAAAAAGTTTCTTTTCTCCCAGAGAAAGAACATTTAGAAGAAGTCTACAATGATAAATATGGAATGATTTTTAAATGGATCCCTATGTTTTATTTTCAAGACCGGGGAGTATGTCAGCAGATTTTAGCTTCATCAGTTCGTGCTCTTTTACCAGATGGTATTTTATTTTTAGTGGGACCCCGAGCAATTAAAGGGATGTTTGATCATTACGGCCTGGATTGTCTTTACAGTGATCTTATGATGAATATGCCTTTTTATAGACAACACCTTAAGTTGTGTCCAGAAAACCTCATTAACCAAGACATCACAGTTTTTCTAACTGAGAAACGTGGTTCTGTGGAAACAAAAAAAGAATTAGAAGCCGAAGCGTCGACTCCTTCATCCGACTCTGAAACAGAATCACAGGTAAACTCAGCTTCTGAACCCATTATCCCATTGCGCAATTTTAACCGAGAGAACTAAGACCTAAACCTTATAAAAATAAAAAATTAATCTATCGCTTCCTTCAGGCATTCCCTTTCCAGCGTTGAACATCTCGCATGAATTTTCTACGATCCATATCCTTATCCCAAGGAAAAATATCCATTAGAGGTTCCAAGGCGTAATTCGATTTATCTTCCGGGGGTAGTTCGAATCCACCGTCTGTAACACGATAAATATTATTAAAAGTTCGATAATTGCCACACAAAGTCACATAGTCCCATGATGTAGTTCCTTCAATCAATCCACTCATTTCAGATGAGGATATGCCTTCATATAAATTAATTTTTCCAAGGTCTCCTTTATGAAGTTTTGGTTTGTCTGTTTGCCCAAAGTCTATAGTCCAGACTTGAGAATCTCCCTGTCCGAATATTTCCAATTGATAAACAATCTGCCAATGTTGCCAACCACTAAGCAGTTCGCTATTCAAGATTTTAGCTATAAAACTATTTTCGATAAAGTTTTTGACTACTCCCATTTCTTTTTTATATTTTTTTAAGTCCTTAGTCTGAGTTTTGATAGACGGAACTTCTGCGTTCGGTTTAAATATTATTCGATGACTATCATCTTCACGAACCCGGACAAAATCGGATGACTGTTTATCAACCCAAATCTCTCCAGTGGAAATATGAGCAACATCACCAGGAAAAAATGGAGCACTTGGAACTTCTGGGCAAAACATGGACAAATCCCGTATAAACTGATCCTGAGTAATTGGGAATGTACATTGATTTAAAAAATTCAATTCATCTCTACACCTAAAAGCAGCTGAACCAGGTACCACAAATTTAGGTCCAAGTGCCTTCACTACATTTAGGAAAGTACAATACTCATCGATGGGCACGGTGAATGGTTTGTTATAAGCAAAGTTACCTTCTAGCAACGGAACAAACCGAGAGTGAAAAAAATCAATTTGGCCATGCAACTCTCCAATCCTGTGAATTATATCGGGGTTAACTTGAGAATCCACCTGGTTCCAAATGGTCACTTCTCCATCGCTCACTAGCAATCCATGTTCTGGGAAATCATCCTCAGCGGTGCTTGATTGGTTGAGTGAAGCAGTCGGAGTTATGACAACATCCTTAACTTGAATAGGCTCAAAATCTGAAACAATCTTTATATTTTTAAATTCAAGCTCATTAAGGACATCGAGCAGAAGATCATCTTTAGGGGCGAGAATAATTGAATCTGGTTTGAGAATTCTTTTATTCTGGACTAGATAAGACAAGGTCCGCACATCAAAATGATCCTGGTGTCTATGGGAAAGGTTAAGAACATCCACTGGAGGTATTTTATCCTTTTCCAAAATAATGCTAGGACATAACACGTTAATTTCTTCCCAAAGATAGTCAAACCAAACTGGATCGGTCAGTATCGTCGTCTCCCTAGACTGCACAAGGAGACATGCATGCCCGACCAAGGTAGTCTTAATCATTTTTTAGCTCCCTTAACTATAAAAAAACAAGGGTAGCTAAAAAGATTACTTAACTCAAGCAACCGTTTATAGAAACCCGCTAATATATTTATTGAATTTTTAAAATTAAGCTAGAGACATATAGGAGGCTTAAAAATCAAAATCTACTTCGTCCAGCAGGTACAACTTGATTTTTAACATATAAGTCCGGAAGATTATTTGTCCCATGGTGGGTGATATAAAGAAAAACATGCTCGCGGGCATTGATTCGCATGGCCCATGGACCAAAATCATTTTGGTAAAAACTTTCATAACGCCCCATGGCTTCTTCAATAGTCTGTCCTGATTTTGGAGTGTAATAAAAATCCAAAGCCAAGTCATGCTCAGAGTTCTCCTTAACTTCCATATCTAGTTGTTTGATCATATTCATAACAGGAGCGTGTTTGTACAAAACAAAAAAATACATCTCAACGGAGTGTATAATTTCCTGATTTTTCAGCAAAAACTGCCTAGTATCCTCAGCTTCTTCTGCTGTTTCTGAAGGAAACCCATAAAAGGCCATAACATGGCTCCATATACCAACCCGTTTCGCTTCAGTTAGATTTGTTACTGCAGCAGAAATATCTGTATCCTTTTTTACTAATTTGATTATACGTTGATTGGCAGATTCCAACCCAAAGTAAAGCGACCGACATCCTGACTGCGCAGCAAGATCCCAAACCTCAGGCTCAAGCAAACTGGACTCAAATCGGATAAGAGTTGTCCAATAAATATCGAGATTTCTTTCGACCATAAGTGGTGGGAGTTTTTTAAACAGTGCGGGGGGGAATGATTCATCCGTAAATAAAAAGTGCTTTGCATTACATGTTTTCTTTAAATGTTCCAGATCACTAATAATCTGATCAGCATGTTTCGCTCTAAATTGATCAATGTAGCCAGCCCCATGATCACAAAATGTACACTCCCCCCAATAGCATCCACGAGTCCCAAGATAGGGAACAAGACGTTCCGGAGAAAAATATTTCTCCCATGGAATCCCATCAAAATCAGGAGGTGGCAATTCATTAACCTTCTCTTGATAAGTACTATTGACTCGTATATTTCCGGTTTCTTCACGATAAATAAGATTAGGAACATCTTCCATTTTACGTTTACCATCCAGAGCTTCCGTCAGCCAAACAATTGGATGCTCTCCTTCATAAAAAATAATCGAATCAAATGCTGTCCCGAAAAACTCTTCTTTCTTTTGAAACTCATCACGTAATCGGGTAATTATATTGCCACCCACTGTCACATGAATCTTCGGAAATTTTTCTTTAATCAGAGTAGAGAATGTAACCCCCGACATAAGTTGAACAGGAGTTCCTATTGAAATACCCACTAAGTCTGGCTTTTCATCCTCAATTGCCCTAAAAACCAATTGTCGACAAATATCAGCGTATACATTGACAGTGTTGTCATGAGGTGCTTTTAATAAATCACCAGAAACCCAAGGGCGATAAATATTAAGATTGCTCTCAACTGGATAAAACTGAATATCTGCTGGATGATACGCTGCAGAAACATAACTCATTACTTCTCGGAAAGCGTTAAGGGACCACTCAGCCTTAGACACATCATAAAACTCGGGTCCACGCATAATCTCCTTAGCTCTTTCAACTTCCTTAATGTGATGCTCAAGGTCAACAAAACTATATTCCTTAAGCATCCCCTTGATATCCCTCTCTTCCTTTGTGATCTCTCCCATTCTCTGCTTTTCTCTAAGATCCCGTAGGCGCCCATCAATACGGCCTTTGACAAAAACAAGAAACTCTCGTGAGAATATATGGTCATACATTTCCACGTTGATATCTTTTTGCACAACCTCAATACCATTTGCACGAAGGACCGAAGTGAGACTTGGAAGAGCTAGATAGGGTGCTGTAGGAACCCACTCTGGAGGGAATAGTAGTAAAACCTTTTTCATAAGTTTATTACTTTATTATGATTACAAGATGATAATAATCTATCGACAAGTATTATATTTTCACAACTTGGGTATAATCATTAAAACATTAAACAAGAGATAAAGGCAAAAAAAACCTTTAGTACCGCCCTAGGTTATAATTAATTTGTATGTGATTTCTCTTAGCTTGATGATAAAATTAACCATACTTTAATATAAAGCTTTTTTTTTAAAAGCTGAATAACGAAACCTAATTTAGGTCTTTATCTAAATGAGGCTCAGTTTCTAGTTTTCAGGAGATTATTTAATATCATGTCAACTCAGCAACCTAGTAAAGAGATTATTGTTAAAACAATACTGGACGAAGCAAATTTAACATTTTGTGAAACTGCTGACCGTAAGGATGCAGCCAACGAACGCAGTGTAGACGGTTCTGGCTGGGACGAAGGAAAAATGGACGGTGAGTTTGACTTAGAGGACTATAAACGCATACTGGAATTACAAATGGAAGCTGCCCGCATATGCGATGAATACCCAGATCTAGAACAAAAAACCGCCGATATTTTCCAAAGTGTCACAGACGAAAATGCTGACGAGGTATTAAAACAAGTCCAGCAACAACAAGGGATTCTTGATTTAGGACGCATTGCTGTGACTATTTTTTTACTTCGTTTCCCATCAGTGCAGTCATTCGTAAACAAGGGACACCCGCTGGTTCTAGCAACCGACGAATATATGTTGGAAAACTCTAACGCTCAAAATTGGCATGATTATAAATTCATCGCAGAAGAGTTTGGATGGAAATAATCATCTCTATATGCCAGCAAACCATAAATAGACCCATTAATTAAGTTATGGACTTTCGGTATCGCCTAGCAAAAAAAACATTCAAAAATAAAAAAATTCCTCAAAAGCGTGCGGTTGGCATGGATGTCATCAGCCAGGATCAGAGAGGTGATGACTCTTCACCTGAAGTAAGCCCACTTAGTCTTGACAGACAAACCATTACACCAAAACCACATTTGCCAGAAGAAGAAAAACAAGTTTCGCGACGCGATCTTTTTTCTTTTGGCAATTTCATGAAATCTGCTGCTGAACTTAATGTAAAACCAATAGAGGAAGATGAGGAATCTGAAGAAGAAGACGAAAAGAACGAAGAAGATGAAAATTCCTTAAAATTAGACGACTCCTCTGGAGAACCTGCTGTTAACCTCAAAGACGATCATCCCCCATCCCAAAAAAAAAGTTTTTTCAAGCGTCTTATATCTCGCTTTCGCCCTAGTTCCAAAATAAATGAGCAAGAGCTGCATTCAATGAATCCCGCAGAAAATAATTTAATAATTTCTAAAGAGCTACCTAGTTCAGAAATCAGAGAAAACCCAGATCAAACATTGGAAGAGATCACCGAGATTAGCGAGGTTGCCGAAGATGATGAGGTTGACCCTGAATACGACCGCCGCGGATTAATCAAGCAAGGCGTACATTTCTTTGCTAAACCCGCAGTAGAAACGGTTCAAAAGAAAATTGAAAAAATTAATGAAACTGTAGATAAGTTCACCAAAAGAGTTCCTCTTCTCCGCCCACCCGGAGCAGTCACTGAACGACAATTTCTCCAAGACTGCACCCGATGTGACAAATGCATCCATGCCTGTCCTAAAGATGCAATAGTAAAAGCACCTAAAAAGTTTGGCTTTCTTGTTATGGGAACACCCTATATTGATCCAATTAAAAATCCTTGTGTTATGTGCGATGACCTTCCGTGCATCTCTGCCTGTCCCGACAACGCCTTGTTGCCCGTCAGTAGCCCTAGCGAAGTAAATATGGGATATGCCATCCTCGATAAAAAAAAATGCCAAGCTTATGGGGATACTTTTTGTCAGCAGTGCATCATCGACTGCCCCATTCCTGGAGCAATAACACAGAACAAGGACCAACAACCAGAGTTTCACAAAAATATATGTACTGGTTGCGGGGTCTGTGCAAGATCATGCAGCACAGTCAATATTCCGGTTGCTGTTAAGATCAAACCCCTTATGGTGATTGAGCAACAAATACGAAAAAAACAAATGGAAGTCGAACAAAAACGTTTTGAAACCGAGAAAAAAATACTAGAACAAAAAGCCTTAGAAGAAGAGCTCCAAGCTCAGAAGCAAGAAATAATTAGCGAAGAATAATTCTGCTAATTTAGGTTGTAAGGCTTAGATCAAATTATTTTTTCAATTGCCCCTCTTTCAGGTATCCCCTGCCAAGGAACCACTAAAAACATAATTATTTGTTTTTATTTCATCCAGTGTTATCCCTTGCAAATCTCTCATATTTTCAGTATGTTATTGGGTCTTTTAATTCCAACCTTCATCTAATACTGACACAGCATGCAACAACGTACCCATACATGTGGAGAACTAACGCAAAAAAATATTGATGAAGTAGTTTCACTTTGTGGTTGGGTTCACACTCGAAGAGATCACGGAGGGCTTATCTTTATTGACTTGTGGGATAAACATGGTCTCACGCAAGTTGTACTCAATCCTCAGATTGACCAGTTAGCGCACCAGGAAGCTCATTCATTACGAGGAAATTTTGTAATCTCCGTCCGCGGTAAAGTAAGAACACGACCGGAAGACATGGTCAACCCAAAACTAAAAACGGGAACGATAGAAGTTTTTATTGAAGAGTTCGAAATATTAAACCCATCAAGCACACCTCCATTTACAGGATGGGAAGATCAGGAGGTTGGCGAAGCTACCCGACTCAAACATCGTTATCTTGATTTAAGAAGTGACGAGCTCCAAAAAAATCTCGAACTTCGTTATCAGATTACTCGCATCACAAGAAATGTTTTAGATAAAGCCAAGTTCATTGAAATAGAAACACCAATACTGACTAAGAGTACCCCAGAAGGAGCTAGAGACTACTTAGTTCCTAGCCGACTCAACCCACAAAAATTTTATGCATTACCTCAGTCGCCACAGCTCTTCAAACAAATACTGATGGTATCAGGGATGGACCGGTACTTTCAGATTGTAAAATGTTTCCGCGACGAAGACCTAAGGCTAGACCGTCAACCAGAGTTCACCCAAATAGACATGGAAATGTCATTTGTTGATGAAAAACAAATTTTTTCTCTGGTCGAAAATTTGATTACCGAAATCTATAAAGGGACTCTAGAAATAAAAGTAGAAGCCCCATTTGAGATATTAAAATATAAAGATGCTATTAACCGTTTTGGTTCAGATAAACCAGACTTGCGATTTGGACTCGAGTTAGTGGATGTTAGTGAAGTCGTAAGAGGGGCTGAGTTTAAAGTTTTTGCACAGGCATTAGATGCAGGAGGACAGGTTAAAGCTATCAATATAAAAGCAAGCGCTGATTCTCTTTCTCGCAAAGCACTCGACGACCTGACCGAAATCGCTAAAACATACGGCGCCAAAGGAATGGCATGGATCAAGATTCAACCAAACGAACTACAATCTCCTATAATAAAGTTTTTTGAAAAGGAAATGCTTGACCATCTCATTAAAGCAGTAAAAGGAGAACCCGGTGATACCATTGTCTTCTCAGCCGATAGCCCAAAAACTGTTGCTGATTCGCTAGCCAATGTAAGGCTAGGAGCAGCAAAACTACTCAACTTAATCGATGAAAAACTAATTAAACTTGTTTGGATCACCGAGTTCCCGTTGGTTGAATACGATGATGACCAAAAACGTAATACAGCGATGCATCACCCCTTCACAGCCCCGCTGGAAGAAGATTTAGATAAATTTGAATCTAATCCAAGCGCAATGAGAGCCCGTGCTTATGACTTGGTTCTTAATGGAAATGAAATTGGTGGCGGGAGTATCCGTATTCACCAAAAAGATATTCAGCAAAAAATGTTTGAACTACTTGGTATTAAAAAAGAAGAAGCTGAATTAAAGTTTGGTTTTCTCTTAGATGCTCTTCAATATGGTGCCCCTCCGCATGGTGGAATTGCTTTTGGGTTAGACCGCATCACCATGCTATTAGCAAACGCACCATCGATTAGAGAAGTCATTGCCTTTCCAAAGACTCAGAAAGCAACTTGTATGATGACACAAGCCCCTTCAGAAATAGACCCAAAGCAACTCAAAGAGTTGGCATTAAAATACGACCTGTCTTAATTCGTTTATCTTGTTAAATTACTTACTATTTTAAATTATTAATTTCATCAGCTAACTCTTCAACATAGAGCTGCATATAATGGGGGGACGCTGCTGAAATATGTGGTTGGATAAGAACATTATCCATGCTCCATAAAGATGATTTTTCTGAAAGAGGTTCGACCGAAAAAACATCCAAATAAGCTCCTGCTATTTTTTTGTTTTCAAGAACCTCAACTAAGTCCTGTTCTTCGTAAACGTTCCCTCTGCCAATATTAAAAAGATAACAATGAGCAGGAAGTTTACACAAAAGATCATATGTTAATATTCCTTCCGTTTCCACTCCTCCAGGTAATGCAAGAATAAGATGATCCGTTGTCTCTAGAACTTCAGATAGTTTTTCAACCTTTAAAACACGATCACAGCTTTCAAAATAATCTGGATTTTTGATAAGAGTTCTTTTGATACCTGTGATCACACAACCGTAAGGCTTGAGAAATCTGCTTATACATTCGCCTATATGGCCGAACCCTAGGATAGTAACTCGGCTTCCCTGAAGTGAACCCAAGCGTTTAGAAATTTTTACACGAGCCCATTTTTGTTGCAACTGCATTTTTTTTGAAAAATGGAAAGCTTTTAAAAAATAAAAAATAGCACCAATCACACTTTCAGCTATCATTGGTCCGTGAAATCTTCCGTTCGATATCTCAACTTTACTTTCATCTAATTTAATCCAATCCTTTCCTGCGGCCGGAGTAAAAATATGTTTAAGGTTTGGGGCTTTTTCAAGCCAAACAGTGTTAAAAAACCATACAACTACCACCTCCGCTTCTGGCAAATACTTCAAAAATTCTTTTGAGTTTAAACAAATAGAAATATTTAAATCTGGAACATTCTTTTCCAAAAACCTGCCATGGTCCGGCAAAAAATTCCATGCCTGCACATGTGAGTTTGTTAAATAAATAAGTATTTTTTTTTTATTCATTAAATGTAAATCCTGATAAAACAAAAAACTAATTCGTTTTGATAAGGCTACTCAACACAAACCAAAAGTAGCATCATTTATTAAATCCTCATCGATTATCTGTCGATTTCACATTGACATAAAAATAAATCTCCTTTTTATAAAAATTCGTCGTATTCTAATCACTAGATAAAAATTACATACTGGATTATATAAACCACATAAATTTTTGTGCCCAACTATAAGGAAAACATACTATGCCCGAAAGTTTAGAAGCCTGCACCAAATGCGGCGGACAAATTCTCAAAGGTGATATCTGTCTTAGATCTTCAAAAGATATGGAGCAGATCATGGTAGTGAGACGGGATCATGGGGTAGAAAAAAAAATCACTCTTCAACCTAAAGTATGCTCTCAATGTGGATCGGTATCCTTTTTTGTTGAAGATCCCAAAACACTTAGAATTAGTTCGAATGATAAACCGATCGACCCTAACTTTAAAACAAAACCTATTCTAGAATCAGATTTTTAGATAACGAGTATTTTTTAAATACGTGAACTTTAGAAGTTCTGAAAATTTTTTTGGCTAACAGTAAAATTTAAAAAACCTTTATGAACAAACAAACAAAGAATCAAATACACTATCTTATACTCAAGACACACTCTTTGACGGGTATTATTCCGGTAGGTGCGTTTCTGGTTCTTCATTTTGCTATTAACTCTCTGCGCACGGTAGGTGTTTGGCCTTACCAGGTCAGCATAGATATCATCAACAACCTGCCATTTCTCATGTGGATTGAAGCTGGATTCATTCTCACTCCGCTTATGTTCCACTCACTAGTTGGTTTTTATATATATTTTTCTGGAAAATCAAATCCATTTAGATACAACTATCCACACAACTGGATGTATACCTTACAAAGACTTTCTGGAGCAGTTGTTTTTGTGTTTTTGATTTATCATCTATCAACAACTGTGGTACCAAAAGTTTTGTATGGGAATACTCAATTTGAAGCAGCTCCATACCTGATTTATGTTATGAATCAAGAGTTTAAAACTTGGGATGGGCGCATTATTTACGCAATTGGAATTGTAGCTGCCACATTTCACTTTTCTAGCGGCTTATGGGGGTTCTGCATTTCATGGGGTATTTTAATAGGACGCCGAGCACAAACAAACGCGGGTTATGTTTTTGCTTTATTGGGTTTAGTTCTTACAATAATGGGGCTGTCTACAGTCGTTGAATTTTCGCTTCATCCTGTTGGGGTTGAAGCGACTGAACCAGGATGAAATGAATGCCAAAACGTAAGAAAAAAATTATTGTCATTGGAGGGGGGCTAACTGGCCTTT
>Ga0209043_1000807_pt1 | contig 18674 bp, 15 predicted proteins | sample SaaInlV_100m_DNA_3_FD_184654 | JGI IMG/M metagenome (GOLD analysis project Ga0209043, IMG submission 184654) | Marine microbial communities from expanding oxygen minimum zones in the Saanich Inlet - SI037_S4LV_100m_DNA (SPAdes) (version 2) | ecosystem: Environmental > Aquatic > Marine >... | reverse complement strand
TTCGGAGGACATTGCGTTACCGCCATATTTAATTACGACGGTTTTTCCGTAAAAATTCTTGATGAAAGGAAGAGCCTCAAGAAGAGTCTCTGCTTTTTGAATGCGTTTTTTCATTAAAGTGGTGTTAAAGAATGTAACGACTTAGGTCTTCGTCTTGAATGATGCTATCCAATTTTTCCTGGACTTTTTCTCTGTCAATTATTATTGTTTGCCCAGACAGATCTGGAGCGTCAAAAGATATTTCTTCCAGAAGTTTTTCAATGACAGTCTGGAGTCGCCTTGCGCCAATATTTTCCGTTCGTGTGTTAACAGTTGCTGACATTTTAGCAATCTCACTAACGGCTTCATCAGTGAATTCAAGTTTTATATCTTCGGTTTTAAGAAGAGCTATGTATTGCTTGATGAGAGCATTGTCAGGTTCTGTAAGAATGCGAACAAAATCTTGTTCCGTAAGTGAGTCCAGTTCGACACGAATGGGGAACCGTCCTTGGAATTCTGGTATAAGATCGGACGGTTTAGACGAATGGAACGCTCCTGCGGAAATAAACAGGATATGATCAGTCTTAACAATGCCATATCGAGTATTAATAGAAGATCCTTCGACGATAGGCAATAAATCGCGCTGTACTCCTTCACGAGATACATCAGGCCCTTGACCTCCCTGCCTCCCGGCAATCTTGTCTATTTCGTCAATGAAAATAATACCACTTTTTTCTGTCCGTTCGAGTGCTTCTTGGGTAGCTTTGTCGTGATCAATTAGCTTGTCAGCTTCTTGGCGGCAAAGTACTTTAAAAGCTTCTGGAGTTTTCATTTTTTTTGTTTTTGTTTTTTTAGGCATTATAGAGCCTAGCATGTCTTTTATGTTACTTCCCATGTCTTCCATACCACCACCAAAAACTTCAACCATAGGGCTGGTATTTTCTTGCATTTCAACTTCCACCATACGTTCATCAAAGCGACCTTCTTTTATGTAGGCTGCAAATTTTTCACGAGTATTGTTGTAGTGTTGTTTTCCCAGGGCATCTGTATCCGGGTCATCTTTTGGACTTTTTTGCCCTGCTGGCGGAGGTAAAAGAAGGTCGATTAGCTTCTCTTCAGCTAGTGCTCGAGCTTTTTCTCGGACTTCTTTTTCCATTTCTTCTTTCACCATGTTTTTGCTAAGTTCTACCAAGTCACGAACCATGGATTCTACATCACGCCCTACATAGCCTACCTCAGTATATTTTGATGCTTCAACTTTTATGAATGGTGAATTAGCTAGTTTAGCTAAACGCCGGGCGATCTCTGTTTTACCAACACCCGTGGGACCGATCATCAGTATATTTTTTGGGGCTACTTCATCACGGATATCTTCAGGTAATTGTTGACTTCGCCATCGGTTTCGAAGGGCAATGGCTACCGCTCTTTTAGCTTTATTTTGGCCTACAATAAACTTGTCAAGTTCTGCCACTATCTCCTTAGGTGTTAAAGATGCAACAAACGCGTCGTGTGAAACTTGTTCTTTAAGAGATGTGTTAGAAAGAGTATCCATGATCTATAATTCTTCTATAGTAAGATTTGAGTTTGTGAAAACGCAGACGGACTGGGCGATATTCATAGACTCTTCAACAATTTCTCGAGCATTGAGTTGAGAGTGTTTAAGCAAGGCTTTTGCAGCTGATTGAGCAAACATGCCCCCAGAACCGATAGCAAGTATACCGTCATCGGCTTCGATAACATCTCCGTTCCCAGAAATAAGAAATGAATGGTCCTTGTCGGCTACTATTAGCATGGCTTCAAGGCGTCGCAGCAACTTGTCAGTGCGCCAGTCTTTGGCTAACTCTACCGCTGAACGGGGTAGATTTCCTTGGAATTTTTCCAACTTTTCTTCAAAGCGAGCAAACAAGGAGAATGCATCCGCTGTAGCACCAGCAAATCCGCCAATAACTTTATCCCCATACATACGTCGAACTTTATTTGCGGAGTGCTTCATGATGGTGTTGCCGATACTCACCTGACCATCTCCTCCCATAGCAACAGATCCATTGTGCCTGACGGCAATTATAGTTGTACCACGCATTTTATATTCCTAACGATCATTAAGGGGCTACTTTGCCTCAACTCCCTACTCTATAACAACTGTTGATGAATGGCCAGAAATTCTTGATTTTGTCCGTGCCCTAGGATGAGCTTTGTCGTAAGTTTCCATCAGTCGGTCAACTGTAAGGTGGGTATATTTCTGTGTGGTCGATAGGCTGGCATGCCCAAGCATCTCTTGGATTGCTCGCAGGTCGGCGCCTGCTTCTAGCATATGAGTCGCAAAAGTATGGCGCAATGAGTGCGGTGAAATATTTTTCGGGAAATTGTTAGTTTGAATGTACTGATTCATTATTTTTCGTACACCTCGAGTCGAAATAGTTTGGCCACGTTGATTCAAAAATAATCCGGGTGGATCTGAGGGAGGGGGCATCTTTTTTATATGATCAGCTCTGAACTTCAAATAAGATTTAATAGCTTCGGTAGTTTTTTTACCGAAAGGCAATAATCTTTCTTTTTTCCCTTTGCCTAAGACTTTAACAGTTTGTTGCTCTATTTTTAAATCTTCTAGTGACAATTTAACCAATTCACTTATACGAACTCCAGTATCATAAAACATTTCAAAAATAGCTTTATCTCGAGCGCCTGCAAACGAGTTAGCTTTCGGTAGTTCTAGCAAGCGAAAAACCTCATCAACTGAAAGATAAGACGGAAGTCGGTTTATTTTTTTAGGTATCGGAATGGTCTTTATAATATTTGTCTTAATATGACCTTCCCGACATAAAAAATTAAAAAAGGATCTCAATGTGGATAGCTTTCTCCCCATTGATGCTCCAGAGTTAGATTTTTCGTAGAGTTGGCCCAGAAAGGACCGGATGGCTAATCGATCGATTTGTTCGATCTGAATCTGAGAATTGGTGCAAGCATGCCCTGTTTCTCTTAGAAATAGTTCGAATTGAGTGAGATCATTGAGGTAGGCAGAAATTGTATGTTGAGACGCATTCTTTTCTCCTATCAGATAATTCTTAAATTCCTTAACTAAATATTTCATAGTTAACTCCTTTAATATCAATTTATAAGCTATAGAATAGAAAGTCAAGTTGGATCTAATTCCGCTCAGCGGTGGGGGATTAAGAACTTCATTTTTTAGGTTTAAGGGGTTATGATTTGTGTCTAACTCTCGGATTAATTTTTTCAGGGTAATGAAATATGAATAGTGAAGAGCAGATGCGGCAGGCTCAGGAAAACTTTAAAACTATTACTGATATCAAGGGAAAACTTGAAATTCTGGCAGAACATGTCGAATCCCGTAAAGAAGGGCTTGAGGAAGAAATAGAGGAACACCTTAATGAGGCAATCAGAAATGCACGTGATTGTCTGGAGAAGATACAGGAGAATATAGAGCCTAAACTGGAAAAAATAATTAGGGAGAGATTGGATATTTTAAAGATAAAAATGGATCGATTTACAGAAGAGGGGCTGGGTGCTCTTCATAAAGAAATCGACAAACAGACACCTATTCTCACTCAAAAAATACTAGAGGAGGTTGACGGGTTAGTTGGCTCTAAACTAATTACGGCTCGTAATGAACTTTCTATTTCAATAGATCAAAAAACACAAGCCGAAGTGAAGAAAGTTGTGTCTAATGATAAAATAGAAATGGAAAAAAAATATGCCAAACTGTGGAAAGTATGTTTTATATCTTTGGCTTTTTCTTTAACAGCATTTGGAATTGTTCTGTTAGGCAATTTATGAAGGCGAAAGATATTTTAGGTGGCCAACCAAAATAAGAAAAATAAAAGGAGACAAGAGAGAACTACCTGTAGGCCGAACGAAAACTCAGGCCCTGTGAACAAAATAAGCACAGTGCAAGCACATAAAATTATAAATGCTAAAACTCTACGGGTACTATCCTTTATTATTGGTTTCACTGGAGGCCTATGTGAAGGAGGTTCTTGCGGGTTATTCTCTCTAGAAGGTTCTTTCATTCGGGTTTTTATATGAAGAAGTTATGCATTTCGTTAACAATTAAAATATCTTCCACTTCAGAAAGTATATCTTGATTTGTCGTTAAAGGGCTTTCTCCTGAGAAGTCGGTTGCTCCTGAAGTGCAGTCTTGTCTAAATGACAGTCTTGGAAAAGAATTTAGGTAATCTTGGATGCTTTGAAGGGTAAAGGATCTTTTAATCTCATCAATAAATAGGTCTAGGGTTTTTTCTAGATGGTCAACTTGTTCAAACACCCCTCGGTAGTTTTCATTAATTGTAAGTGTGTAGCTTAGTTTAAGATTTTTGTTTTGCATAAGACCATTCTCTTTGTTATTTGAGAGGTTATCTGGATATAGAAACTTTAGCTTGTTTCGCTCAGCTTTTAATTGGAAGTAGATTAGGCTAAGTTTTTTACCAATTAAAAATGTAAGCCCCTCTCGAGTTCCTTGCTGCTTAGAAATGGTTAATGCTTTCTCGCAATAATGGCTAATTTTTTCTGAAGTCATATTGTCGTCATTAAGGATCACAGGTTTCTTAAATAGAAAAGACGCTGATAATCAAGTATTTTTGAATTAGTATCTCATTATTCTCACATTTATTTAGGAAGTAAACACTATTATGAACTCTCTATTTGCTTTGTAATACGATATTTTTTCTAAAACTAATTAGTTAAATACCTTTTAATGCTCATGGGAATGAGTTCGGGAAGTAAAACTGGGCAACTTTAAATGCGATATTTCTTGTGAATGAGTGGATAAAAGATTCATCACCCTTTATAGGGCAAATATGAATGAAATGCATTCCTGCCAAACGCGCTCCTCCATCCGTAAGAAAATTATCCCCAATCATACAAACGACATTTGAGTCATCTAAATCGAGAAAATTCTTCATAGCTTTTTCAAAACCACATTTATCTGGCTTTGGGGGGACATTAGTTACCACATTAATACCCACAAACTGGTGAAACCTATCCTCAGATGCGTTGGTATAAATGGCCACCTTAAACCCATGGTTAACCATTTTATTAATGTGTTCAACAACTTCATAGGAAAACTCACTTGAGTGGTGTGGGCCTAGTGTCCCATCGGCATCAATTAAGATGCCTTTTATCCCATCTATTTTTAGCTGTTCGATAGGTACTTCTACGAAACTACCAACTGCCATATAGGTTTTAAGAAGATTGGGACGAAATGGCATAAGTAAGAAATATAGTACTTTAGCCAACGTCAGTCCATCGCGCGCAAATTTTTTATCTTCTTTGGTGATTTTTGACATTAGTTTGCCGATGTGAGGTTTTATTTTAAATAGACCAGAAAGGCTGATTATCACCAGAGAATATTGTAAAATCAAACAAATTTGGTTCTCGAAAGATATTCAGTGTTAAGAGACTTTTTTGGATTACAAATTTAAGTAAGTTGACGATTAGGATCGTAAGACAGAAGAATTTTATTTATGAGGTTTAATGCCTTTACAAAACTCTTGAGAGAACGATTGTTTAATGGGAATTTGCGTTTTGTCGATAAGAAATAGAATTCTCATGTAAAATTAGGGAATGGCACTGATTATCTTCGCAGTAATTTCAGTTGTTTTCTTTTTAGAAAACAATCAGGTTAGGAATCTTTATGGTTAAAAAGCGACAGAGACATTTATTGATCATAGGAGGAGGAGTATTTCAGGTTCCTGCTATTAAGGTTGCTAAGTCAATGGGGCTTAAAGTTGTTGTGACTGATTACAATGTCGACGCAGAAGGAATGCTGATAGCAGATTACCCCATAGAAGTTAGTACTCGTAATATTAACTTAACTGTTAATGCAGCGAAACAGTTTCACTCGTCATGTCCACTTGATGGGGTGATGACGGTTGGTACAGATGCATCACAAACCGTGGCTGCGGTTGCTAATGCATTAAGTTTACCAGGGATTCCCTTCGAGGTTGCTGAACGCTCGACAGACAAAATTAAGATGCGTCGTCGGTTGGATGAAATGGGTATTGCTGTTCCAAATTATAAACCTGTTTGGACCATAGACGATCTTAATACTGCCATTGAAGAAATGCCCTTACCCTTGGTTATCAAGCCTTGTGACAATATGGGGGCACGAGGAGTTAAAATGATTAGTGAACCTCATGAAGCCCTCACAGCTTTCCACGAAGCCAAAGAAGCTTCGATTAGTGGAAAACTGATCGTTGAAGAGTTCATGGAGGGACCGGAACTTAGTATGGATGCTTTGGTTTTTGGGGGTCGCATTGAATTGACTGGTATTGCTGATCGAATTATTGAACGCACACCATATTTTGTGGAAGTAGGTCATACACTTCCTTCAAATCAACTCCAAGAAAAGCAGGATCAGGCTGTTAAATTATTTTGTTCAGCAATTAAAGCTTTGGGGATCGATATTGGTGCTGCGAAAGGAGATATTAAGCTTACCGCAGAAGGACCCAAAATTATCGAGATAGCTGCTAGATTGAGTGGCGGGTGGATGTCAACTTTTACTTATCCTTTGGCAACAGGTATCAACTTAATGAAAGCTGCTATTGAGGTGGCGCTCGGTGATACACCAACTGATCTTAAGCAAAAATATGAGCTAGTATCAGTAGAACGGGCGATCATTCCAAAGGCCGGAAAAATTTTATCGATTAGTGGTGTGGATGATGCCCGAAAGATCAAGGGAGTCAAAGAAATTATTTTAATGAAGGAAGCAGGGGACTCTACTGAAGAACTTCGGAGTAATTTGGGCAAGACGGGGTATGTCATTACCACTGCTAAAACCAGAGAAAAAGCTGTTGAAATTAATGATTTAGCTCGCCAGACTATTCAAATAAAAGTGGGTGAACCGAGCGAACTGACTTGGGAAGTTATACGTAATAACGCACGAAAGAAATTTTATATTGCTTGTAAAGCCTGTACTGTTTGCGATGGAATTGAATGCGCTGGTAAAGTACCCGGAATTGGTGGAATAGGATCAGGTTCTTCTTTTACCGAGAACCTTCATGCTCTTGCAAGGTATAAGATTAATATACGTACTATCCATAATATTAAGGATCCTGATTTGTCCATAAATCTATTTGGGCAAAAGCTGTCGATTCCCATACTTGCAGCTCCTATTACCGGCATGGAAACCAACCTTGCTGGAGGAATGGACGAAAAGGAATATGCAGCAACCGTAGTCAATGGATGTATTAGTATGGGAACTATTGGTATGGTCGGTGATGGAGCTAGTCCAAATAAATACCTAATTGGTCTTGAGGTAATTAAGAAATTGGGAGGTCTTGGCATTCCTATTTTTAAGCCCCGGGCTTTTAATATTGATATCATTAAAAGATTCAAGGCCGCTGAAGATGCTGGGGCTATTGCTGTAGGTATCGATATTGATGCGGTATCATTTAAGACCATGTCAATGAAAAACCAGGCTGTTGGTCCTAAATCAATTGAGGAACTTCTTGAATTAAAATCTCACCTCTCAGTTCCCTTTATTCTCAAAGGTATCATGAATGCGAAGACAGCCCTTGCGGCCATTGAAGCTGGGGCCGATGCGATAGTTGTTTCAAACCATGGTGGCAGAGTAATGGATGCGATGCCTGGAACTGCAGAAGTATTACCTGAAATAGCAAATGCTGTCGCGGGACGCGTAAAGATTCTTGTAGATGGTGGTGTTAGAGAGGGAATAGATATTCTTAAAATGTTAGCCCTTGGTGCTGACGCAGTGATGATAGGAAGACCTATTTGTATAGCCGCATTTGGAGCTGCTCAGGAAGGGGTAGAGTTTTATCTAGATCAAAAACGAAGTGAATTAAAAAAAGCAATGATTCTCACTGGATGTGCTGATATCAACCATATAGATCCCTCAATTATAGTCCGCGGTTCAAAAGGTCAATTGCACTAGTTTCCTCGATTAGTAAAACCAAAAAATTACCTTCCGCTCTACTGATTCAGACCGACCCTCATTGATGTTGACAAAAATAGGATTTTATTTAAAATACATCCTCTCAATATTATAGGGTTTGACATATAGTTAGATTGGTTTTCTGAGTTAATTCAATTAACAGTTAAGCTACTTTAAGTGAAGCTAGGCTATATCTGTATGAGATCTGTATTGCTATTGGTAATTAACAATTAATATTCGCTAAAATAAGTAGGAGATTAAAAATGCAAATCACCGGCATGCTTTGGGGCAGGAAGTTGCTGGACCTAGTTGAGTATCCTCATTCTGAGGTGCGGGGTCCGGAACTGAGTGTCGATGACATTAAAGATATGATTAAAAGACATAACGAGATCTTCATTAAGCCTGTATTTAAGGGAGGTGTCGGTAAAAAAGGAAAGTCAGGACTTATTGGACGCGCGAAAAACTTTACTGATGCTCTGAGTGAAAAGGAACGTCTCTATTTTGCCGAGCACAAAATAGGAAATATTTCTGCGAAGTCGGATGGTGTTACCTATGAAGCAGCTGTTCCCGCAGACCATGAAGTTTATTTTTCAATTTCAGACAGTACGATCCATCGCTCTCCATCAATGACTTTAACTCATCATGGTGGGGTGGACATTGAAGATCTCCCGGAAGATAAAATTGCAGTTGTCCCATTTGATGCGCTGACCGGACTCAAAGCGTTTCATGTGTCTAATGCTCTTGTTGGGTTGGGCGCTCCGCCAGCAATCATTAGTCCATTAGTGCAGAACCTTCCGAAATTATGGGATTTGTATAATAACTATGGAATGACGATGCTTGAATTGAATCCCATTAGGATGATGCCAGGAAAAGGTGGGCGCTACGCCCCTTTGGCGTGCGATTTTAAATGTGCTTTTGATCAAGATGACCCAGCATGGAAACGATTGGATCTTCCTGCACATATTTTTGCTGAGGATAACTCGGAGTTTGAGCAAGAGATCAACCAGCTGAGAACTTATCAAGGGCAAAGTGATGTATATGTAATCAACGATAGGGGAACTATTACGGCGCCTACTTTTGGTGGCGGAGCAAATGCTATGGTTACGGAATTACTTGGTGAGGCGGCAACAATTTCCTCTGATTTTGGAGGAAATCCTCCCTACGAGAAGATGAATGAAATTTCAAACATTACTTTTAAACATTGGTTGGAACAATCAAACGTTTTATTCATAATTGGTGGTAAAGCAAACAACACAGATATTTATGAAACATTACGAGCTATAGGTGATGGACTTAGAGGATATTTTCAAGCTAATGGACCTAAGCCATTGTTTGTAGTGGTTGGCCGTGGTGGTCCTAATTTGATAAGGGGAATGGGCTATCTACGTGATATTTTGGAGTCATTGGGAGTCCCTTATCGGTTTTTTGGTCACGACAGTGCGATGTCTGAAGTGATCAATTATGCCATGGCGGCTAACAAATGGATGATGGGTAGTGGTAAAGAGGAAATCGCAGCGAAAATGAATATTAAATAACTTCAGTTAATTCACTATACATTTAAGACAGAAGTGGAAATAGGAGGATTTGAATAATGCATAAGCAAGGTGTGGGAGAGTTTCCCTACTACGTAGGTATTAATTCACTTGAAGAACTTGCTACCAAGGATGACAGGGTAGTTGTTTTAAATATTTTAGGAAAAGAAAGTTCAGGTGTTACCCCGGTTAGTAATGATTATTCGGGTGGAAATATTGTGTTCGGAACAGGCCCAGGTAAGTCTGGTAAATCTCTGAGTACCAAAAATGGCAAAATTCCAGTTTATAATTCAATCAAAGAAGGCATGGCCGCGGGTCACAAGTTTAATACCGTGGTAGTGTATCTGCCTCCTTCAGGGGTTAAAGATGGTATTGCTGAGGCTGTAAGGGATAACCCTGACCTTAAAAAAGCTATTATTCTTACCGAAAAAGTTGCAGTTAAAGATTCTCGTATCATGCGGGCGATTTGCCAAGCAAATGGTGTGGATCTTTTTGGTGGAAATTGTTTAGGTCTTGCTGATTCATGGAACCATGTTCGTCTTGGTGGAGCTTTGGGTGGTAATGCTCCTGAAGAGTCATTGATAAAAGGCTCGATAGCCCTTTTCTCTAATTCTGGAAACTTTACCACGACGATTGCGGTTTATCTTGCAACAGCTGGCTGGGGCACCACGACTTCTGTCTCTAGTGGTAAGGATGTTTATATCCAGTATGGACCTAAAGAATTCCTTTACGCACTGGACAAGGATGATCGCTCTCAGGCTGCTGTAATGTATAGCGAGCCGGGAGGGTATTACGAAAAAGATATTAAAACAGACAAGCCAATAGTAGCCTGTGTGGTTGGTCGCTGGAAAGCGAAGCTCAGTAAAGCATGTGGCCACGCGGGCTCGCTTGCAGGTTCGGGTGATGATGCTCTTGCAAAAGAAAAGTGGTTTATGGAGTACTTTGGTGTGGACGGTATCTTTACTCCAGAGAATCCAATTGCTTCTAAGAAGGGGGCTTTAGTTACTAACATAGCTTACATCCCTGAGGCATTAACGGAGGTTATGAAATTAAATGGCAAAAAACCCGACTTTGAACCCAAAGGTAGTCTTGCTTTAAAGAGTTGGTTTGGTAACAATCAAGGATTGAACCTACCAAAAGAATTGGATACTCCTATCGTCGAGGCGATATCTCCATACAATGACCAGATCGCCGCACTCGATAAACAGGTGGGTGCTCAGTACCGAAGGGAGACTCTTAAGGATACAAGTGGCGCTTCAATGATGGATCCGAAGACTCAAGTTTCTAAAATTCATCAAACTTCGATTCTTGATGCGTCTACAAAAACTTTTGAAGCTAATTTAGTCTTTGCTCTCTGTCGTGAGTATCCAAGTGAGTATGGTGAAAAAATTGCAAATATTGCGCTTAATGCCCACGTTAATCAATTTGGCAAAGCTACTTTGGCTGCAGCAGAAGCTTCACGTGAAAGTGGGAACTCCCCTAATACGGTTGTTTCTGGAGCAGTTGCCATCGTTGGGAAAAAGATGGTTGAACCAGCTATGGATGCAGCAAAAGCATTATTGAGTCTCTTTCAGTTTGCCAAGTTTAGTGACCCGCTGGGTAGTTATGATTATAAGGAAGAGCTTCAATCTGCCAAACCGCATAAGGATACTATACTCGCTAAGGTTGATGACTCTTGCGCTGATAAGATGGCTGCTTGCCTTGGTCAGGGTGCACAATCTGTTTTTATCAAATTTTTGCTTGATTTTGCTAAGCAGGAGGGTGGTAAGCCTTCTACGGACGCGATGATTGCTGCCATTTGGATAACACTTGGTTGGAATGGGCTGAAATCCAAGAAGATTACTAAAGGTACCATCACTCGGCTTCCTTGGTATTCACGCATTTATAGCACTATCGTAGGAGTTATTGCTTCTGCTGATAAGCAAAGTGAGGATAGCTTTTGTGGAGTTAAGGTAGATGAACTTATCTCTGGTTTCTCTTTTACTCGAACGGCATTTCTATCTTTGATGGGACGCGAACCTAGTGATGATGAATTGTTTGAGTTTCAAGTTCTTCTTGGACTGATTATCACAAATGGACCGGGGACAATTTCCGCTCAGGGTTCAAAGGGAGCTGTGAGTGCAGATGGACCAGAAATGCCAGATCGTGTACAAGTAAATAAGGCATTTATTGGATTCCTCACGCACACGGGATTTGCGCATGGTGGTAATGGTTATGAAGCAGCAGCATTTCTTATCGAACAATTCAAGGATACAAGTCTCAAAGCAGCTGATGATAAAAATCATGGGCTCGATCTTGATGCAATGGCTTTAGAGTATTCCAATAAATATAAGGCTTATAAAGCAGAACAAAAGACTATTGGTAATTTAGAGTATGCTAAGGTTCCATGCATTAATCATCCTATCTTTAAGGGAAAAGATATTAATTTTGACCCCCGGGAAGAATTTGTTCGTAAGCTTTTTGAGGAAAAAGGTATTAGCAATGTTTTTTTAGATTATTACCATTCGATTGTAAACTCGATGTTTAAAGCTAAGGTCAGTAAAAACGTCTACTGCGTAAATATCGATGCAGTTATTGCTGTCATTTTACTCAAGATGGTTTGGGGTGAGTATAAGGCAGGGAATCTAGCCGAAGCGGATATAGAAACATCAAGTTTTGCAACTTTTTTGTTTGGTCGGATGATTGGTTGTGCTGCCGAGATAGATGATCATACCTTTCGTGGCAAAAATATGGATACACGTACTCCAGCAAGTAAGTGCTCCTACGTCGGTTGATTATCATTTGAAATAGTTCTAACCCCTTCCCAGACTTGGGAGAGGGGTTTTTATTTATTACTCCAGACCCTTTTATGCCCTAAATCTATATATTTGATCAGGATTGGATTGCTGCATGTCGTTCGTAGATATAGTCTGCGATTGCGTCAAGCGATTTGATGTATTCAGGTTGAGGGAAAGTAACGGTTCTAATGGATGATTTTGCTTGTTCAATATAGTAGCGCGCTAGATCTAGAGTGTATTCTATAGATTTTGTTTCGCGCATTAGCTCCAGGACAGTATTGAAGTCTTCCTGTGTGAGATTTTCATTTTTAACGAATCCCTCGATTCTTTTCTTAATAGAATTTTTTGAATTTTGATACAGGTGAAGTAGAGGTAAGGTTACGTGCCCTTCTTGAAAATCATTTCCTAGTGGTTTGCCTAAACTGTCTTCATCACTGCCATAATCCATTGCATCGTCCATGAGCTGAAATGCCTTACCAAATTGTGTGCCGAAGTCAATCAAAGCCTTTTCCTGCTCTGGACTTGCTTCAGAAAGTAATGCTGCTAGCTCACAACCGAGAGACATCATGGATGCTGTTTTACGAAGAATGACTTCAAGGCAATGTGATTCAGTGACAGATAACTTCCGGGCTTGGCTGTATTCCATAATACCCCCTTCTACTAGAAGCTTTGTAGCCTGTGAAACCGAATTAATTACTCGTGAGTCGCAATCTGCAGCTAACATAAGAATGGATCGAGAAATCAGGAAATCACCTACAAGGATACTGGCGTCGCTTCCCCACTTTGCATTAACTGTTTCGCGACCTCGCCTGACTGTGGTTTGATCAACCACGTCATCATGAAGTAGTGTCGCCGAGTGGATATACTCAATTATGCAACCATGTCGTATGACTCTTTCATCTACTTCATGACCAATTAGCTTGGCCCCAACCATAAGTAGGAGAGGTCGTATCCGTTTTCCACCATTTTTGAGTAAATAGCTTCCTATCCCAGGTATTAATGGAACGTCTGACTGGTAGTTTTTCTGAATCGAACTCTCTAGTCGCGAAAGATCTTCTTTAAAAATGCGTGTAACGTCGTTAAAATCCATAAGAAAATTTACATCCAAGAATGTCTGAATTATCTAAGGAAATACCAGTCAAACTTCTTATAGTTGACTGTTTTTTCTGACTTTTCCAGTAGAGAAAGGGTACATTTTTATTGGAATTTCCTGATTTTGTCAAGCCAATAGTTTAAAGATTAAAGCTTGCACTCTCGTTAGAATAATCTATGTAACTGAAGTATCAAGTCTTTATTTACCTTCTTAATTTTAAATAATGATTATTCAGCTAATACGTTAAATATCTGCAGATTGAAAATTTTCAAAATTCTAAATTAGTTTAAAAAGGATTTAAAGGTTAGCTTATAAACATTAAGTTATTATTAACAAGTTATTAATTCTTAGTTAATCCAGAGTTAAAGGGTTTTAAGTTTTGAGGAAGAAGGTGGCTTAGAGTGGAAGAAAGTATAAAAAATAGTACTTTGCCTAATTCTAGTTGTGTGGTTGACTCACCCAAAGTTTCAGTTATTGTCCCCACATATAATCGTGCTGATCGATTAGAAAGAGCCTTGAATTCGATAGTCAGCCAAACCTGCCAAGATTTTGAACTAATAGTTGTGGATGATGGATCTACTGATAAAACATATCAGTTGATGAAATCGTTTCCTAAAGCTCAATATTTCTATATAAAAAAAAACTCGGGAGTTTCTAAAGCTCGAAATGTTGGTCTCGCTTTTGCCAAAGGAGAATTAATTTGTTTTCTTGATTCTGATGATTTGTGGAAGGAGAAAAAAATACAAATTCAATCCCTTTGGTTGGAAAATAACAAGGATAGTCAGATTTGCTATACCGATGAAATATGGGTTCGCAATGGAGTTCGAGTAAACCCCATGAACAGGCACCGTAAGTATTCCGGAGACATATTTCGACATTGTTTGGGTCTTTGTATAGTGAGCCCTTCTTCAGTTATGATACGTGCTAAGTTATTTGATGAAATTGGAAACTTTGATGAGTCGCTTCCTGCTTGCGAGGATTATGATTTATGGTTGAGAATCGCATCAAAATATGCGTTTCACTTCATAGAAGAGCCACTTATTATAAAGTATGGTGGTCATTCAGATCAGTTATCTAGAAAGTATTGGGGGATGGACCGATTCCGAGTTGTCGCTTTAAAAAAGCTGTTGGATCAGAACTCATTAGATAAAGAGAAATTGAAACTAACCCGTTCCGTGTTTTTAGAAAAGTGCTCTATTCTGATCAAGGGGTTTGAAAAACGTGGCAAAAAAGAAGACGAGTCTTTTTACCGAGAGCTTGTTAATAAATACAGTTAGGGATTCATAAGGATATGCTTGTGTCAAAGAAGTCAGACTTGTTATTACTGATTATAGTCGTATTTTTGTTTTTTTCGGGGAATACATTGCAGGCAAATGAAAAACCTCAGGAGACAATGGATCGGATCCTTGAATTTTCTATAAAAATTCTAGAAAAATCTTTGCAAAGCGAAAATGCTTTTATCCGAAGTGCTGCTGCGCGCGCTGCAGGGGAATCAGAATATTCTGGGCTTATTCCTTTACTAAAAAAAGCAGCCAAGGACTCATATCACACAACGCGATTATTTGCTTTGCAAGGAATAAAGAAAATTTCATTGAATGAAGCTCGAACTTTGTCTATTGATATGAGCAAAGATCTTAATGTGTGGGTTCGTGGTGCTGCGATTGAAATGTTAGGAGAACTAGGCGATGGAACCTCAGGGAGTATTATTCAATCGCATCTGAAATCACCAGATCGGACAGTGCGTTACGCTGCTGCAGGAGCACTATTCAAATTGGGAGATGAAAGCCAATTGGATATTCTTTTAGACGGACTCAAGGGAGGGAGCTCCATAGACCGTTATCAGGCTATAGGTTACCTTGGAAAGTTAAATGATAAAAAGTTAACTCCCTATTTAGAGGACCTTCTAAGTGGAAACGAGGATGAGGTTATATTTTACAGCTTAAAAGCAATTGGCAAAAAAGCAGACCAGGACATGCTGCCTCGGTTACTAAACTTAATGAAACACGTCAATCCTTCGCTGAGATACCAGTCAGCGCTTACTCTTGGTGAATTAAAAGGAGATTCCGGGCTTGATGCACTTCGTTCACTTTGTTCTGACGAAAATGCAATGGTACGTTTATCAGCAGCTGTGGCTTTAGTTCGAAAAAAAAGCGATTACTGTCATGAAATATTTTTAGTTATGATTAAAGATGCTGATTACGGAATACGTAGTTCTACGGCTAGAATACTAGGGGAACTGGAGATTCAAAACCGAGAGCAGTTGCTTTCAATGGCACTTATAGATAAAAATATCAGAGTTCGAACTTCAGCTACAAGAGCTGTTGGTATGATGGGTGGGCCTAGAGCATTTCCTTTATTGTTGAGCAAGCTGGAAGACTCTCAAGAAGTAGTGAGAACTTACGCGGCAGGTAATATCATCAAGCTTATGAAACAGTGATGTTAAGAGTTATACCGGTAGTCAGTTTTATTAGAGTTTGTTGAGCCTTAGGAAGTTTGATTTTTATTTATATAAAAAGATATATGCTTAAATATTTTTTCAAACGACTATTGCATGGTATTCCGGTTTTGTTTGCGGTGTCTACGATTACTTTTTTGATCATGCGAGTGGTCCCGGGCGGACCATTTGATCAAGAAAAGAGACTTCCCCCAGAAATCTTATCCAATATTCATGCTAAGTATCATCTCGATCAACCTGCTATCACTCAATATCTGCTTTATTTAAAACAATTAGTTCAGGGCGATATGGGGCCTTCCTATAAATATATTGGTCGAGATGTTGCTGACATCATATTGGACACATTTCCAGTATCATTAACTTTAGGGCTGTTGGCTATGCTTGTTGTTGTGGGAATCGGTATTCCTATGGGTGTGTGGTCGGCGTATCGCCAGAACTCGTTGGTTGATAGAGTTTGTATGTTTTATGCAACATTGGGGATCTCTATTCCAAGTTTTGTTTTAGGAACATTACTAGTCTGGTTGATGTCTCATAAATTACAATGGTTGCCACCGGCTCTGTGGGAAGGGCCACGTTATATGATTTTACCAGCAATAGCTTTAGGCGCACCTTTTAGTGGATTTATTGCTCGGTTAACCCGCTCTGCAGTACTGGAAGTATTAGCCTCAGATTATATAAGAACAGCTCGTGCGAAAGGGCTTACAGAATTCGTTATTCTTTTCAAACACACCTTAAAAAATTCTATTTTTCCTATTATTTCAGTACTAGGCCCTTTAACCGCTGGATTAGTGACGGGTTCGTTTGTGATTGAATTTATATTTTCGATTCCTGGTATGGGGAGCTTTTTTATCACTGCTGTGACCAATCGAGACTACCCACTCATTATGGGAGTGACGTTGGTTTATGCCGTATTGATTGTTCTTGCAAATATTTTGGTAGATATTATTTATATGTGGCTTGATCCAAGGGTAAGGATGTGAGTTTTTTATCAAAATTAAGTTTTGGTTTTTTAGGGGTGGTTTTTTTTTCGGCGTTATTTGCCCCTTGGGTTACCCCATATTCCTATGAAACTCAGAATACACTTAATACTTTAGCAACACCGAGTTTTAGTCATGTGATGGGGACTGATCGATTAGGGCGTGATTTGTTTTCGCGTCTTATATATGGCGCGCGTGTTTCTTTGTTTGTAGGCATTTTGACTACACTGCTGGCGCTTTTAATAGGAGTAATTTACGGTTCCATTTCGGGTTACGTTGGAGGGCGAATAGATAGTTTTATGATGCGAGTCGTGGATGTTATATTTGCTCTGCCCGACATGTTGATGATCATACTTATAACAGTAATGATGGGTAGAGGTGTTGCTGGAATGTTTATTGCTCTTACGCTTGTGAGTTGGGTGACGGTTGCGCGTTTGGTTAGAGGGGAAGTATTAAGAATCAAAGAAAAACAATTTATAGAATCTGCCCGCGCATTAGGTGCAAGTAACTCAAGAATATTAATGAAGGAGATATTGCCTAATATTTCGGGTTTGATAATCGTTACTCTGACCTTCAGAATCCCAGTGGCAATTTTATCGGAATCAACCTTAAGTTTTATTGGGTTAGGAATTGCTCCTCCATTTAGTAGTTGGGGAACTTTGGCTAATGAAGGCTGGAAGTCTATAAAGTTTTATCCTCACCTTATTTTATTCCCATCGCTCGCTATTTTTCTAACAATTTTAAGTTTCAACTTCTTAGGTGATAGACTTCGAGATGATCTTGATCCAAGAAACAAAGCCAAGTTTAGCTAAACAGATTATTCTGTAGTCTAGTAATGTCAGTTGGTCTCACATTGTAAAGATATTTTCTTTTAACTTATTATAAGTTTAGGTAAAATAAGGCATGGCTTAAACAAGAAATTTATTTGGAGGCTACCAAGAGGAACCTGAATAACTTTGGAGTCAGTTTTCTTATAAATAGGGAATTGACAAGAGTTGTAAATCGTTATAGATTGGCAAAATTTTAAATTATATCTGTTTTGGTACACTTTAGAGGTTGAGTGGTGAGTCGAATTAAAGATGATTTAGTTTGCGAAATCATACGCGTTTCACAGACGAACCTATTGGCTAGAAAAAAACACGAATCCACAGAAGAGTCCGGGGATGATGCAGTAATAAAATGGATTCAGTCGAACGCTGCTAGTTATCGCAGCAAATATCAAGATTGTTTGGATTCTTATTCTGCGTTAGAGCTTGGGGATATGTTGAGTAGACTGACTCAATCTAAAACAGATTTGGATAGAATTTTAAAAAAATATCCTAAGCGTTAGTTCTGGTTTGCTGATTTTCCCGAATAACAATAAATAAGATAATTTAAGGAATGATAGTATGGCTGAGACGGAACCTTCCAAAAATGTTGAATCTTCATCGGATAAAAAAAACGAACCAATTGCTAATAAAGAAGATGCTCCTGCTAAAAAAACATCTCCTGCTAAAAAAACATCTCCTGCTAAAAAAACATCTCCTGAACTAAAGCCTCTTGTTAACAATGGTGATGGAACAGTTACTGATCCAAATACTGGGTTGATATGGAAAAAGACTGATGCTTGGCTGGATACCCACAAATTTTATACTTGGCAAGATCATCGAGTTTATGTCGATCAGATCAATAAAGAAAAGCATGCTGGAATAGAAAATTGGAGGATTCCAAATAAACAGGAAGCCTCCACTCTCGTTGACAAAACTGGGACTAAAAACTGCGAGGATAAAAATGGAACAATGTTTCCTCTTGACCCGATTTTCGATGAGGGTTGTGTTGCGAACACTTGGATTAGTGAATGCTCTGATCAGCAAATTATCCGTTACGATTTAAAAATAGGTTTGGATACTCCTTATCCTGGAAATGATGTTTGGTCATCTATGCGGCTGGTAAGTAAACCGGGCGAAGCCTCTGTT
>Ga0209043_1000795_pt1 | contig 18773 bp, 8 predicted proteins | sample SaaInlV_100m_DNA_3_FD_184654 | JGI IMG/M metagenome (GOLD analysis project Ga0209043, IMG submission 184654) | Marine microbial communities from expanding oxygen minimum zones in the Saanich Inlet - SI037_S4LV_100m_DNA (SPAdes) (version 2) | ecosystem: Environmental > Aquatic > Marine >... | reverse complement strand
AATCCGGGTTGGTCGGTAACAGGAAACTTGGGCATTTCCGTGGGTAAGAAAAAGATCGCTGATAAATGGCCCGTCTACGTTGACAGTTATGCCACTTGGGACAGCAACGGGTATTTGGAATTATCCTCAGAGCTTCAGGTTATCGGCATCACCACGGGAGCCGGGGTATTAAGGTACACGCCACCGGAGAGTAAATTTTATGCCGAGGCATGGATGGATATGTACGGTGGCGCGCTAAGAGGGACGGTGAAGCTCAACGCCCGCCCCAATTACTTCAACGGGCACTTTGGCATGACGGTTCAAATCCCAAGATCCATTCCGATCGTCGGAGGAATTAACTTTGGCGGTGCCAACATCGACATGACGATCACCGACAAATACTGGGAGGTCGCTGCCGGAGTTTATTTTCAGATCGTCCCGGATGTACCGCAGGTTTGCATTCCCGAAGCGTGCTTCACTGTAGGCTGGCCTGATCTCCACTGCAGTTGGAGGGGGTGCAAGGGGCACTGGCACACCAAGCGCGTTTGCACCCCGCGTATATGCACCCCAGCGATTAACAACTCGTGGTCCAGGGCCAAGTTCAATGTCCGGTATCACTCGCAACACGGATTCAGTGCTGCACGCGGGGGCCGCTTGGCCAAGATGTACAGCGAGAATCTCGCTCGCGAACCTTGGGAGAATCCGTTCGTGGCCATCATCGAGGTGCCGGAGGAAAAAGCCTACGCCATCTTCAACGACAACTGGGACATCCTCCACGAGAGCGTCACCAAGTCGGATAGCCGCAACATCCGCAAACAAGGCCCGGTGGTTGAGACCATCGAGGTGGCCGAGGATCTGGCCACGGCCATCTTCCGCATCAGCTACGAAAAGGAAGTGGATGATATCGACCTGGTTCTGATCACCCCGGACGGTGCGGAACTGGACATTCACAACGGCCCGATGCCGTTCGGCTACGAGGTCGGCGCCAAAGGCACGGGCACGGTAAACGCCGAGGCCAAGGAGGCGTACTACCTGTTGCAGGATGTCAAGAAAGGCACTTACCAAATGGTGGTTGGCAACGCCGACGCGCTCGGCGGCACCTTGGTCGAGTTGGCTTCGCCCAACGCGATACCCCAGGTGGTTGGCGTCGTTGCCAGCGAATCCGGAGCACGCGACGGCACGGTGATCCCGAACCAGTTCGATATCGATTGGGCCTACTTCGACGAGGACGAGGGCAGCGAGACGGTTGTCAGCTTCTTCGTGGACAAGGACCGACAGGGCTACGACGGGTTCTATGTGGGTGGCGGTCTGGTTTCCGAAATGAACACAGATGAGCCGTTCACCTTCCTGACCGACTCGCTTGGGCTTCGTCCCGGTTGGTACTACACCTACGTCGAGGTGAACGACGGGCGCAACCTTGCAGAGCGCATTTACTCGGACGAGCGAATCTACATCGACATGGACAACGCGCCGGACAGCGTCGAACAAATGGCAACACTCGCCGGCCCGAACAGCTTCACCGTTGCCTGGGATGCCGTGGCCGACGAGCGGGTGGACTACTACAACGTCGTCTACTCCAAGAGCCCGACGTTCGACAAGATTGAGGTCAGCCAGATGGTTTATCCGCTGTCTGGGCAGACCCAGTTCAGCGACGTGAAGATCGAGGGATTGGAGAACGGAGTGCCGTACTACGTGGCAGTCCTTTCGGTAGACGGGAACTACGTCGAGTCGAGCGCCAAAGTGATTCACCGGGTCGTCCCTACGAACTACCCCGGCGGCACACCCCCGTCGATCACGTCAACGGCGAGTGACAAAGCTACAGTGGGCTATGATTGGAACTACCGCCCGACTTTCTTCGATGGGGATGAGCATAATCCTGAACTCGTCGAGGATCTAACTCAGCAAGTTGGCAGCGATATGGATTGGACGCTGGTGTCCGCACCGAACGGGATGGAGATCGACGAAGAATCCGGTTTAATCAGTTGGAACCCGACAGCCGATCAGGAGGGCGTACACCGCGTGCTCATCTCCGCTAAGGAACACGAGGGGGAAACAGATCCATTGGATGACGGGGAGTTAGCGATCGACATCGCCCAAGAGGCGACGCAGGAAATTGAGATCAATGTCTTCCCGGCACACCTGCTAAACGGCGTGCCGTACCGCGAGGATGTGTTCACATTTGTGAGCGACCCACCGTTGACGGCGGTCAAGGGCACAACCTACTCCTACACGCCGAACGTCTTCACCGACGGGCAGGAATACGAAGTGATGTTGCTCAACGGACCGAAAGGGGTGACCGTGGAGAACAACATCGTCAAATGGGATGTCCCGGCTGACGCCGAGAGCGATTTCGTTGAATTGCGCGCTGAGACAAATAATGGCGATCTCATCGATCAGACCTACTTTGTCCATGTGCACGGAGATAACAGCTTGATCAAGCGCAGCACGAGCATTGTGAAATACGAGGCCATCAACGGTGGCATCCTCGTCGGATGGACCGGAGGTGCTCCAAAATACCAAGTGCAACGCACCGCCTCTCTAAGCCCTGATGAGACAGGAGCTATTCAATGGGAAGATGTCGGCGAGCCGATCGAGAACGGCCCGGTAAACTTCCACGCTGAGAAAAGCACAACTGGGAACGCTGGCTACTACCGGATTAAAGATCTGGAGTAATCGAAACTCAGAAAGATTGCTAAAACGCAAAGCCCACCGAAAGGTGGGCTTTGCTGCTTAATGGGTCGGTTGAACAGTAGCCCTTAATAAAGCTATCCGAGGGTTTTTCACCCTCATCCGGCCTGCGGCCGCCTTCTCCCTGAGGGAGAAGGAATCAAAGGGAACGCGCTTGTCCAAGCTCCCTCTCCCAGCGGGAGAGGGCCGGGGAGAGGGAGAGTACAGGGAATAATGATATGCTGTATGCCGACAAATCGCTGAATTAGTAAATGACTGGATTGAAAAAATTTATCACACGGTGCCTGGCCTTGGCCTCGGCTGGCGCTGGATTCGCGGTTGAGCAACAGCCACTCAAAATTGGCCAGGGCATTGGCCAAGCGGGGTTTCGGTTGATTGATGCTGTGCAGTCCGGCGCGACGTTTCGCAATGAGCTAAGCGTCGCTGCTGCCGCTGAAAATCAGGTGTTGCTCAACGGCTCCGGCGTGGCGGCGGGCGACTTCGATCGAGACGGCCTGCTCGACCTCTACTTTTGCGGGCTCGAAAATGACAACGTACTTTACCGCAACCTCGGGGGCTTCCGGTTTCAGCCCGTCGCGGATGACGACGTGGCGTGCGCGGGTGTTCCGTCAACGAGCGCTGCCTTTGCCGACCTGAACGGCGACGGGTATTTTGACCTGCTCGTGGGCACGCTTGGCCAAGGGGTGATCATTCTGATAAACGACAAGCGCGGCGGCTTTTCCAAGTCCGCAATCGCACTGCCGGAGGGCGACTCTCTTGCCATCTATAGCACGCCGATGACAGACATCGACCGGGACGGTGACTTGGACGTGTATTTGGCAACGTACCGCTCCACCTCAATCCGCAACAACCCGGGTCTCAAGTTCAAGCTGGGCTTCGCCAACAACGTACAAACCTTGGAAAGCGTCACCGATTCCAAGACAGGAACGCAATACGACAAGGGAAGATTTTACATTCGGGGCGGCGAAGTTTTGGAGGCTGGTACGCCGGATTACCTGCTGCTCAACGACGGCACGGGGGAATTTCGAGTTACAACATTGTCGCAGTTACAAGCAAACGCTCCCGACGACGAAGTAGCGACGGCACGCAACTGGGGGCTGGGTTCCATCTTCGCGGACTTCGATAACGATCACCGGGATGACCTGTACGTCTGCAACGACTTGGAGGGCGCTGATTACTTTTATTTCTCGTCTGCCAATGGCTTTGACGATGCCATTACCGGGCTGAACAAAATGACCCCGGCGTTTTCGATGGGCGTGGATGTGGCGGATATAAACAATGATGGGTTTTCGGACTTCGTCGTGGTGGACATGTTGAATTATTCTCTACCTGCCCGCAAGATGCAGCTCCCACATGCCATCCACTCACATGCCCCGACGGATCAATCCGCCATCAGGGAATACAGGCGAAATATGTTGTTCATCGGCCGGGGTGAAGGGGAGTTTCATGAAATCGCCAACTACAGCGGACTCGATTCAAGCGATTGGTCGTGGTGCCCCATATTTATGGATGTCGATCTGGACGGTTACCAGGATTTGCTCGTCACGAACGGATTTAGCTACGATTTGGAAAATCCGGATGTTCAGAATGACCTGATGAAGCTAAGTATCCAAACAGGCGGCCGGGGAGATTTGGTCGAGAAGACATTCAAGATCGGACACTCCAAGCTGGATCAGAATTTAAGCTTTCGGAACCAGGGCGATCTCACCTTTCGAGACCGGTCCGCCGACTGGGGGTTTGATTTGGACGGCATCTCTCACGGCGCCTGTCTCGCTGACTTGGACAACGACGGCGATCTGGACGTTGTGCTGAATAATTTCTCGCTCTATCTGCCGGGCAGGCAACTCCTCGGCGAAAGCCTTCCGAGGCTCCGGCAATCGAATCCTGTTTGCACGATTTACGAAAACATTACGAGCTCCGACAGGATAAAAGTCCGAGTACGCTCCAAAACCAAAAACACGTACGGGATTGGTGCCACCATTGTCTTTATTCAAGGTTCTGTCCGGCAAACCAAACAGATTCGTACCGGTTCAAGGTATTGTTCTTCAGACAGTCCCGAGGTCACGTTTGCGTGGCTTGCAGACAAAACATCGAGCCGACTGGAATACCGCGTTGGCAACAAGGTTGCTTTCATCGACAACGTGAAACGCAACTCGCTCATTACGTTCACAGATGATGATTTGACCGGTGAGGTGGCCACCTCAAAAAACGTTGCACCGGCGAAAACCTTGTTCGACGAGCAACCGGTTCAGCAATCATTCCGGCACTCCCCGAATCAATTCAACGCAGAACACTTCCAGCCCGGTATTTCGCGAAACCATTTTTTGACTGAGCCGATCGTTTCGGCGGCCGGCAAAGACCCCGCCATCGTGAGGATCAGCAGCGGTGGTACCGTGCAAAATGTTTCCCTTCAAGATGATCTGAAGGCGACGAACCGCTCCGCCCGGCGCACCCGTTGGGACTTGGTCGATTTCACCCATCTGTCCGTTGGCCAGAAATTGATGCGATTGGAGCTGCAGCGTCAACTCAGCAATCTTCAGCAATTCGAGAGCCGGTTGTTTATCACGGAGGACGTGCACAGCCCCCGCTCTGCGACGTGGGTGCATGCGCTGCCGGTCAACTTTTCCTGCTTGGCTGTGACACGGCATCCCAGCCTCCCGGAGGTCGCCGCTGTCGCGCTTGGCGGCGGGACACCGCTTGGGCATTACCCCTTGGCCGCAAAGACGCTGATCATGGAGTTGCGCTTGGCCAAGCCGGGGGATAAGCCGCGCATCATGCACAAGTTGCCGATGGAACTTCCGGTCAACGACATGGTGTTTGCCGACATGGACGGCCGGCGGGGACAGGAGTTGGTGATCGCTCCGGCCGGCGGGGAGGTCACGGTCTTTCGAATCACCGAGCGGGAGGCCGTCATCATCACAAAAACCATGGGCATTCAATCCGGCATCGGGAACTGGAACAGTCTGGCCTGTTTCGATTTCAGCGGCAACGGCCGCAACGATTTACTCGCAGGAAACTGGGGGAGCAACAGTTCCCTGAATCGATATTCCGAAAACAACTATCGGCTGTACTTCCACAAAGACGACGGGGGCACGCGGCTCTACGAGACGTTTCAAGCCAAGGGAAAAAATATTCTCAAATCTGGCTTGGCCAGGTTCAGAGCAAACAATCCCATTCGCGGGTTGATGTATCGCACTCATGGGTCATTTCAGTTGGAGGGAGTAGAGGATGTTTTTGAGGCTGCACCGAAATACCGCACTCTCGACACACTCAACACGAAGCTGTTCCTGAACGACAACGGCAGCTTTCAGCCGTTCAATCTTCCGGAGTCCGTACAGTTTGCGCCAACGTTTGGCATCGCTGTGGAAGACATCGACTTGGACGGTTCCCTCGACATCGCTCTGTGTCAGGGGTTCGCCGATTTTTACGATGACACCGAACCGCAAACAAACACCAGCAACCTGATTCTGATAAACCGCATTGCTGCTGGCGGCTCGTTTGAGGTTCGGAGAAATAGCGGCATCGCAGCGAACAGGAGCTATCCAAGAACCATCGGCTCCGGGGATTTTAACGAAGACAACAGGCCGGATTTGGTGATCCCTGATTACAATGGAGGTGTTCGTTATTACACGAATAAAACCCAAAACCAGGGCATAAAATTGCGACTAAGCGGTGACAGCGCTAAACTGATTGGACTCAAGGCGAGATTGCTCTATAAGGACGGGAGCAAGGGACCGATGTATGAATACGTACCAAAGTATGGTTATCGGAAGGAAGCGCCCCAATACTTTATTTTTGGCGCACGAGTCACAGTCGAAGCCATTGAGATCATCGATCGGTTTAAAGTGAGTGAATTGAAAATTGTACCCGGCCAATCCGCTTACACTTGGAATTATTAGTCCGATTACTCTCGTCATTAAAAAATAAATCATGAACATCAAGCACACACGTCGTTTCGCTAGTTTCCTTTTCGCTCTCTCACTGCTTCCCGCTGCGGCTTTTGCACTACCCGCCAAATGGACGGTGCTGATCTACGGCCATGCTGACCACAACCTTACTACAGCCATGCGGGATGATCTTTTGGAAATGGAACAGGCTGGAAGCTCCGAAGATTTCAATATCGTTGTTCAGGTTGATATCAACACCAAGGATCGTGGGACCAAGTTGTGGAAGTTTAAAAACAAAATTGACCCCAAAAAATTCAATGGAGTGAATCGGTTGCTTATCGGTGAAGACACCGATGGTAGAAAAGTCACCTTCCATTCCGAGATTATTGAGTCGTTATCAGAAAGCAACAGCATGGATGACCCGGCGGTGCTCAAGGATTTCATCAAGTGGGGTATGGCCAAGTATCCCGCCGAGCGATATGGATTGGTTCTCTGGAATCATGGAGGTCAGTTTCTTGGGTACGGAGGCGACACCCAAAACGCCTCGTTGAAGCACGGAATGGGGTTAACCACACAGCAAATCCGATCGACCCTCACGGATGCTTTGATCGGGACTGCTGTAAATAAGTTTGATTTCATCGGATTTGACACCTGCCTGATGGGAGGCGCAGAGGTGCTCGGAGATTTCAGCACGCTTTGTGATGTTTTTTTTGCCTGCCCAGAGTTGGATTTTGGCGATGGATGGGACTATGCCGCAACACTGAACTATCTCAAGGCCAATCCTGATGTGGACATGGCAACATTTGGACGTGAGGAGGTGGGTTTCTGGAACAGCCACCATGGGGAAGCGATGGATCAAACACACAAGGTTCACGCTGCCTATGACATGGGAAAATACGATGCGTTTGCCATAAGCTTCAAATTGTTCTCAGGACAGCTAAAAGAGTATGGATTGACTGATGGAGATGTAATACCCAGGCTCCGCGCCGAAGCCACTCACTATTCGATATCTAACCGCTCTGAAGCGAAATCCCCGACGCACTTTATAGATCTTGGAGAATTTGCTAAAAATATAGCCAATGCACCTGTAAACGCTGATCTGAAAAATGCATCGTTGAATCTGGTGCAATCAATCGACGACATGGTTCTGGCCAAGTCCACCGGAAGCATGCGAACACATGTTTCAGGCATATCGATTGCGTATCCTTATAACATCGAAAATTGGGTTGAATATTACCAAAAAATCTATGACGAGATTTCTTTTACAAAGGGCCTTGGAGCAGATTGGAGAAGGTTCATGGAGTTGTATGGGGTAATGAGCCTATCAGACACGACGGCCCCGCTCCTGGTGGCTGGCGACAAGTCGAGAAGCTTTTCCACGGTTGGCCGCAGCCCCGATGAACCGGACGCCACATTTATGAATGCATCGCTGGATCAGCCAGCTGTGCTGGACTTTTTTCTCGGTGCTGATGACGCATATGAATTAAGTGCAACATTGGTATCTGTGGATGATCCCGACAACCCATCTGAATATATTTACATTGGTGAAGTGGGACGATTCCAAACCGATGACGAGGGCGATTACGAGTTGAACTGGCCCGGGACAAACTCGATGCTCACAAGTCCGGATGTGGATTACATGTTGGAACTGGGAGGATGGTTTTTGGGCAGGGAGGGAAAACAGATGATCAGCTTTGCTGATTATCAACCGCCCGAGTCCGAGGAAGTAATTCAACTGTTTTTGTTCACCACGATCGATGAGGAGGGGTTTGGCTGGGTGCATACCATTTTGGAAGATTCAGGCCAGGAACTGCCCGATGGCAATGCAGTGGCGGCCACTCCGGCCTCCTCCTCGCTCGAGCTTGAGAAGGGTGGCAAACTCTGGCCGGTTTATTACTCGGAGGCTTGGGATGCCGATAGTGAAGCTTGGCAAAGCCAGTATATATTTTATGAGGACGGGTTCATCCTTATACCAGAAAACGGGATGGAGGGCATTGAGGTCGAGTTTACCCAGGAACTTGAGGGCCAATATTCATTGGAACTCCAAGCGTCTGACTTTGTGGGTAACTTGAGCGAGATACTTGAGTACAATGTCGGTGTTCCTCCTAAAATAGCTGTTGGGCAGGTGCCCAACCAGTATGTGTCGACGCTGGATTTCATCGGGAAAAGCAAGGCCAACTTGACGCCATTGGTTACTGGCGTGGACCCGGAGTTTTCCGGCTGGATTTATGTCCTTTGGACTACCGACGCTGGTGTGGGAGCGACACTGCAGCAGACTCACAACGTAGTCGGCGAGTGGGTGGATGTGCCGGGAAACCTAATCGATACACAAGACAATGAGCGCTTTTATTGGACCGAAACCACTGAAAACGCTCAGTTTTTCAGGTTGATCAAAAGATGATCGTCAACGGTGCTTGCCTTTTCAAGGCTGGCTCAGAAAAGATAAATGGGCGGCTTGTCACCGCCCATTTGTTCATCAGGTTGGAATGTGTTTGGGATGATATCCGGACACCAATAAATTATTCGAGGAGTTTCCTGACCTCTTCCAGTTTCTGGTTGGCTTCCGCTAGCTTAACTGCCTTATCCTGATCTTGGATATTGTTCAAGGATCTGAGAAATGCCCGAGATCCCCTTCGGGTCCAATTTTGGGCCGACTGCTTTTTGGCTAAATTCTTTATTTTCGGCGCGGCCTTTCTGATTAGCTCGGTGACTGCTGCTGTCTCGTCGATCAACGTCTGGATATCGGGGTCCACCGCGCGGGCTACTTTGGATACTTTCCTTGCCGGGGCTTTCCTGGCGATCCGTCTGGGTGTAGCCCGGCCAGTGGGCGTTTCACTTGACTTGGCCGATGTGCCATCGCCTCGGGTATTCTTTTGACCAACACCCGTCCCCCGTTTGCTGTTTGGGCGCGGTCTTGCGCTTGGGCGTGGTCGCTTGGCACTTGGCTTTTTGGTGCCCGGTGTTGTTCGGTTGGCAAGTGCCGTGGGTTTTTTACCTAGCCGTCCACTTGGCTTGGCCGTTGGTCGTCGGCCTGGCCGTCCACTTGGTTTCGCTCCACTTTGTGACGGACCAGTTGGCGTAATGCTTTTCAACCCAGAATCTAAGGCCGAAGCCCGGTTTTGCTTGGCAAGCACGGGGAGGGGCCCGAATTCATTTAACGTCAACTCGCCATCCTCGTTTTCGTCGAGTGTTTTGAAGGCCTTAACCGCAGCTTTAATCTCCTCGAGAGACAGTTTGCCGTCCTCATTGGCATCCAACGCCATCATCAGTTGAGATGGCTGCGGCTTGGCCTTGATCACTGTCGGTCCTGAAACTCGACCGGGTGCTTTAGCCTTGGGCGGCTTGGATTTTGAGGTGGCGGCTCGGTCACCTGCCACGATCGGGCTGGCTGCCGCCGATTTCCTGACACTCGGTCCGCCTTTGGGTTTTTTTGCGGTCGATTGGGCAAAACCAGTCATGGCCAAGCTCAATCCCAATGTTAGTGCTATTGCTGTTTTTTTCATGATCTCAACTTCAATCGTTAAACTCTCAATCCCCACGCTCGTGGGGTCATCTGTTACGGCTGAATCTAATACCCTTGAACGATCGGTCAACCCTTTATGACAACTTTGTTGCGATCCACCCGGCTGCCGCCTAGCCGTGCTATCCGGTTGAATGGTGCCGTGCCTCCAACTCGCTAAAAAATAAGAATGGGGCGAAAATCATTCCACCCCATTCCATGGTGGGTGTTGTTTTTAGGAGAATGACTGTTTGGCCATCCCCTACTGGTGCATTTTATTGTTCGTGCTTGGCAGATTCATCTGTCCTTCAAAATGTTTGGTAACTTTCTAAATCCGTCTTTCATTGGTGATGATACAAGCTGCCCTTGTGTGTTTTATGAGTGAATGATTTGTTTTTCACTTTCGGTCAATTTGGTTTGAAGCAGTCCGACAATTTTTTCGCCAAGCCTATACCCCCTGGGCGAGCGTTTGGCCAAGTTCAATTCGCTATTGCTTGTGGGCGAGTGGGTTGCCTATTGGGCGCCCGCGTCGCTGAGCTCCTTGATGCGCTCGAGGATGGCGTCGCTGTCGCTGTTGAAGGCGCTCTCGAACTCGGGATAGTAGTTGATGATCTGGTAGAAGAAGCGGGCCACGTCGTAGTCGATGATGTGGTATTTGTCGCGCAATTCCTGCTCGGTGGGGAAGATGATCTGCCGGCCGACGCGGAATTCGTTGATGGTCACCGGCATGGAATGGTTAAGCGCGAGGATGCGCTTGAGTACGAGTACGCCTTTGAGTACCTCAAGTGCGGTGGCACCGCGCACGCCCGGCGGGTAGACAGCGTTGGAGAGTAGGATGGTGTTGCGCTCGAGGTCGTCGGAGTTTAGCGCGCTGATCTGCTCGACGTAGTTGGCCGGGTTGGCGATGTTGGTGTGGCTGATGAGTGCGCGAGGGTGCTCGAACGGCCCGGTGGTCTTGGCCTTGTGGTCAGCGTAGTCGAGCACCAGCGAGTTTTCGTCGGCGCTGTTGAGGTCGCGCAGCAGTTTGCCGAGGAAGAGGGTCTTGAATTTATTGCCAAACGCGGCACCCTCGTTGGCCTCGAACACCAGAATGTGGTCATCGTTTATGTAGTGGTGGTACTTGGCTTTGTGCACGATCTCCCAGATCATGCGCCGCACGATCACTTCCTCGCCGGGCACCTTGTCGTGCAGGTAGTCGAAGACCGGTTCTTTCTCGAATATCTCAAAGTGCGTGTCGTGGAACGTTTTTAGTTCACCGAGGATGCTATTATAATAGTTACTCTTCGTGGCAAAGGTCAGGTCAAAAACATCGTCATCGCGGATGCGGTAGGCGTTGCGGAATAGGATTTGGTCGAACGAGTCGAACGTTTCCGAGTCTTTGGGGATGACGTAGCTGAACGATTTCTCGCCGGTGTCAATGACGTGTGGTGTCAGCACGACGATGACTTCCCGCTTGTCGTTTTTCTTGCTCGACCGCTTGAACAGGTTGCCGAGGTACGGAATCTTGGAGAGGAACGGCACGCCGGAGCTGCTGTTGCTTTTGTTGGCGGCGATCAGGCCGCCGACGATGAACGGGGTGTTGTCGGCCACACGCACGAAGGTTTGCACCTGCCGGTTATCCACCACGGGCGCGAGCAGCACGCTGGTCTCGGTCGTGTGTTCTCTCTTGGTGGGATTGACCGAACTGACGATGGTCTCGATTTGCATGGTGACCTCTGAGCCGTCCTCACTAATCCGCGGGCGCAGGTTCAGCACAATGCCAGTCTGCAGGTAAGTCACTCCGGATCGCACATGGGTATTCGTGGCCACCGCTGTGGAAGTGGGCACCTGTTGGCCGACCTGAATCCGTGCCTGCCGCCCGTTGAGCACCAGCACCGACGGGTTGGACAAAATCTCCGCGTGAACAGTTTGTGTCAGCGCACGCAGACCGGCGGAAAAGCCTTTCCAATCATTTTTCCAGTGGTCGTCAAACTGCCCGACGAAAGGCAAAAGCCCTGCCTGATTGACATCGGCTGTGAGGTTGAACTCCTCCCGCTGCAGCGCGTAGTTTACACCCAACTCATCCAACTTGTCGGTATCGACCTCGACCACGAGTGCCTCGATCACCACCTGCCGCGCCGGCACGTCGATGTCGTTACGAAGCAACTGCATCAGCGCGTGCATTTGCTCCGGGTACGCTTTTTCGTACACGATGAACAAGCGATGCTCCGGTGCGCCGGAAGTCTGCTGGTGCAAGTATGTGCCCCCCAGTCCGCTGGCTTCCCCGCCACCGCCATCGAGAGACGGCTCCATGAGGCTGGTCTTGTTGGCGTCGATGAGTTTGATAACCAGTGGATAACTTTCAAACTCCTGCAACACCGTGTAAACCGTCTCCGCGAGCGACTCACCCTGGGCGGCGGCGAATTCCACCGTCGCGTAGCCCAGCGCCTTGAGCAGCGCAATCACGCGGTCGCCCTGCATGTAGCTAAGCCGGTAGGTCTGAAAGTCCAAGTCACTGTCCGGCGAGCCAATGGCCGACAACGGGGCGTACTCCTCAGTGGCTTCAGTCTCCGGAACGGCGGCGTCCTGCGCGTAGGCCAAGCGGCTGCCGAAACCAAGCGCAATGGCCAAGGCGAGGGTGGTACGAAAAACAGATTTCGGATTGAGGTCAGTTTTCATTTTTCTGTTGCTGCGAATGGGTTGATTGTTCGCGAATCCGCCGGACGAGAATTTTCAGCAAGTTCTCCGTCACGTCGAATTGTTTCGAGAGGATTCGGCGGAACGAATCCTGCCGAATCACCAGCAAAAGGCAATCCGTTTCCGCCGAGGCCGAGGCCGAGCGTGTTTCGCCGTCGAGGATACTCAATTCACCAAAAAACGCGCCCTGCGGTAGGCTCGCCAGCGTCTTGTCACCGTCATGAATGCGCACCGATCCGTCAGCGATGACGTACATGCTGTCGCCCTCGCTGCCTTTCTCGAAGATTGTCTGGCCGGAGGGGCAGCTAGTTTCGTCGGCCGCCTCCGCCACCCACGCGAGGGTGTCGGGCGGCATGGTGCTGAACAGCGGCACGTTTTTCAGGAACAGGATTCGTTGGACGAGGATCATGATTCAAAGGGTGCTGAGTTTGCGCTTGGCCAAGCGGACGACCGCCTCACAGGCATCTTTGGCCGAAAGTTCACATTGCGCGGCCACCGCCGCTTCGCCTGGCTCGTTAGCCAGAAAAATCTCAAGCGCCGTTTCGCGCACGACCGCCTCGCCGTGCCGCAGGCTCTCCCGCACAAAATCACCATGCGCGACGTACCCGTCGGCACCCACCAACAGCAGCAGGCCGGATACCACCCAGCGCGAGTCGTGCCCGCGAAACACGTTAACGAAATGCTCCAAGCCAGCCGCCTCGCCGCTTGGCTCCGGCTTGGCCAAGCTGATGATGCGATCGGCGTCCGCTTGGCCAAGCACGCCCTCAAGCACTTCACTGACATTGGCCCGGTCGTTTTCACTGCCACCCGCCGTGCGGAAAAGTTTCTTGTAATCGATCGAGCCATTGAACAGCCGCAATACTTTGAACAGCACCTGCAGGCGTAACTCGAAATGGTGATCGCAAGCCAGGCGGAGTGCGTCTGCTTGGCCGCCGTCCGGCAGCATGGCCAATTGCTCCCGATAAAACCCGGCCTGCCGCGTGTACTCCGCCAACTGCTCACGGGCGAACGCCGTCAACTCCTTGTCGCCGCTCGCGCCGCCCAACATGGCGCAGTAATCAATCATCAACTGTGCCCTCGCCGTCTCGCTGCTGACTTGTGCGATCAACTGTTCGATGCGTGCCGACTTGCCGCTCTCATTTATCGCAATCAATAACTGCGTTAGCAGCCGGAACGTCTCCGGCGCGGCGCCGTATTCTATCGCATCGAGATGCCGCCCGATCAATTCCGCCGCCGGTTTGCCGATGCCCTGCAGGCACGCCGAGATCGCCGGGCGCAACGACTCCTCGGTGATCAACTCGGCCAAGCGCCCAAAGGTGGACTCGAGTTTGGTGCCGTCAATCGAGTGGATGGCGTCGCGTTTGATGTCATCGGACGGGTCGTCGAGTAACTTGGCGGTGATCAGCGTCGTGTCGAGGTTGCGAATTTTCGACAGGCAAACCACCGCCAAGCGCCGGTTCGTTGGATCGTCGGAATGCAGAAACTCGTAAAAAAGATTTCCGGCGCGAACGTTGATCGACAGTTCGCCGGAGTTCAGCAGCACCGCCGCGCAGGCACAGCGCACCCCTGGATCGGCGTCGTCGAGAAACGGCTCAAGGATGCAAAACTCCTGCCCGTCGGCATTCGCACCGAGATAGTTGATCGCCTCCGTGCGCAGCCGCGGCGGGGCGTTTTTCACCTCGTCGAGGATTCGTTCGCGGTCCGCCACATCGCCGAACTCGGCCAGGTAACGCACCCCCGCCAGTTTCAGTGTTTCGTCCTCCTTGGCCAACATGCCGCGAAACTCCTCGAGCCAATCCGGCCGACGCATCCCGATAATCAAGTCCGCCAAAAATCCGGCCTCGAGATCGCTCGCCTTGGCCAACGACTCGCGGAGCTGCGAGTCGAAACGCGAGTCCATCATCACGGTGGATTCGTCGTCGAAATCGATCACGTGCGAGTCAAGCATCCCGACGAGCGAGGCCAGGTACTGCCGGTAATTTAACCAAGCGACGACCACCCACACGCAACCGATTACGATGATCACTGTGTTCAGGCGCACTACCGAGTTGTCATGCCAAAACGCCAGCGTCGCCGTGATCACCAAGCTTGAAACCGCGATCGTGGCCGGTCGGGCGAGACCGTCGATCACGCTTTTCATTTGGCCGCGCGACTGTTTTTTTACCGCTAGAAACAGCATCTGCAGCCCCACGTACTCGATCGTGAAAAAGATCACCTGACAAATAAACTTGCCGGCGTACACGCCCTTTTCGGTGCCAAGCGCCAGCGCACAAATCGCCGAGATCACCAGCATCACCGGCAGCACAGTAATCGCCGTGATCACGCCGCCCTTGGTCAAAATCGTGCGCACAATGAACAACTGAAGCACCAGTTGAACGATGCTGCTGTACGTGTAAAATTGACCGAAGAATTGGTTCAGGTTCCCCGCGTGATCTCTGGCTACTTGAAACTTAAACTGAATATCGATCAGGCAGATCACCATCGTCGAGAGCACCACAAGCGCCAGCATTAGCATCGCCTGCCGACTACCCAGCATCCCGGTGAACGACCGAAACGCACTCGTCGCCTTGGCCGGCGCGCCGCCCGGCTTGGCGTCCCCTTGGTTGAACAGGCTCGTCTTGGCCATGCCGGCGAGCGCGATCAGCATCAGGATGGTCACGAGGCCAAGCGAGATCACGTCCACATGTCCGCTGCGGCTTGCCATCGACACCACGTAACCGGCGACGATGCAACCCACAGTCCCGGCCGCGCCGATCAACCCGAACCACCGCTTCGACTCCTTGGGATTGAGCACCCCGACCGCCAGCCCCCAAAACAAAACCATCGGTGTGACGACCACCACGTCACACACCATGTAAGTGATCACGGCGACAACTTTTCCGCTGGAAAAAAATACCGCAGCGACCATGCCCGCCATCGCGACGGCCAACGAACCCATCGCCAGTTTCATAGCGCCGTAAACCTGGAACCGCGCGCAAAGGTACGTGATGAACACCGCCACGATACTCGACATCACGGCGGCCGTCATGATCATCAGCGGGATGTTGCCCTTGTCGAAGTTCTTGAGAAACAACGAGTCGGCCGTCGCCCGCGCTGTCAACGAGCACAGCGCGAGCAGAAAATAAATCCCGCAAAGAATGAGAATCTTCCGCTCAACCTTGAAAAAGCTCATGAACTGTGGTTTTCAGCGGGTTTGCGCTTGGCCTGGTGCGGCTACTGTTTCTCGACGCGGTACAGCGCCTTGTCGGTTCGCAGGAATAGGGCGTCGCCACTCACCGCCGCGCTGGCGTGATGCCCGCCATCAAGCTTGTTGCGAGTCAGGATTTTAAATTTCCGCCCTGGCTTGAGCGAGGTCGTCTCGCCCTCCTTGCTGTGGAAGAGCAGCCGTCCGCCGGCGTACAGCGGCGATGCCGAGTGGTTGCCTCCGATGCGCTCGCGCCATTGCTCCTCACCGGTCCGGGCGTCGAGGCAGGTGACCATTCCGCCTGAGTCACTAACGAAGTATATTTCTTTGCCAACCAGGATCGGCGACGAGACGGCTGGAACGCTACGCTTGCACGCCCAAGCGATCTCAGGCTTGGCCTTGGTTATGTCGAACGCAATCAACTGCGGACGCATGAAGCTGGTGCCGATGTAAACCATGCCATCACCAACCACCGGCTTGGGCACGATCGAAAAACCAAGTGAACCGTACTTCACCTTCCAAAGTTCCTCGCCGCTTGCGGGGTCGTAACCGTACAACCAGTCTGCCGCCGGCGAGATGACGATGTCACGCCCATGCACTTTGGTGACGACTGGCGTGCCGTAGGCTTTTTTCAGTTGCGGATTACTGTTCATCTCACCGGAGCGTCGAGTCTGCCAAGCGAGCTTGCCAGTGCGCTTGTCGAGCGCGGCGATGAACTGCCGGTCGCTGCCGTCCATGTGAAAGATCAGCAGGTCGTTCCAAATAATCGGCGAGCCGCCGGGTCCGTTCTCGTGCATCACCCACAGATCCTGATTCGTCCAAAGCACCTTGCCACTTTTCATGTCGAGACACGCGGAACCGTATGAACCGTTTTGAGAGTAGAGTTTGCCGTCCTCTAGGATCGGTGTGGGTGAGGCATAGCTGTTCGTCTTGTGCACCCACTGCGGATCTTCCTTTTTAAGGACTTCGATGTCTTTGACGATCTTGCCGCTAGATTTATCAATGCAGAGTGTGTGAATGCGCACTTCGGACAAGACGATCAACGGTTGGCCGCCGGTGTTGGCTTTCAATCGCTCCTTTTTCTTCTCCTCGGACGCGAGGGTTTCGTGTGCTATTGTTACCCAAACTTGGTTGCCGAGAATCACCGGCGACGACCAACCGCGCCCGGGCAACTCGGTACGCCATGAGATGTTTTTCACCTCGCTCCACTCGGCCGGCAGCTTGGAGGCGTCGGCGTGGCCTTGGCCACCCGGGCCGCGCCACTGGGGCCAGTCGGCGAGGGCAGGGGACATCGCTGCCAGCGAAGCGACGACAACGGCAAATGCAATTTTTGATTTCATGAAAACTTGGTCAAACGAAATTTTACGTGCGGTGCGGAGTGTACGCATCCGCCGCCGTCAGGCAATCTTTCTTCGCGCTTGGCCAAGCGCTTGGCCGTTGGTTTTGCTTGCCAAATGGGCCGATAGTCTTTAGCCCAAAGCGCGTCTGATGGAGAGAGATTTACTGACAAATAGTAGCCGTGTGGTGGTCAAGTTCGGCACAGGCATCCTGACGAACCGCAGCAAGCAGATTGACCCCGGCCAAGTCGAGCAACTGGTCGCCCAAGTGGCGGCCCAGCGACAGGCCGGCCGGGAGGTCGTCGTCGTGTCGTCCGGCGCGGTGGGCGCGGGCATGGGTGCGCTTGGCATGACACAGCGACCGGCCGACCTCTCCGACCTGCAGGCCTGCGCCGCCATTGGCCAGCTAAAACTCATGGCCGCTTACTCAGAGTTATTCGCCAAGCACGACCTGCAAGTCGCCCAAGTGCTACTAACACACGACGACCTCGAACACCGCGAGCGCCATCTCAACGCACGCAACACGCTCGTCTCGCTGCTCGAGAAGGGAGTCGTACCGATTGTCAACGAGAACGATGCGGTTAGTTACACCGAGTTGAAATTTGGCGACAACGACTGGCTCGCAGCGCTCGTTGCCTGCCTATTACCGGCCGACTTGCTGGTCGTCCTCACTACGGTTGATGGCTTGGTCGAAAACTTCGGCAAAAAAAATCCGCGCACCATCCCGCTCGTCGAGACGATCGATGCAGACATTAAAAAACTCGCCGGTGGCACGTTGAGCGCGACCGCCGTCGGCGGCATGGAGGCCAAGCTGCGCGCCGCCAAGATGACGGCCCGCACCGGCATTCCGATGGTCATCGCGTCCGGCAAAAAGAAACGCGTCCTCGCCAACATTATCGACGGGCGCGACGAAGGCACTTTTTTTACCCCGCGCTCCGGCCGACTCAAGGGGCGCAAGCGCCGCATCGCTTTTTTTCATCATCCCAAAGGCTCTCTGTGGGTGGACAACGGCGCGCGCGACGCCCTGCGAGACAAAGGCAAAAGCCTCCTGCCGCCCGGTGTGGCCAAGTGCAACGGCGACTTTGCCAACGGCGACGTCGTGCGTCTCTGTGACATTAACGGCACCGAGTTCGCGCGCGCCATCAGCCGATTCGACGCCGATGAAATCCGCGGCCGCAAACTCAAGGGCATCGAGATAGTACACCGCAACGACCTCGTCATCCTCTGACATGCCAGCCAAGCGCAAACCAAAAAAACGCAAACCAGCGATCGACGAACTCATCGAGGTCATGGCGCGCCTGCGCGGCCCCGGCGGTTGTCCGTGGGATCGCGAACAGGATCACATGTCGATCCGCTTCCACGCCGTCGAGGAGGTGTACGAGCTGATGGATGCCATTGAGGCCGGCGACGACCACGAGATGCTCGAGGAATGCGGCGACCTCCTGCTGCAAGTCGTCTTCCACTGCCAGTTGGCCAGCGAGCGAAAGGTGTTCGACTTTGAGCAAGCCGCCCGCACCATCACC
>Ga0209043_1000782_pt1 | contig 18884 bp, 17 predicted proteins | sample SaaInlV_100m_DNA_3_FD_184654 | JGI IMG/M metagenome (GOLD analysis project Ga0209043, IMG submission 184654) | Marine microbial communities from expanding oxygen minimum zones in the Saanich Inlet - SI037_S4LV_100m_DNA (SPAdes) (version 2) | ecosystem: Environmental > Aquatic > Marine >... | reverse complement strand
AGATACAATCTAAAAATCGCGATAGCAAAATGCTTTGGCTGGTTTCAAATTGTAAGAGACCTGTCAACTTTGTTTAAGGAAAGTTCTGTCAAGAAAAGTCTCGAGGTTACGCAAAGCATTCCCCCACTTTTACAACTTGCGACCCTAATTCTTTGCTTGCTATGGATATCCCCCAACCCCTCCTATGGGGTGGAGCGGGTTTCTTTAAAAAAATATCCCGAATTAAGCCTTCAAGTTCCCAACCCCATGGAAATATCTAAGTTGCCAGCCAGAAAAACCTTTCAAGTCAATCACGAAGAATTTATCTTGCAGTTTTTCTTTAACGAGAGGGATGTGTTTGGTTATATCTTAAAGAGAAATAAAAGACGGGCCATACATTTTCGCTGGTGCTTTTTCAGGTCCTGCGAAGAAAGCCCTTATGATTACAAAAAAGTCATCGCTCAAGCCTTTAACCCACCCTACGATTCCGGTTTTTTTTCTATCAGATTTCCTTCATACCTGAACTATAGCTTCCAAGGAATCGAATTTTCGTCCCCAAAATAGCCCCCAAAAAAAATAGCTAATAATCCTACATTCAAACAAGAAAATAAATCTCTAACTTATTAACCAAGCATACCCACTAAGACGCCAAAAAACAAAAATAACTAAATAATACCCTATATTAAGTAAGACATAACTTATAAAAAAAACAGTGCTAAGCCTATATCCCGGCAGAAGCTGAATCGTTAGGATAGGCCAGTTTATAATCCTATAGATGCTTCAAGATTAGGAATTTATATTTATTTGTATAGATAAATTAAATAGATGAAACAGGTTGGGCAATAATCCAATTAAGATTTTTTTTTGATAAGCAAAAAAGTTTGTTGGTAAGTTTTGTGTTTAATAAGAAGTTGTTATTACAAACATCAAGTATGGGGAGATTAGCAATGAAAAAGGCAATTGTTTTCGTAGCAGTAAGTGCATTCGTAGGTTTCTTAGGACTTGGTTCTATCGCATCTGCTGATAACGTGGTACCGGGCTCATATGCTCAACAGAATTCAAGTGGAGTTATGGGTGTTGGACAAACCATGATGCAAATGGGCTCAAGAGATCGAGCTCTAACCAATGCGTCAAACTTGGCTTCTAAGGCAGGTGTGGCTCGAAACGCCGGTCGTACGTGGAATTCTGACTATCAGTTCGGCTCTTCACAGAGCGAGCAGTCTTGGAAACAATGGCGTTCAGTAGAAGATGCAGGTGTAGTTGTAGGGTTGGTTCCTGGTGACTGTCGTGGAGATAATTTAAAAGGAGCTCGTATTGATCCTTTTGGCAATGCTTACATGAAAGAAAACCTGGTTTCACAGGCAGATTGTGAAATCAATCATCCGACACTAAAATAAGCATCTGTTATTGCTTAAGTAATTCAAAAGCCGGTAGAACACTCTGTTCTACCGGCTTTTTATTTTCCCGCTTCACTCTCCCCTCCCTTTACCCCCCCACTAACGAAAACCTGTTATAATCTCTGTACAATTTAAAAGACTGACTTTGAGGTTCAGCATGTCCCGATTTATCGACAATGGCAACGATACTGTTTCAGATACCCAAACAGAGTTGACCTGGTTTAAAAAAGACTCTAGGCAAGTTTTGGGGAAATGGATTCATCTGGAAAAAGCCATGAAATTTGCCGAAGAACAAAATGCCGCAAACTTTGGCGGATTCAAGGATTGGAGAATCCCTAAGCTGGAAGATATCAAAACTATTTTTGATAAAAGTTTCAGTCAGAAGGATTTCGGAAACAGCGAAATACATATTCCTGCAGAGTTTGAGGCCAAAGGAGCCGATTGTACCTGGACAGACACCGTCAACGGAGACCGGGCCATGATGTTCAGTCTGGTAAAAGGTCGTTCCAGTTGGATAAACAAATTTGGGGAAGGCCCGTTCGCAGTGCGATTGGTTCGCGGCACCTGCAAAAAGAGTGAAAGCTAACTCAACTTTTTGAGTCTGTAAACATCCATACGGCGGTAATCACCATCAACACGGAAAATATTTTCTTGAAGTTCTGATCGGAAACATGTTGCAAAACCTGCGGACCTATTTGCGCGCCTAAAATTCCCCCCAGCGCCAGAACCAAACCGGTTTTAACATCTACATTACCTAATCGATAGTGAGCTATGAGAGATGAAATAGCAACCAGCAAAATAAATACAAATGTGGTTCCCACTGCAAGCTTTGCGTCTCGCCCAAGGTAAATAAGTAAAGGCACTACCATGAATCCCCCCCCCAAACCGATTACCGAGGATAGGATACCTACAATTAACCCGACAACTGCCAAAGTGATCATTGATCCCCTCCTTTCTCAACCCATTTTTCTTCCAATGCATCGACAACTGCCGCACCAACGGAGTCACCCCAAACATTAAGCGTTGTTCTGCAACGATCCAAAAACCAATCAATCGACAGCAACATACCAATTCCCTCTAGAGGAAGGCCTACAGCCTGCAAAACCATTACCATCGTCACCAACCCAGCTTCAGGAATTCCAGCCGCACCAATTCCTGCGAGAGTCGCTGTTATCAAGACAATGATTTGCTCGGCAAACCCCATTTCAATCCCCATCATCTGCGCAATAAACATAACGGCTACCGCTTCGTAAAGTGCGGTGCCATTCATGTTCACCGTTGCCCCCAAGGGAAGAACAAACAAAGATGCTTTACGACTGACGTGATTGTTTTCTTCCGCACACTCAATGGTAACCGGCAAAGTCGCCGAACTGCTGGCTGTCGAAAAGGCCGTGGTCAACGCTGCTGTTAAATTTTTAAAATAAAGGAGAGGATTTCTTTTTGTCACGATGAAAAGAATTGTGGGTAAAACAAAAAGACCATGCACCAATAAGGCCAGAATAACTGTCCATGCATATTTTCCAATTTTTGCCAGCTCCGCAAGAAAAAGATCTCCTCCCCCGGCCGCACCCAGTTTCGACGCTATCAATGCAAATACTCCAACCGGAGCAAAATACATAAGAAGATGGACAATCTTCATAATTGCGTTATTGACTGTATCGAAAAACGCTATCGCCTGCTTTCCCGGCTCTCCCAATGTCGTCAGTACCCCACCAAAAACCAGAGAAAATATAATAAGAGGAAGAATCTCCATATTCGCCATGGATTGAATCAGGTTAGGAGAAACGAAACTTTGTAATATATCAGTAATGCCTATAGCCTCTTTCCCGGCAACATTTTCGGGGATTTTATCGACCGTCATTTCCACCGCTACACCCGGCTTCATAATATTCACCAATACCAGACCAATACCTACCGCTATGCCCGTGGTAGCCATAAAGTAAGTCAAGGTGATCAATCCGGTTTTACCTACATTGCGGATATCCCCTAAGCCGGAGATACCCACTATCATCGAAGAAATAATCAAGGGGACCACCAGCATTTTCAAAGCATCGAGAAACATATCCCCCAACCATCCAACCGACAACATGGTTTCGCCATAAAACCAACCGCAAAACACTCCCAAAAGAATGCCGGTTATCATCAAATAAAGAAGCCCGTTATGTTTCATTTAAACTATCCTTTAATAAACAAATTTTCTTCGAATTCAGCCAACCCGGTTTATAATACAGCGTAAAGATTACTTTGCAATCGTCTTACCTTTAGCGGAGGAAAAAATGGCAGAAACGGTTACGCTCACATATCAGGGTAAAACATATGAACTCCCGCTCATCGAAGGTTCCACTGGCGAACAGGCAATTGACATTACCGCATTGAGAAAGACAACCGGTTTGATCACATTCGATCCGGGGTTCATGAGTACCGGATCCTGCAAAAGTAAGATCACTTATCTGGATGGGGAAAAAGGAATTTTACTTTATCGCGGCTACCCCATTGAACAAATCGCAGAAAAAAGCTCATTTATAGAAACCTCCTACCTGCTGATTTACGGTGAGCTACCAACTAAAAAGCAATTAGAGGAATTCAATTATCATATTGTCCACCATTCAATGGTTCACGAATCCATTAAGAATTTTTATGACGGATTCCCAAAAAACCCTCACCCCATGGCAGTATGCAGTGCGGTAGTGGGAGCTCTGGCAACATTTTATCAAAATGAACTCAGTGTACGAGACGATAGAGAAGTTGAAATCGCCATTCACAGATTAATGGCCAAACTACCTACTATAGCCGCATACAGTTATAAAAAGTCGATCGGACTCCCACTTTCCTATCCGGACAATTCTCTGGGTTATTCTGAGAATTTTTTAAAGATGATGTTCTCCCTTCCCTGTGAAGAATATGAGCCTGATCCAGATGCGGCAAAAGTGCTGGATGTCTTATTGATTCTACACGCCGATCATGAGCAAAACTGCTCAACAAGCGCAGCTAGAATTGTCGGGAGTTCCATGTGCAATCTGTTCGCATCGGTATCCTCTGCCATTTATGCCCTTTGGGGACCGCTTCATGGAGGTGCAAATCAGGCCGTGATCGAAATGCTCCAGGAAATACATAACAATGGAGGCGACGTAAATAAATATGTCGCGAAAGCCAAAGACCCCAATGACCCATTTCGGTTAATGGGATTCGGCCATCGTGTGTATAAGAATTTTGATCCGCGAAGCCGAATCATTAAGAAGCTTGCTCATAAAATTCTGGATAAACCGGGATATCAGGAGCCTCTTTTGGAAATCGCCCTACAACTTGAAGAAATCGCAATCAAAGATGAATATTTTGTAGAGAAAAAACTTTACCCCAATGTCGATTTTTACTCGGGTATGATTTATAAGGCTCTAAATATTCCGGTTAACATGTTTCCCGTCCTGTTTGCGATGGGCCGCCTTCCAGGTTGGATTGCTCAATGGAAAGAGTTGCAGGAAGACGAACAGTTCAGAATAAGTCGGCCACGACAAGTTTATACTGGAGCGACAAAAAGGGACTATGTAGCTTTGGGACACAGGTAACTCTGCTGACGAAGGAAGAAATGTTAGCTCGTTAAAAGCTTGAGGCGGTGCCTATAGTTTTATGGGTACGCCGTAATAGCCTAGGTTATTAAGCCTTCTCAACCGTGCATGTGAAAGGAAACTCTTCCATCGCGGCGGCGCAGTGGATCTGCTCAACTTTGAATTCTGCTTGTTCAAGTGGCATTGTTGCAACAGTGGCGGCACCCTTGAGATGAATTTCGTACATCAACTTTTCAGCGGTTGAATATTCTTTACCGATCAAAGTAATTAGAACGCGAATCACGAACTCCATTGTCGTAACATTATCATCCCACATGACGATTTTATACATGGGAAGATAAGCACGGTTTGTTTGTTCCTCAGACTCTTCAACAACGTCAGGGGCATATGGTAATGTTTCAGTACTCATAAGAATAAATAGGCAAAAATTAGTTGTAGCTGCTAAAAATTAGTAACTCGTGTATCTAAAACATAATATAAAAATTAACTGTTTTTTTCAATATTTTTGCACATTTTGGGGATTCCAATGCTATTCCCTGGAAAACAAAAGCGACCTCTCCTCCTCACAATAATAGCCCTATTCGGGCTATTTTCAACAGAAACTTCTAACTTGTTTGCATTGGACGCTGCAAACGATACCGGTAAATACCCAGGCTTTAAGGCCCGCGGCGAGATAACCCGGTTTGAAGGCGAAACTCTCTACTACGATATAAGCTTCCTTTGGTTTGATAATGCCGCTTCCGCAAAAATCCAGTTTTTAAAAGAAAGAGGTAGATATTATTCAACTCTGGAAGCCAGCACCAAAGGGTTTGTCGGATTTTTTACTTCCTACCGCAAACATTACTATAAAACTGAGTTTGAGGTCATTGAAAATGGGAAAAGCCTCCGCCCCCTATCCTTTCTTCGTCAGGTCACTATAGGCGACCAAGCCGAAATCACACGTCACCAGTTTAATTACATGACGCGAAAGCATATCTGGACCAAATTTTTAAACGACGAAAAAATAAAAACAGGAACCGATGATATTCCTGTCGACGATAGTTTCCATGATATTTTGACCGCGTTTTACAATGTTCGGAATGGTAGCTATGGCCCTTTAACCAAAGGCGCTCATTTCAAAATAAAAACCATTCCTGAGAAAGGGCATGATGAAATTTCAGTTCATATCTCATCAGAACAAGAGGAAGAAGTTTTCCGAGCTGCTGAAGTACGAGAAAAAAACGATGAATTGTTGTTGAATATCATCGTACCCAAGGAAATATTCCAGAGTACAACAGGAGAGTTAATGGTATGGAGCTCCACACATTTTATCCCTGTCGAAACCACAGTCAAAGACTACATCCTCTTGGGTGACCTGCACGCAATATTCACCCACCGGAAAATCTTATTTTAATCGCGCATTAAACATCAAATGCAGGAACAGGAGGGTCTTGCCATAAGTTCACTTCTGTAGTTTCATCAAGAGTTACCGCACCCCAATTAACAACATAAGGTTTCTCGCCTTCGCACTCGTAATCGACCCTAATTTTGTCAATCTCCCATTTGCCTTTTTCTGGTCCAACCAGAGTCAGGCTGTGCGCAAAGCTGTTCACATCAAAACTACCCTCAAAAATCGCATCGGGCTCATTGGAACCAATTACTTTCTCAAAGGGCATCGTGTGGCCGTTGAAACTAAAATTCACCGGCTCATTCGGACCTTGCTTCCCAGTTTCAATATTTACTTTAAACGTTAGTACTCTTGGCATATTTGCCCCTTATGAAAAAAACGGATTCAATCCCGCAGTGTGATCGGTTTCGTCAAAGATAGCTCCTACCTCAGGCACGGCTTTTCGAAAAGAAGTGTGGATACCTTGTTTCAGGGTAAGGTCGGCAGCACTGCACCCTTGGCACCCTCCTCCCATTTGAATCGTCACGGAATTTCCCTTTACCGCAAGGAGATTGATTTGCCCACCGTGCCCGGCGACACCCGGGTTCACTTCTTCATCAATGACTTTTTGTATTCCCTCTCGAATTACATCTTCGGAAGGTATTGTAGAAATTATTTTATCCGCAATAAGAGATTGCCCTTCTTCCACCGCATTTCGAATAGCGGCGCCAATTTCTTTTGCCAGAGGCTTCCAGTCAACTAGAGTTTTGTCTTTTCGAGTAACCGTCACCGTAGCCTCACAAACCAATACGGTTTCAACATCCTCTAAAGAGAAAAGAGATTCGGCAAGAGAAGATTCTGCGGCACTTTCAAAGCTATCAAAATACCAAGAACAATCTTTCATCAATACTTGGTTTACGGTGAACATGCATTGGTCCCCCGTCGGAGAAGGCTGAGCTTTGATCAGAATTCCATCTGAACTCTCGGGAAATAATCCCTGTTTCGCAGCTGGAGCATGCAAAATCGTTCTGGGAGCAGGCGGTGCATCAGCAAACCTCTCTTCCTCAGCAGTAGCTTCGGTATTCCCAATATCTGACGCAGTTGGTTCTGATGCAACCGATTCCGACGCAGTCGTGGAAACAGGCGTTGCAACTTTAGCAGGTTCAGAAACCTCATCTTCCTGTTTCATACCTGAAAAAAAACGTTTTATAAAATTCAATGGAGTATCTCCTGATTTTAATTCGATAAATTCGCTTACTATTATGATGCCAGAAATACGGAAAAGTATCATTAAATCAAATAATAATGCATAAAAACTCAACTTAAACCGTCATACTGGCAGTCAACAATCAAGACAACGTATCATCCTGCTTTAAAAGCATTTTCCAGCAATTCTATTGTAAAAGTGCCTTCTGAGTCGGCTGTCAAACCAACCACATCAAACCTTGTCCGCTTTTCTAATAATTGGTGTTTGGCAAGAAAGCTTTGTGCCACCTTAATTATTTTTCGTTGTTTGGTCGGGGTTACAGCATTGAAAGGATGTCCGTATTGATGATCGGCTCTGGCCTTGACTTCAATCAGAACTAATGAGCATCATTCCAGTTTTCTCCCCACCCCATATCTACTAGCAGGGGAACCTTAAGTGGCATGACTTCTTCCATTTCCTTTTTGACAAGCTCCCGCATTTCCTCTTCTTCTTTCGGGAGGCACTCAAACACCAGTTCATCATGAACTTGTAGAATCATGCGCGATTTTAGTTTTCTCTGTTTTATTTCTCTATCCAGATTAATCATCGCAAGCTTGATCAGATCCGCTGCACTTCCCTGTACCGGAGAATTGATAGCGACTCTTTCCGCCGCTTCCCGTGCTTGCCGGTTTTTACTATTGAGATCAGGCAAATAACGTTTTCGATTCATCAAAGTCAGGGTGTAACCGGTTTGCCTCGCATCTTCAATTGTCTTTTCCATATAAACTTTAACATTCCTATAAAGCTGAAAATATTGGTCGATGAATTTCTTGGCTTCCTTTGGATAAATTTTTAATTGTTGCGACAAACCGAATGCGCTTAATCCATAAACGATACCAAAATTAACCGCTTTAGCCATACGCCGCGCTTCGGCATCCAAACGATTAGCAGTGGTTCCAAATATTTCCATTGCTGTCCGCGTGTGAATGTCTTCTCCATTTAAAAAAGCATCCATCAGCGATTCATCCTCCGACAAATGGGCAAGTATTCTCAACTCCACTTGTGAATAGTCAGCGGATAGAAGTTTGTTATCCTCTTCCGCAATAAACGATTTACGGATCTCGCGTCCCATTGAAGTTCGTATGGGTATATTCTGTAGATTCGGATTACTACTGCTCAATCGCCCAGTAGCGGCGACCGACTGATTGAATGAAGTGTGAACGCGCCCTGTTTTATTAAATATTTCCTCCTGCAATGCATCCACATAAGTCGATTTGAGCTTCCCCATCTGCCTGTAAATAAGAATGGCTTCTGGAAGGTCGTGTTCAGCCGAAAGCTCTTCTAGCACTGAAACATCGGTAGAGAAACCGCTTTTGGTTTTCTTTATAACTGGCAACTCCAGCTTTTCAAATAGAATCACCGAAAGCTGTTTTGGCGAGTTGATATTGAATTGTTCTCCCGCTAAATCATAAATCTCTTTTTCCTTCTGTTGGAGCAACTCATGAATCTTCTGAGAAAGCTTTTGCAGATGGGGTTTATCCAAAGCCATTCCTTGCAACTCCATATCCCCAAGCACTTCCAGAAGTGGCAGTTCCAATTTTTTAAAAATTTTAAGATCTTCGCCTTTGAGGAGGACTGAAAGCTTTTCGTATAAACGCCAGGTTACGTCTGAATCTTCTGCCGCATATTCGGTGGCCCTTTCAACATCCACAGCATCAAAACCAATCTCCTTGGATGCCGTACCCACCACATCTTTATACTTAATAGTTGTATGGCTCAAATGTTCGAGAGCCAGAGCATCGAGGTTATGACCACGACTGGAAGGATTCAAGAGATAAGAAGCGAGCATGGTGTCGAAGGCAATGCCTTGAAGATGTATCCCTTCATTTTTTAATACAATAAAATCGTATTTAATATTTTGTCCTACCTTTTTAATATTTGGATCTTCGAGAAGAGGCTTGAGCTTTTCAAAAACCCACGTCACCCCCAGTTGGTCTGGCACTCCCAGATAACTATGTGCCAGAGGGATGTAGCAGGCCTCGCCGGCATCACACGAAAAAGAAATACCCACGGCTCTCGCCTTAACCGGTCGCAGGCTGGTTGTTTCCAGATCCAACGCAAATATTTTATTTTTCTTGAGCTTTTTAATCCATTTATTGAAATCCGCTTCTTTTAAAACAGTCTCATAATTTTGCTTGATGGATTCAGCAATTCCTTTTCTCTCTTCACTGCTATTTTCATCACTCTCTTCCAAGCCCGTCAACATTGAAGAGAATTCGAATTCAGAAAACAGTTTCTTTAAATCTTCATTTTTAGAAGGACGCACTTTCAAATCATCCAACGAGCAATCCAACTTCATTGAGGTATCGATGGTGACCAACTTTCGGCTCAAGAGAGCGAGTTCTTTATCCTGCACCAGTTTTTGTTTGAGCTTCTTCTTTTCTATTTCATCGATAGATTTATAAAGTTCATCAATCGACCCATACCTTTGAATGAGTTCCGTTGCGGTTTTAGGACCTACCCCTTTTACTCCAGGAATATGGTCGCTGGAATCTCCCATCAATCCCATAACTTCAATCACCTTCTCCGGCGGCACACCAAACTTTTCTTCAACTTCTTTAATCCCGAACCATTTATTTTTCATAGTGTCTAGCATTTGGACTTCGGGACTTACCAATTGCATCATATCTTTATCGCCGCTGACAATGACTACACGGTATCCGGCCTTCGCCCCTTTCAGAGCCAAAGTGCCAATAATGTCATCGGCTTCAAAACCCGGAACTCTTACGCTGGCAATGTTGTAAGCAGCCACCAGCGGTTCAAAATAGGGAAATTGTTTGATCAAATCTTCAGGAGGCGCATCACGGTTTGCCTTATATTCAGGATAAATATCATGGCGGAAGGTTTTTTCTTTACTGTCAAATGCAACGCACAGGTAGTCCGGCTTCTCATCTTTCACCACTTTTTGCAGCATATTGATAAAGCCGTATAACGCGTTGGTAGGAAACCCTGTGGATGTTGAAAGGAACTGCCTGATTCCAAAATAAGCCCGGAAAATATAGGAAGAACCATCGATAATGTATAGAGATTTTGACTTATTCATTAATAACCCGACTGAAAAATTAAAAAACCAAGTATAAAGTCGCGGCTTTACCGTGTCTAATCATTTGTGATATGATTACTGGGGCTTTCACCTATAAACTTATTGAATTAAAAGGCTTAAACGAGTCCATTAAAAACTATGCGCGCCCCTAAAGGTTCACCCTCGGAACAGAAATCGCAAACCATCATCGATACGGCCCGCAGAGCTTTGAAAATCGAAAGCAAAGCGGTAGCCGATTTAGTCGATCGAGTCGATGAAAGTTTTGTTAACGTCGTTCACCATATCGATCAATGCCAGCACCTTATTATCACCGGTATGGGAAAATCTGGGTTGATCGGAAATAAGATTGCCGCCACTTTTTCCAGCCTGGGTTTGCCGACCTTATTTTTACATGCCGCAGAGGCCAGCCACGGTGACCTGGGAATGATAGTTGAAAATGATACGGTGATTGCAATTTCAAATAGCGGCGAAACAGAAGAAATTGTAAAACTCCTTCCCTCGTTCAAAAGAATAAATTGCACTCTGGTTGCGGTGACAGGAAAACCCGCATCGACCCTTGCAAAATGCAGTGATTTTGTTCTGGATGTCAGCGTTCAAGAAGAAGCCTGCTCTATAGACCTAGTTCCTACAGCCAGCACGACGGCAACTCTGGCTCTAGGCGATGCGTTAGCAGTAGCCTTCATGAAACTACGCGGTATTAGAGAGGAAGACTTCGCGCAAAACCATCCCGGTGGAAGTTTAGGCCGACGTCTATTGACAACCGTTGAAGATCTGATGCACTCAGGCGATGCCATTCCAAAAGTTTTTGAAGATGCAGACTCGCGATTAGTGATCGGAGAAATTTCAAAAAAACGACTCGGTGTTACATTGGTTATCGATCACAGTGATAATCTCAAAGGTATGGTAACGGATGGTGACTTGAGACGGCTGATGGAAAAAGAAAAAAATGTAACTCAATTAAAAGCATCAAACATGATGGCTAAAAATCCCAAGACAATCACAAAAGAAACTCTTGCAGCCAAAGCAGTCCAGATAATGGAAGAGCATTCCATAACATCTCTAATCGTTTCCGACGAAGGTAAAATTCAAGGGATCATTCACCTGCACGACATACTCAAAGCAGGTATCGTTTAATTTATTTCTAGAGCATAAAAATTATGACAGGCCAGGAACTTCGCGCTAAATTTTTGCAATATTTTAAAGACCGACAACACACGGTTGTGTCCAGTTACCCATTGGTCCCCAAAAATGACCCAACGCTTTTATTTACAAATGCTGGCATGGTTCAGTTTAAAGATGTATTTCTCGGTGACGAAAAGCGCGACTACAATCGCGCAGTAAGCGTACAAAAATGCGTACGCGCCGGAGGCAAACATAATGATCTGGAAATGGTCGGTCGTACTGCCCGGCACCATACCTTCTTTGAAATGCTGGGAAATTTCTCGTTTGGTGATTATTTTAAGACGGAAGCCATCCAATATGGCTGGGAATTCCTAACTGAAGTCATCGGGTTGCCCCGTGATCGTCTCTATATTTCTGTATTCAATGAGGATGATGATGCCTTCAATATTTGGGCGAATGAGATGAAAATGCCGCGAGAGCGGATTTCAAGAATGGGCGAAAAAGACAATTTCTGGGCAATGGGCCCAACAGGACCTTGTGGACCCTGCTCTGAAATTTTTATCGATCAAGGAAAAGCTCTCGGCTGCGGCAAATCGAGCTGTGCCGTTGGGTGTGATTGCGACCGTTACCTTGAAATATGGAACCTTGTATTCATGCAATACGACCGCGATGCTTCAGGGAAACTGACACCTCTCCCAAAACCCAGCATAGACACAGGTATGGGACTCGAACGCCTGGCCGCCGTAGTTCAAGGGCGTACAACCAATTACGACACAGACCTGATGATGACCATCATCAACGAGTCCGCAAAAATCACCGGACGCGAATACGGCAAAGATGACGAAGTCAATGTATCGCTTCGAGTGCTGACCGACCATGCGCGTGCATCTACTTTCCTGATTGGCGATGGGGTCATCCCATCGAATGAAGGCCGCGGATATGTTCTAAGAAAAATCATGCGTCGTGCTTTGCGACATGGAAAACTTCTGGGCCAAAAAAATCCGTTCTTCCACAAAATCACCAGCAAAGTGATCGAAGACTTTAAGGGGGCCTATCCCGATTTAACTGGCAACAGCGATTTCATTCAAAGGGTCGTACTCAACGAAGAAGAAAGTTTTTCAAACACCCTGCATTTTGGGACACAGCGTCTAGAAGAGATTTTAGAAAAGGTTCAAAAAGAAAAACTCACCTCTATTCCCGGAGAAGAAATTTTCAAGCTTTACGACACCTATGGTTTTCCAACGGACTTAGTGGAAGAGACCGCAAAAGATACTGGACTGGAAATGGATATGGCAGGCTATGAAAAAGCCATGCAGGAACAAAAAGTAAAAGCCTCGGCCTCGTGGAAAGGTTCAGGCGAAAAGGAAGTCGCTCCCTTTTACAAAGAATTTGCGCAGAATTCTCCACCTACTGAATTTGATGGCTACAAATCAACAGAAGGTGAGGCAACAGTTTTGGCTATACTGAAGGACGGGACAAAAGTAGACTCTGCACAAAAAGGCGATAGCATCGAAATTCTGTTAGACCGAACACCCTTCTATGGTGAATCAGGAGGTCAGGTCGGTGATTCAGGAAACGCATTCAACGATGGTGTTCAGATCGAATTTCTGGATGCGACAAAACCCCTACCCGGCTTAATTGTGCATAAAGGTAAAGTTACAGAGGGGGCAATTGCAACCGGCGGTTCTTTAACCCTCCAAATTGACAAAGCCATTCGGCAAGACACAGCCTTGAATCATTCAGCAACACATCTTTTACATGCCGCCCTTAAAGAGGTTTTGGGTGAACATATCAAACAAGCCGGTTCGCTGGTTGCGCCCGATCGTTTGCGATTTGACTACACTCATTTTTCCCCTTTGACAGAAAAAGAAAGAGGACGAATCGAATCTCTGGTAAACGAAAAAATCCGAAACAACATTCAGGTTTCTACAAATGAAATGGAAATTGAAGACGCGCTCAAAGAAGGAGCCATGGCTCTCTTCGGAGAAAAATATGGAGACCGAGTTCGCGTGGTATCCGTTCCCGGTTTCAGCAAAGAACTATGCGGTGGCACGCACGTTTCGGCGACCGGCGATATCGGTTTATTTCGAATCGTTTCCGAAGGAGGCATTGCATCCGGTGTCAGGCGGATCGAAGCGGTTACCGGAAATACCGCTTATGAAAAAGTTCATTCCGAATACGAATCTCTTGCGGCGATACGTTCAATTTTGAAGGCTCCAACCAATGAAGAGCTTGCCAAGGTTAAAAAACTTCTGGAGAAAAATCGCGAGTTAGAAAAAGAGATTACATCCTTAAAAGAGAAAATGATAAGTGGTAGTGATTCTTCTGGTGAAGACGATATCCAGAAAATAGGTGACGCGTCTCTTTTAATAAAAAACCTTGAGAATACCGATGCCAAAACTCTGAGGACCTATATCGATAACGCAAAAAACAAGCTCAAGTCGGGTATCGTGGTTGCAGGATCTGTCGCAGATAAGAAAGTGGCCATGGCCGCAGGAGTAACCCAAGATCTGACGCATCGATTTCATGCTGGGAATATCATCAAGGAAATCGCCACAATCGTAGGAGGCAGTGGTGGCGGTCGACCCGACATGGCTCAAGCGGGGGGCACCCACACAGACAAACTCGATGAAGCCTTAAAAAGAGCCGAAGAAATCATAAAAGCAACCCCTGAATAATTATCACGCCTCTATTTCTAGCTAAATCATCTAGCCTTACGCCCAATCCAGGCTGGTCAACCCTACTGGAATCGGGTATTATTTCAACTCACCTAATTAACTTTGCCCGGCCAGTGGATGCCGGAAAGGATTTAAAAATGAATGAGATTATCGGCGCAAGTGGCACCACCAATCCAATCAATCCCATCCGCAAAAAAGAACTGGATGACAAATGGAAAATCATTGCTGGAAAAGCCATCACAGATGAAACCTTCAAAAAACAATTGGTCGCTGACCCTATGCAGACCATGGAAGACCAAGGACTGAAGGTCGTCGATGGATTAAAAATTGCGGTAGATGAAGTCACCAAAATTCATAAAGTTGTTTTAGCAAGCGGAGCAGATGAAGAAGTTAAAGCCGAAGCCAAGTGGTGGAGTATTCGTCTAAAAATGATAAAAGAGTTTGGCGTAGAGCTGAATCGACAAGTAGGAAACGTAGCCGGGTTTGAAGAAGGCTGCGCACAAAGAAGCATAATCTAATTCATGCGCCCGTAGCTCAGCTGGATAGAGTGGCGGTTTCCGGAACCGTAGGTCGGAGGTTCGAATCCTCTCGGGCGTTCCACTACTCGCTGTAGGGGTAGATTTCAAGACTGCCCCTTACAAGGGAAACCGTTGCAGCTTATGGCTCAAATTTTTTATATTGGTTTTTTATTTTTCTGTTATAGGTACCCCTAAAAGGGTAATCGAAAACCGCCCCCTCTATAACCGCATCTTCTTTCCATAACAATCTCGAAGAGAACAGACGTGAAGAAATCACTGTCATCGATAATCACTCAGTGAAGGTGGGGCTCGGCCCTGACCTACGTTCGGTCAACTGTACGATTCTCGACGCAGTAGGAAGCATCCCCTCAGTTAATGGAAAAACAGAACCGGATGTGGTTTATTTATACAATGAAAAGGTCCTTCACATCCGCAAAGGGCTTTATGCTTGGGATCGTGATGGGAAGTACCGCGTCCGCTTGACCACAAAATATATCCGTGAGTTTGGTGAAATCACAATTCGCATTCCATCCCAACACGCCGCAACCGTCAAGTTCGAAGAATCCCTGATACCCCCAAAGAAAATATTGCGATAGCTTCTGCGCCGCATCAGAAATCAAATCTCCCCCCCCTCCTCTGTAAAAAAGGTTAAAAAACTTGCCTTGATAGGTTTTCGCTTAGCACGTTTCAGAATGGATATCTCACAAGTAAAAAATGCGACTCAAAAGGACTTTAAGATTGATGGATCCATGATAGAAACCTCCAGACGCTATATTCCATATCATCCAGCATCCATTTTTTTATTATTTATTTTAAGTAGGATGTTATAATTTACTTTTAAAGAAGTAACATTGATAAGCCTTTTATGACAACATTTTAAGTTACGGAAGGGGAGAGTCAATGAACAAAGCAACGGTTTTACTAGAAGCTATATTTGCACTTTTCTTTCTAACATCCTGTGCCGGTACTGGGACTGTAGTTGCAAAACCATTTTCAGGCTCTGCCGAAATATTCAAAGTAAACGATGAAGGTACCGTAGAAGTAAAAGGTTATGACATGAAAAACCAACCTCAGCATTGGTTATTCGTTCGCTGTGACTACTGGAGTGGTTGTTATATGCGTTGCCAGGGACCTGTAAAGACCTGCAAGAGCATTGCAGAAAAGTCGGGTCTAAAAGTTGGCTTGATCCTAAGCAATCATATAAAATAGGCAAGGTTCAAGTCTCTATTTAATCATAGGGAATAATACCAATACTTGTTTTGACATTTGCATTAATTTGAGTCATTCTTATGAGTGCGTTGCCCGATGGGTTTAACAGGGAAACACATGGGGTTTTTATGGATGCCCTGAGAAGGAGGTGATCCTATGCTATCTGACAGTATTAAGGGAGCTTCCGGAGTAATTTGTTAACGTCAAGTTAACGGAAGCTCCTTTGCTTCTATAGCGCCCCACTTTATTAGTGGGGCGTTTTTTTTGGAATCTTGACATCTCTTGCTTGGATCAAAATATAATAATCTCAATTTGATCCATTTCTTTTTCCTTTACGCCAACAAATCATATGTCAGAAATTCAAAATCTCATCAACAAAGAAAACACTTACATCCTCCAAGCATTTTTAGTAGTTTTTCTAGCCCTCATTGCAGATTTAATTCAAAAAAAAGCTTTTAGGCGATTATCTAAAAAAGCCGAAAAAACCAGTAAGAAATGGGATGATGCAATCCTCTCTTCCATACCTCGCCCCTTAAGTATAATTATCTGGGTTTCCAGCATTGCCTTTTCTGCTGAAATTTTTCAAAAAGAAACTGGAGCTGTTATTTTCGAAGCTTTCGAACCCTTACGCAATGCAGTAGTTATTGCTTCCCTCGCTTGGTTTTTAATTCTTTCGATTAAAAGAACTGAAGAAAATTATCTTAAAAGCGAGGAAGGATACGATCCGACCACCGTATTTGCGATTTCAAAGTTGGCAAGAATAGCAGCCGGAATCACCGCAGCCTTGATGATTTTACAAACTTTAGGGCTAAGCATTTCAGGGGTTCTGGCTTTTGGAGGTGTAGGAGGTATCGCAATAGGTTTTGCCGCAAAAGATCTATTATCCAACTTTTTTGGTGGACTGTTCATTTATCTGGATCGCCCATTTTCAGTGGGAGACTGGGTGCGATCGCCTGACCGAGAAATCGAAGGAACCGTAGAAAATATCGGGTGGAGAGTAACTCGAATTCAAACCTTCGACAAGCGCCCCCTCTATATTCCAAACTCTGTATTTTCACAAATTGCAGTTGAGAATCCATCTCGAATGACTAATAGGAGAATAAAAGAAACGATCGGAGTCCGCTATGATGATTCTTCAAAACTTGAGTCCGTCATAAACCAAGTTAAAGAAATGTTAAAAAACCACCCGGATATTGATGGCGGAAAAACACTAATTGTAAATTTCAATTGTTTCGCTCCTTCATCTCTTGATTTTTTTATTTACACCTTCACCAAAACAACCGATTGGGTTTTGTTTCATGAAGTCAAACAGGACGTCCTATTTAAAATAATTAAAATTATTGAAGAAAACGGCGCGGAAATAGCTTTCCCGACCTCCACCCTTCATCTTACAAACCAAGAGCTGTTAAAAAAAGCAGACACAGGCAACAAATAATACAAACTAACTAAAAAATGAAATATAAATTTTTATGTACCCCACTAATTCTGATTTTTATTCCCATTACTTTTATAAGTGGCTGTGCCAATCTTGGGCCGACGACCTTAAAGAGTGAACGGAGCAACTATAACTTGGCAGTACAAAGAACAAACGATGAGCAGTTGCTGCTCAATCTGGCGCGCCTGAAATATCGCGACACACCATTTTTTATGGAAGTCAGCAGTGTTGCCTCCCAGTTCACGCTTTCGACTTCCGCCAATGCCAGCGCAACTCTTCAGGAAGGAGTGAAAGGACTTTTTGGCCTCGGTGGTTCAGTCGGGATGACTGAAAAACCCACAGTCACCTACTCTCCCCTACAGGGAGATCAGTTTATTCAACGCGTTCTTTCTCCTTTGCCTTTAGAAACCATTACACTTTTGTATCATTCGGGTTGGAGCGTCGAAAGAATTTTCCGGTTATGTTTTCAAAGAATGAACAATGTGAAAAACGCTCCGGGCGCATCCGGTCCGACACCCAAAAAAGCACCTCAATTTAAAGAATTCATAGAGGTGGCGAAATATTTAAGAGAACTTCAATCGCAGGATACTTTGAATCTTTTCTTTCAAAAGGAAAATGGAATTCCTCAAATTATTTTACAAATTGCCGAAGAAGGGAAAAAACTGAAACCCGCAAACAACTTCGCAAGAGCTCTCAATTTAGAACCTGGCAGAGATAAGTATGTCATTACATTTTCTCCGAAACAAAATGAATCTGATCAAATCCGGGTTGTCACTCGATCTCTTTTAGGGATTTTGTTTTACCTTTCTCAGGCAGTAGAAGCACCTGTGCAAGACATTAAAGCCGGCAAAGTCACGCGCACGCTTAAATCATCTGGAGAGACATTTGATTGGAAAGAACTTACTGGGGAACTGCTTAGGATCAAATCCAAACCCAATCGGCCTGAAAACGCAACCTTGATGGTTTTTTATCGAAACACATGGTTTTATATTGACGACTCAGACCTTAAATCCAAATCAACTTTTTCCCTGCTATCGCAAATATTTTCCCTGCAAGCCGGAAAGATAAAAGATAACAGCCCTGTTCTCACACTAGGAGTGGGGCAATAAGCCCTATCAACTCTTGGGACCACTCAGCGCGCGTTGAAACAATTCAAGAGCTTCCTTTATCCTTCCGACAACAAATTTTTTCTCGGTTGGAACTGCCGTCCCGTTATCCATAGAGATAACAATATGCTTTTCATGCAAGCTTGCGTTTTGAATGAAAGCTGAAACCTTTTCAGCAATAACAAACCCCGTGCCACGAACAAGCTCCTCTTGAATCGCTTT
>Ga0209043_1000777_pt1 | contig 18967 bp, 18 predicted proteins | sample SaaInlV_100m_DNA_3_FD_184654 | JGI IMG/M metagenome (GOLD analysis project Ga0209043, IMG submission 184654) | Marine microbial communities from expanding oxygen minimum zones in the Saanich Inlet - SI037_S4LV_100m_DNA (SPAdes) (version 2) | ecosystem: Environmental > Aquatic > Marine >... | reverse complement strand
TAGCCCAGTAGATATCATTCATCTTCATAGTGAAAAAGGAAATCAACCAAGCTATAAGGGGTTAAATGAAACATTATTAAACTTGGTCGATGATTCATTAAAAAAAATAATTGCCGATCGCCAGCGTGAAGGTAAAAAAATTAAACAATTAATTTTATCTAGAGTTGCAAGGATAGAAAAAGAAGTGAGGAAAGTTAGGAAAACGGTGCCAAAGTTTATTGACGCTCATCAAAGAAAAATTATTAAAAAATTCAAAGATGCTTTAATTAATTTTGATCAAGATAAAATAAAACAAGAGCTAGTAACTTTTATACAAAAAGGCGATGTTGAAGAGGAGTTAGACAGACTAGATTCGCATTCCCATGAATTAAGAAGGTTATTAAATTTATCAGAACCAGTCGGGAAAAAAATAGATTTTTTAATGCAAGAATTTAATCGAGAGGCCAACACACTAGGCTCAAAAGCTATAGCAGTAGAAATATCTCAATCGGGAGTTGAGTTAAAAGTATTAATAGAACAAATAAGAGAGCAAATTCAAAATATTGAATAAAATTATATTAACGTTATGACAGAAAACAATAAGAAAGGTAGGTTATTTATCGTTACCGCTCCTTCGGGGGCAGGGAAAACTTCACTTGTAAAAGCGTTGGTTGAGCTATGCCCCGAGATAAAAATTTCTATCTCACATACAACTAGACAACCAAGAGAAGGTGAAAGAGAGGGGATTGAGTATTACTTCGTAAATAATGAAGCTTTTGATTATTTAAAAAATAAAGATGAGTTTTTAGAAAGTGCGGAATGTCATGGTGCGCAATACGGAACAGCAATGGCTCCTGTAAAATCAACTCTGAAAATGGGCACAGATATTATCTTAGAGATAGATTATCAAGGTGCTTTAAACGTAAAGAAGATTTTTTCTGAAGCAGTAAGTATATTTATTATTCCACCTTCAATGGCTGTTTTAAAAGAAAGATTAGAAGGGCGAGGCCAAAATTCAAAAGCTGATATTAAGGTACGTTTAGCGGCAGCTAAAGAAGAAATCAGCCATCTTGAAAAATTTGATTATGTTATAATCAATAATAAGTTTGAGAAAGCATTGAGTGATTTAAAATCTGTGTTTAAAGATTCTCCTGAATCTAAAAATTTAGAAACTAAAAAACAAAAAAGGATTTTTCAGAGCTTAATTGACTCAATAAAATAATATAATTTGGAGCAACAAAAATAATGGCAAGAATAACCGTAGATGATTGTTTAGAAAAAATACCTAACAGATTTCAATTAACACTTGTAGCAGCCCTAAGATCAAGACAACTTGTAAATGGAGCTGAGCCATTAATTGATATGGAAGGATCGAGAGATAAATCTTCAGTCATAGCCCTTAAAGAAATTGCAGCAGGGTTAATTGGGGAAGAAATTTTAATTCAGAATCCAGGGTAATAAAAGATATTTGTTTTTACAGGAGATTTAATCATTGGCTAACACCGCTCAAACCAGCCAAGCGGATTTAAAGAAAAGCCATCAATCCCCTTTGCTTCCTGTTGACAATGAAAACTCCAGCCTAACAAAGCTTATAAAAGCATATCTTCCAAAAAAAGAGATTGAAAAAGTTTGGGAAGCCTATCGATATAGTGAAAAATCTCATAGAGGACAAAAAAGGCAAAGTGGGGAGGACTATATTAACCACCCAGTTTCAGTTGCCTGTATCGCCGCCCGTTTTCATTTAGATAGCCACTCCATTCAGGCTGCACTTTTACATGACGTTGTTGAAGATACAGAATCTACTGAATTAGAAATAGAATTAAAATTTGGTAAACAAGTAAGTTCACTTGTAGCAGGTTTGTCAAAATTAGAAAAAGTTAAATTTCAAGACGCAAACGAAGCACAAGCTGAAAATTTTAGAAAAATGTTATTAGCAATGACTCAAGATGTAAGAGTTATTTTAATAAAGTTATCAGATCGCTTACATAACATGCAAACTATTCAATCATTGAATAAGAATAAAAAAACTAGAATTGCACAAGAGACAGTCGATATATATGCTCCTATTGCCAATCGACTTGGCTTAAATAATTTATACCAAGAACTAGAAGATTTATGTTTTGAAGTTTTACATCCGGTTAGATACAAAACAATTCAAAAAGCAATTAAGGCAAGCCGTGGAAATAGAAAAGAGGTTATTGAGAAAATATTAAAAGAGATAAGCGATAAATTACACGCTGTTGAAATAAAAGCTGAAATAACAGGTAGAGAAAAGAATCCCGCTAGTATCCATAGAAAAATGCTTAAAGATCAATCAGGCTTTAATCAAATCAATGATATTTATGCATTTAGAATAATCGTAAATAATAATAATGAGTGTTATTCGGCTTTAGGGGTGCTACATTCGCTCTATAATCCTATTCCCGGAAGATTTAAAGATTATATTGCCATTCCAAAGGCAAATGGATATCAATCTCTACATTCAACCCTTTTGGGCCCATTTGGCGTGCCAGTTGAGATTCAAATTAGAACCATAAATATGCATCAACTTGCTGAAGCTGGGATTGCTGCACATTGGTTATATAAAACAAAAGATACACATGTGACAGAGTTGCAACAAAAAACTAATCAATGGTTAAAAAGGATGCTTGATATTCAAAATGATAGTACTGATTCATTAGAATTTTTAGAACATTTAAAAGTTGATTTATTTCCTGATGAGGTCTATGTTTTTTCTCCAAATGGCAAAATATTTGCCTTACCTAAAAACTCCTCATCTATTGATTTTGCATATGCAGTTCATAGCGATGTTGGAAATAAGGCTGTTTCAGCGAAAATAAATCAAGTACTAGCGCCCTTAAGAACAAAACTTTCGACAGGTGATCACGTGGAAATTATTACCTCAACTTTGGCTAAACCTAATCCCACTTGGTTGAATTTTGTTATTACAGGAAAAGCAAGATCACAAATCAGAAACTATCTTCGTTCAGCAGAATCAAAAGATTTGATATTCTTGGGAGAAAAAATGTTAAATAATGCGCTTAATGCGTTTCATATTCATTCATCAGCAATTAAACAAAAGCATTGGAAAAAATTAATTCAGGACTATCACGTTGAGTCAAAAGATGAAATTTTAATAGATATTGCATTAGGGAGAAAAGTAAATGTCATGGTTGCTCATCAACTGACAAGTTCATCGGATAGAGTTGTAGGTAACAAAAAACAAACTAAAATGCTTGATGTAATCACAATTAAAGGTACTGATAGTATGGCTATCAAATTAGGAAGTTGTTGTCATCCAATTCCTGGAGATCCTATATTAGGCTATATTAATAAAGAGAAAGGATTGGTGATTCATACTCATGACTGTCAGATTGTCAATGAACTATCATTAGATCATGATCGTTGGGTAGATGTTGAGTGGGAGCCTGATTCTGAAAAATTATTTAATGTTCGCCTAAGCGTCCTGGTTGTTAATGAAAGAGGAATGTTGGGTAAAATTGCATCAGTCATTGCTGACTCAAAATCTAACATTGATAATGTTTCGCTCCAAGATATGGATGGAAGTCCATTTGCTACCCTTAATTTTGTTGTTCAGGTTAGGCATAGACTGCATCTTGCTGAGGTCATTAGAAATCTTAGAAAGATCACCAAAGTAAATAAAATTATAAGAAATAAAAATTACAAAGATTAAATATAAGGAATTTAAAGAAGATGAAAAAAATTATAAAATCTAAAAATGCACCAGCAGCAATTGGAACTTATTCTCAAGCTGTTCAAAAAGGGAATATCATTTTTCTTTCTGGACAGATACCTTTAAACCCAGAGAATATGGAATTAGTTGAGGGTATTGAAGGCCAAATACATCAAGTATTTAAAAACATACTGGCAGTTATAGAGGCAGCAGGTGCTTCATTAGATGACTTAGTTAAATTAAATATATATTTAACAGACTTAAGTAATTTTGCTTTAGTAAACACAATTATGGAAGAATATTTTAGCAAGCCTTATCCAGCAAGAGCTGCTATTGGTGTGGCTTCTCTTCCAAAAGATTCATTAGTTGAGGCAGATGGTTTTTTAGTTTTAGATTGATATAAATTTTGCCCAAGAACCTATTCACTGAAATTCAAGCAAAGAATCTTAAGAAAATAGGCATTAATTCAACCGTTGAGCTACTTTTATATATTCCAAATAAATATAATGATCAAACGGTAATTCAATCTATCCAAAACACACAGCCTGGTAAAAAGAGTCAAATTGAAGCAAAAGTCTGTGATATTAAAGTAAGGTGTAGACCAAAAAAAAAATTAGTTTTGTTTGTATCTGATACTTCAGCACAAATGCAAATACGCTTCTTGCATTATTATTCTAATCAAATTAAACAGTTCCAATCAGCTGACCTAATTAGGTTTTATGGGGAGGTAAGACAGCAGTCGAATTATAAAGAAATGATTCATCCAGAATATTCTTTGGTTGAAGAATCAACAAAGCTCCCAAAAAATTTAACGCCTATATATTCAACCACTAAGGGACTGTCTCAAAATATGTTGAGAAAGTTAATAAAAAAACATATAGATAATTCAAACCAAAATAATTTTTTCCCAGATCTCTTCGTAAAGTTTTATAAGAAATATGATTACCCAAGTTTTATGGATGCGATAAATTTTCTTCATGAGCCACCAAAATTAAAAGTTGAGGATATTTTAGACATTCAAAATTCAATATTTTATAAAAGACTGATTTATGACGAATTGTTAGCTCAACAGTTATTTTTAAGAAAACAATATCTTTTACTAAAAAAAGATAAAGCTCCTAAATTTAAGGGCGCTAAGTTAAATCAACAGTTATTTTTAAAACAATTAAATTTCACATTAACAGATGGACAAAAAACAGTTTTAGAAGAAATACAAAATGATTTTATAAAAGGCTTTCCAATGAACAGGCTTTTACAGGGGGATGTTGGGTGTGGCAAAACTGTCGTCGCAACAATGTCAGCAATTGATTGTATGGAAGAAGGATTCCAAGTCGCATTTATGGCACCAACTGAAATTCTAGCGGAACAGCATTATGAAAAAATAAAGAATTGGTTTAAAGATATGTCATATCAAGTTTTATTATTAACTGGAAGCATGTCAAAAAAGACAAAATTTGAGGTTTATCAAAATATAGAAAAGGGAATAGCTAATATTGTAATCGGAACTCATGCTTTATTTCAGGAATCAGTTACTTTTAAAAACTTAGGGTTGTATATAATTGATGAACAACATCGATTTGGTGTTGAGCAAAGAATGATGTTGAAAAATAATTTAAGAAAAAAGCAGGGATATGAGCCTCACCAGTTGATGATGAGTGCCACCCCAATTCCACGAACGCTATCGATGAGCTTTTTTGCTCATATGGATGTATCAACTATAAAAGAATTACCAGGTGGGAGAAAGCCGATTACTACTAAGGTTTACTTAGATGACAAAAGAAAACAATTATTAAATGTAATAGATGAACATTGTAAAAAAAATAATCAAGTTTATTGGGTATGTCCTTTAATTGAGGAAAGCGAATTTTTAGATTTAGAAACAGTAAATGAAACTTATAAAGAATTAGTAACATATTTTGTAGATCAAAAGGTAGGTTTGATTCACGGAAGAATGAAGGCAAATGAAAAAAAAGAAGTAATGAAAAAATTTCAACAGAACGAGATACAGATATTAGTTGCTACCTCAGTGATTGAGGTGGGCGTAGATGTTCCTAATGCAACATTAATGATAATTGAGAATTCAGAGAGACTAGGTTTATCTCAACTACATCAGCTTAGAGGCCGTATAGGTAGAGGTGAAAAAAGTAGTTTTTGTATATTGCTATACAAAAATAAATTATCATCTTCTGCCAAGCAAAGATTAAAAATAATTTATGAAAACATTGATGGATTTAAGATTGCAGAAGAAGATTTAAAATTAAGGGGGCCAGGGGAGCTTCTTGGGTATAAGCAAAGTGGGATTCCAACTTTACGGTTTGCTGACTTAAACAGAGATTTAGCAATTTTAGAAAATGCTAGAAATGATGCTGACTATTTAATAAAAAATGAAGACTCAAGTATTACTGAACATATGAAGCGTTGGTTAAGAAATTTTGAAGAGATAGTAGCTGTATGAGAATAAATTGGAAAAAAAGAATTCAAAAGGGTAATAGTTATGGCTTTCTTACCTTTAAAAATTCTATTACAAAGCAGATTAGGAATAAAGCTAATTTGAAAATACAGCGTAATAAGGAATTTCCAAATAAAATTTTTAATGATGAAAAACTTTTTTTTAAAACAAATAGATCGGGAACTTTGTTTTTAAGGGAGGTTTTAATTTATGCTGATGACAGACCTATTATTTATGCAAGGACTATTTTCAAGAAAAATTTAAGGCAACTTACTAGCATTGTTAAAAAATTAAATGATAATCCATTGGCAAATATAGTTTTTAAAAAAAAGACTTCACGTTCAGACTTTATTTTCAGTCATTTATCACCAAATCATAAATTAGCTAAAAAGTTAAATTTACAAAATATGGCAACAGAAAAAGTTATTGGAGCTAGGCGATCAAATTTTGAATGCAATGGAGAAAAAATTCTTTTAACAGAAATTTTATTTAGAAATATTAATAGTTTTAAGTGAATAAAATTTTCTCTTTTATAAGTCTTGTCAGGCTAAATAAACCAATAGGCATTTTTTTACTTTTATGGCCAACTTTATGGGCATTATGGCTTTTAAGTAATGGTGTGCCGAACCTGAGAGTCTTAGGGATATTTGTTTTAGGGGTGATTTTAACAAGATCATTAGGGTGTGCAATTAATGACTTAGTAGATAGAAAAATTGATGCTAAAGTTTCTAGAACAAAAAATCGCCCATTAGCTTTAAAATTAATTTCTATTCACGAAGCTTTTTATTTAATTATAATTTTGGTAATCTTTTCTTTGGTATTAGTTTTTCAACTTAATATATATGCAATTAAAATAGCATCTATCGCTTTAATTCTTATTATTTTATACCCATTTACTAAAAGATTTTTACCGATACCACAAGCTTTCCTAGGCATTACTTTTGGTTTTAGTATTTTAATGGTTTCTGTTTCGGTACAAAGTCAAATTACACTTGAGGCATGGCTTTTATTTGTTGCTAATGCATTTTGGGTTTTGGCATATGACACTCATTATGCTGTTGCTGATATGAAAGATGATATGAAAATTAAAATTAAGTCAGCGCCCCTAACATTTGGTAAAGCTACCATGAAAATTATTGCAAGCTGCTACTTAGTAGCTTTTTCTATACTTATTCTCATCGGAATTTTAAGTAATTATAGTTTTGTCTATTTTATTTTTCTTTTTATTGCTTTTTCAATAGCTTTAAATGTTTGGAAAAAATGTATTTTATTAGAATCAACTGCCAATTTTAATGCTTTTATATCAAATAATTATGTTGGATTTTTGATTTTTGTAGGTTTTTTATCACAATCATAGAAAAAACCACTAATAAATTGACAATTAACATCTAAATAGACTAAAATTCGCCTCTTGAATTAAATTTATTAAGGTAATAAGAGAATGAAAACTGTTTCTGCTAAATCCCATGAAGTCAAAAGAGACTGGCTCTTGGTTGACGCAAAAGATGCAATATTGGGAAGACTAGCTAGTGGCATAGCGCACAGGCTAAGAGGTAAACACAAAGCTATCTACACACCCCATGTTGATACAGGTGATTATATTGTTGTCATAAATGCAGAACAAATAAAAGTGACTGGCAATAAAGCTGAAGATAAAATTTATCACCGACATACAGGCTTCCCAGGTGGCTTATATTCAACAAATTTTACAAAGCTTCAAGCAAGGTTTCCAGGTAGGGCGTTGGAAAAAGCAGTTAAAGGCATGTTGCCAAAAGGCCCTTTGGGTTATGCGATGATAAAAAAAATGAAGGTCTACGCGGGAAATGACCATCAACATTCAGCTCAGCAACCACAGCTGATAACAATTAAATAGGATAGTTTATGATAGGTAAATATTATTACGGGACAGGCAGAAGAAAAAGCTCAATAGCTAGGGTCTTTATTCAGCCTGGTAAGGGAGTTATCATTGTTAATAACAAGCCTGTAGAAGAATATTTTTCTAGGCATACTTCACAAATGGTTCTCAAACAACCTTTAGAATTAACAGAAAACCAAACTGCCTTTGATATAAAGGTTAACGTAACAGGTGGTGGTGAATCAGGTCAGGCTGGAGCAGTTAGACATGGAATTACACGCGCACTTCTTGATTATGACGAAGCATTGAAACCTGAACTTTCGAAAGCAGGTTTTGTAACTCGTGATGACCGTGAAGTTGAACGAAAAAAAGTGGGCCTTAGAAAAGCAAGACGACGTAAACAGTTTTCGAAGAGATAATGTTTACCAAAAAAATAAGAGCCGCTTTAGCGGCTTTTTTTTTAGGTATAGTTTTTATAAATAAAAGATTAAAATAGAAAAATATGAAGAAAAATTTGAGAGTAAGTATATTTGGGGGGACAGGCTATACAGGGGTTGAGCTTATAAGGTTGCTTCTGAGCCATCCATATGTTGAGATTTATCAAATTACATCTAGAAAAGATAAAGGCAAAAGAGTAGATGAAATTTATCCATCATTCAGAGGAATATTAGATAATTTATTTGTGTCTCCTGAAGATGCAGATCTTAAAAATGTAGATTTAGTATTTTTTGCTACGCCAAATGGGATAGCGATGAATTATGCGGATGATCTTATTTCTAAAGGAAAAAAGGTCATTGATTTAGCCGCTGACTTTAGAATAAAAGATAAGTCAGTATGGGAAAAATGGTATGGAATGAGACATAAATCACCAAATTTGATTGATGAAGCTGTCTACGGACTGCCTGAAATCAATAGAGATAGCATTAAAAAATCACAACTAATAGCCAACCCCGGATGTTATCCAACAGCAATTCAATTAGCACTTATTCCTCTTCTTGAAAAAAAGCTAATTAATCCATCTAATATAATTGCCGATGCTAAATCCGGAATCAGTGGCGCTGGAAAAAACCCAGAATTAAAACTCCTAATGTCAGAGGCGGAGGAGGATTTTAAAGCATATGGTATAGGCGGGCATAGACACCTTCCAGAAATAGAAGAAAATTTAACTAAGGTTTGTGGAGAGAACGTAACATTAACGTTCGTTCCCCATTTGGTACCCATGGTTAGAGGTATTTTTGCAACCTTATATGTTGAATGCATTAAAGATTTTAAGGCGCAAGATATTTTTAATTCTTTTTACGTGAACGAGCCTTTTGTAGACATAATGAATGCTGATGTATGCCCAAATACCAAGTCAGTGAGAGCGTCAAATTTTTGTAGAATATCTTTTCATAAAGAGGAAAACAGTAATAGACTAATAATTTTCTCAGTAATTGATAATCTCATGAAAGGGGCTGCGGGTCAGGCAATTCAAAATATGAATATAATGATGGATTATCCTGAGACTTCTGGTATAAGTCATATTCCGATAAACCCTTAGACATTAAAAAATAGTATGAAAAAAAATAATAAACCACATTATTTGGTTAGAAAAAAACCATACATTCAAACAAGGGCAAATTGGCCTATTAATGTAATTTTCTCTATTTTATTTCTAATTTTAGGGGCTGGTAGTACTTATTATTTTCTCGATGGTGGAAAATTTACAAAAGTTTATGGGCAATTAATTGAGTTACAAAACCAAAATTATGAAAAAAATAATGAAAATTTAAAAATTAAGTTAGATTTGGAAAAAAATGATATTTCTATGAAGAAATTGTCAGCCGACAATAAAGAGCTAAAAGAAAACAATAATAAATTAAAGGAAGATATTATGTTTTATGAGAAAATGTTAGGAAAAAGAAAAAAGTAATTTACTATGCTTAGAAAAAAAAGAAGATTTGTTGCCATTACTACTTTAATTGACAAAGATATTGTCATTTCAGGAGACACCACTTATGTAGGAGGTATTAGGCTTGATGGAATAGTTAAAGGCAAGCTTGAAGTTCTTGGAAAAGAAGATAGTCTTTTAATCATGGGGCATGGAAGCGAAGTTCATGGAGATGTAGTAGTTCATAAAGCTATAATAAATGGAAAAATTAATGGCAACATCAAAAGTGTAGATTATTTAGAATTGAATGCAGATGCAATTATCAATGGTAATATAGAATACGGGATAATTGAAATGCATGAAGGGGCTATAGTAAATGGCACCTTGAAATGTAAAAAAATTGCTAAAAAAAACAATAAAAAAGGTTTTAAAGAAAAGTTTAAAAAGAATTTACAAATGATAATAAGTAATAATATTATAGAAAAAAACTAGGAGTCGAAAATGACAGCAGCAATAGAAATGCCAACACCTATCAATTTTTCAGATAATGCAGTCAAAAAAGTTAAGGAATTGATTGAAGAAGAAGGCACACCAGATTTAAAGCTTAGAGTGTTTGTAAGTGGCGGTGGATGTTCTGGGTTTCAATACGGCTTTACTTTTGAAGAAACTATGAATGAGGATGATACAAAAGTAGAAAAGGATAATGTAGTTTTACTTATTGATCCAATGAGTCTTCAATATTTAACAGGGGCTGAGATTGACTATCAAGACAATGTACAGGGATCACAATTTGTTATTAAAAACCCAAATGCAACTACAACTTGTGGGTGTGGTTCATCATTCTCTGCGTAATCTTATTATTTTATATCTCTTTTTGTTTTGCCTTTGTAAACCTGCCTAGGTCTACCAATCTTTGATTCATCGCTCAACATCATTTCATTCCAGTGAGCTACCCAACCTGCAGTCCTAGCTAAAGCAAAAACTGCGGTAAACATTGAGAAAGGAATCCCAATAGCTCGCATAACAATGCCAGAGTAAAAATCAACATTTGGGTATAATTTTTTCTCAATAAAATAATCATCTTCAAGTGCTATTTTCTCTAATTTCATAGCTAACTTAAAAATTGGGTCGTTCTTTAAGCCCAGTTCATCAAGAACCTCATGGCATGTTTCCTTCATAATTATAGCTCTTGGGTCTTGGTTTCTATAGACTCTGTGTCCAAACCCCATTAATCTAAACTCGTCATCTTTGTCTTTAGCACGATTTATATATTGAGCGATCCTGCTTTCATCCTTTATTTCAGTTAACATTCTTAGGGTAGCTTCATTAGCTCCACCATGAGCTGGACCCCAGAGTGAAGCAATACCTGCAGCAATACAAGCATAAGGGTTTGCTCCTGTTGAGCCTACCAATCTGACTGTCGAGGTTGAAGCATTTTGTTCATGATCTGCGTGAAGGATTAGAATTTTTTCGAAAGCTTTAGAAATTACAGGATTAACCTTGTAATCTTTATTGGGTTTTGAGAAAAGCATGTGTAAAAAGTTTGCGCCAAAACTATACTCATCTTTTGGGTACACAAAAGGCAATCCAAGATTATAAGTGTAGCTCCAAGCAGCAATAGTTGGTATTTTTGCTATTAATCTTTGTGCTGAAAGTTGTCTATGGCTTATGTCATTAATATCCATATCATCAAAATAAAATGCTGACATCGATCCGACAACACCAACCATTACAGCCATTGGGTGCGCGTCTCGTCGATAGCCTCCGAAGATATTATTAAGTTGGTCATGAAGAAGGCTATGACTTGAAATAGACTCTAAGTAATTTAATTTTTCAATTTGATTGGGCAGTTCACCATGCATAAGAAGATATGCCACCTCTAAGTAATTGCACTTCTCAGCCAATTGCTCAATGGGGTAGCCTCTATAAAGAAGCTCACCTTTGTTGCCATCCACATATGTTATTTTGGAAGTGCAGGCAGATGTCGAGGTAAAACCAGGATCATAGGTAAAATAGTTATATTTTCCAAGGTTTCTAATGTCAATGGATGGCGTTCCTATGGTGCTTTCAATAACAGGAAGCTCTCTTTCTTTATCATCGAGTATAATTTTAATTTTTTTCTCAGCCATTTTATTTAATAATTTTGATCGTGAATATATAAATTAGCCTGACATTATAATACAAAAGGGAATGATTTTAAGATTGATGAATGGAGCCTAAAATTCTAAAACCTTTAGCTCCAGTTACTGTCGGTGAATTGTTAAATTTTTTATCTAGAGCTTGGTTTGCTAGCCAAGCAAAGGCAACTGCCTCCACTTGCTGTTCGGGTAGATTTAAATCAGTCGTAGTCTTGATTGCTAAGTTTGTTTTATTTTTTAATGTTTGGATAAGAAATATATTCTTTGCCCCACCACCGCATAAATATATTTCATCAGCTCTTAAACAATAGGTTTCAATAGCATCTAAAATAGTGATCGCTGTCAATTCAAGAAGTGTTCTTTGAATATCTTCCGGTAAGTAAGTCTTTTTTATACCTTTCTTGATCCACTTCAAATTAAATTGATCTCTTCCTGTGCTCTTAGGTGGCTTGGTTTTAAAAAAATTATCTTTTAGAAAATGTTTAAGTAAGTCATTAATAACCTGACCTTTTTTTGCCCAATTACCATTTTTATCAAAATTTAAATTACGATTAGTTCTGATCCAATGATCCATTAAAATATTACCGGGGCCACAATCAAACCCTAATATGGATCCATTGGTGGAAAGAAAAGTAATATTACTAATACCACCAATATTTAAAATAATTCTATTTTTAATTTTTGAAAAAAATAGGTTTTTATGAAATGCTGGAACTAAAGGGGCTCCTTGTCCCTTAGCAGCAATATCCCTATTTCTAAAATTAGAGATAACGGTTAAATTGGTTATCTCTGACAATAAATCAGCATTACCAATTTGGATGGAATATCCTTTATCAGGCCTATGTCTTATAGTTTGGCCATGATACCCAACACCTTTGATTTGTTTAGCAGTTAAATTATTTTTCTTTAATAAGTGATTGATGCCCTTACCAGTCATTGCGGCAAGTTTGTTTGATAGCATATAACTATTTTCTAGTTCGTTATTTTTAGGAAAATGTAGTGCAAGTATGGTTTCTTTAATAATGTTCGGATAATTTATTTGAAAAAAGTCTAGTACAGAAATTTTATTTTTGTATATCTTAACTAAAGCAATATCAATTCCGTCAAGACTGGTTCCTGACATTACGCCTATTAAAATTTTAGAATTTAACATTTAATAATCAAAATTTATTTTAAAAATTTTATCTACAATTCTATATATAAGATAACACTAATTGTTTCTAAATACCTTAATTGAGATAGAATATATTCTATAAAAAAAGTGAGATGAGAATAGTGAAAGTAGATGAATCATATAAAATAATAGCGAGAGGGGCAGATGAGGTATTAGTTAAATCTGAGCTTTTAAAAAAATTAGAATCAGGGAAGCCCTTAAGAATTAAAGCAGGTTTTGATCCAACAGCACCCGATCTCCATTTGGGGCATACAGTATTATTAAATAAATTAAGGCAACTTCAAGATTTAGGCCATCATATTTTATTTTTGATAGGAGATTTTACTGGACTGATAGGGGATCCTACTGGTAAAAACGCAACTCGACCCCCTTTAACAAAAGATGAAGTTAAAAAGAATGCGGCTACTTACACATCTCAGGTGTTTACAATTCTAGATGAATCAAAAACGGAAGTTGTTTTTAACTCAACTTGGTTAAGTGACTTAGGGGCAGACGGCATGCTCAAATTAGCGGCAACTCATACAGTAGCGCGTATGCTTGAAAGAGATGATTTTTCCAAAAGATATAAAGCTCAACAACCAATCTCCATTCATGAATTTATGTACCCTCTTCTTCAAGGTTTTGATTCAGTTGAATTAAACGCTGATATTGAAATTGGTGGAACTGACCAAAAATTTAATCTATTAATGGGTCGAGAGTTGCAAAAATTTTATAATAAACCACAACAATGTATTGTCACCTTGCCCTTGCTTGAGGGGCTTGATGGGGTCCAAAAAATGTCTAAATCTTTGAATAATTATATTGGTATAAATGAATTGCCAGAGAGTATGTTTGCAAAAATTCTCTCTATATCAGATGAATTAATGTGGAGATATATTGAGCTTCTATCTTTGAGGTCTTTAGAGCAAATTTCAGATTGGAAAATGAGAGTTAAGGAAGGGGAAAACCCCAAAAATATCAAAGTTGAATTTGCAAAAGAAATAGTTGCAAGGTTTCATTCAGAGGTAGATGCAGAAAATGCAGAGAAAGACTTTCAAAATAGAGCGGTTGGTGGTATTCCAGAAGATTTAACTGAATATAAAGTTGATGTCGGATTAAATGGAATGGGCGTAGCACAACTTTTAAAGTCTATAAGTTTTGTAGTGAGTACATCTGAGGCAATGAGGCTTATAAAGGCAGGGGGGGTAAAAATTGATGGGAAAAAAATTAGTGATACAAAGCAAATTATCTCTCAAAATGAGAAATTTGTTATTCAAGTTGGTAAAAGAAAATTTGGCAAGGTGATATCGTGAAGGTAAATTTTAAGCAATCAAATGGAAATCAATATTTAAACTAGTATTAATTGCAGTTTTTTTTTGGTATAATGTCGACAATCTATGGGCCTTGAGCCCATTTTTTTTTCATTAGAGTTGTTGGTTAGGGGCTAAATTTTTGGATGATCTTGAAACTTTAATAGAAAAATTAGTAGCTCAATTAGGCTATGAATTGGTTGATTTTGAGACAATAAATGGCGGTCAGCTTTTAAGGATTTATATAGATAAAGATGGCTTGGTGAATATCGAAGATTGCACAACTGTTAGTAACCATGTCAACAATGTTTTAAGTGTTGAAACTGATTTTGATTATGAAAGATTAGAAGTGTCATCACCTGGATTGGATCGAGTGATAAAAAAATTAAAAGATTTTGATAGATTTAAGGGGCAACAAGCAAAGATTAAAACCAGATTTGCAATAGGTAACAGAAAAAATTTTAAAGGCACTTTATCGGGAATCAAGGGCGAAATGATAATGATTAAAACTGAAGATGAATTATTAGAAATTGATTTTGAGAACATAGATAAAGCACGTTTAGATCCTAATTATTAGAAAATTAATTTTGAAGTGGAGAATATATAGATGAGTCGTGAAATTTTATTGTTGGTAGATGCTTTGGCACATGAGAAAAGCGTTTCTCGGGAGATTATTTTTGAAGCTGTAGAAGAAGCTCTAGCTTCAGCAACCAAAAAAATACATAAAGATGCAATTGACATTAAAGTAGAAATTGACCAAGAGTCAGGTGAATATAAAACTTTCAGGAAATGGACCGTCCTTCCAGCTGACTTATTAGAAGATGAAGAGACACAAATTTCATTGGATGATGATAGAGCAAAAGACCTTGTTGAAAACGACATTATAAAAGAACCAATCGAGTCAGTAGAGTTTGGAAGAATAGGGGCACAGGCAGCTAAGCAAGTAATACTTCAAAAAGTTAGAGAAGCTGAACGAGAGCAAATCTTAAATGAGTTTTTAGCTCGTGATGAGAAATTAGTCTCAGGGCAAATAAGAAGAATGGAACGCGGTAATGCAATTATTGAAATTGGAAGAATTGATGCAGTCCTTCCTAGGGAACAAATGATACCAAAAGAAAATTTAAGAATTGGTGATAGGGTTAGAGCTATTGTGATGGAAGTTGATAAGGGAGTTAAAGGGCCACAACTAATTCTTTCTAGAATTTCGCCAGAATTTTTAATCAGACTTTTTGAGCTTGAAGTACCTGAAATAGAAGAAGGTTTATTAGAGATAATGGCTGCTTCTAGAGATCCAGGTTTAAGGTCAAAGATTGCAGTTAAAGCAAATGATCAAAGACTAGACCCTGTTGGGACATGTGTAGGGATGAGGGGCTCAAGAGTTCAGGCGGTTACAGGTGAGTTAGCAGGTGAAAGAGTGGATATAGCTCTATGGTCAATCGAACCTGCTCAATTTGTTATAAATGCAATGGCACCTGCAGAAATATCGAGCATTATGGTGGACGAGGATAAGAAAAGTATGGATTTGGTTGTGTCTGAAGATCAATTAGCTCAAGCGATTGGAAGAAATGGACAAAATATTAGGCTTGCAACAGAGTTGACAGGATGGGAGCTTAACATTTTAAGTGAAGAGGAGTCCGAGCAGAAAACAAAAGATGAATATACAAATGTTAGCCAATTATTTATAGAAAAATTAGACGTAGATGCTGATATAGCAGATATTTTAGTTCATGAAGGATTTTCAACGCTAGAAGAAATTGCATATGTGCCTATAGACGAACTAATCCAAATTGAAGCATTCGATGAGGATACAGTCAATGAGCTTCGTACAAGAGCAAGTGCAGTGATTTTAAAAGAAGCAATATCAAACGAAGAAAAAATTAAATCACCAGCAGATGACCTGCTTAATATGGAAGGCATGGATAGCGATACTGCCAAGTTGTTAGCATCAAAATCCATAATTACAATGGAAGACTTAGCAGAACTGGCAGCAGATGAGTTAATTGATATAGTAAAAATGGACGAAGAAAGAGCTAAAGAGTTGATAATGACTGCTAGAGCACCTTGGTTTGTTTAATATAAATTTTTGGAGTTAACATGGAAAAATCTACCGTAGAAAAATTTGCCAGTGAGTTAAACTTGCCGATAGATTTACTTCTTAAGCAATTAGAAAGTGCAGGAATAAAAAAGGTATCTGGGGCTGAGGAGCTTTTAGAAGAAGATAAATCAGCGCTTTTAAATTATCTTCAAATAGAACATGGGGCTTCAAATACTAACAAAAATAAAATTACCTTAACAAGAAAACAAAATACACAAATTAGAAAAACAGACAGTGATGGAAGAGCAAGAACAATTCAGGTTGAAGTAAGAAAGAAAAGAACAATTACCAAGCCTGACCAAAGAAAAGAAGCACAGGATGATTTAATAAAAGAAGATTCAACATCTATAAAACAAAAAGCTCTTGACGACAAAAATCAAAAAGAAATCCGTGAGGCAGAGGAAAAAAGAAATGCAGCATTGATTGCTGCTCAAGCGGAGGAAGTGAAAAATAAAAAAGCTGCTAAAGCTAATCAAAAAGAATCAAAAGACGGAACTCTTCATAGACCAGCATCAAAAGCCGATGTTAAATTAGATAAAGGCGCAAAAAAAACAGAGCTGAAAGATAAATGGGTTGATAAAAATTTAAAAAAGAGACCTATTAAAACACGCAATGATAATAATCAAGGATGGCGATCACCCAAGGCTAAAAACAAAAATAAAAATGAGGTAGAAGATCAAAACTTTATAGCGCCATCAGAACCAATTATTAAGGATGTTTTGATACCAGAAACTATTTCTGTTGCAAATTTAGCTCATAAAATGTCAGTCAAGGCTACCGAAGTAATCAAAACACTTATGGGTATGGGTATGATGGTTACGATAAACCAAGTTCTTGACCAGGATACAGCGATAATTGTCGTTGAAGAGATGGGCCATAACCCAGAGGCAGCCAAAGAAAATGACCTTGAGTCACTTTTAGATGAAGAGGTGTCTGGCGTTGAGGAAATTATAAAACAACGCCCTCCAGTCGTAACGGTAATGGGGCATGTTGACCATGGAAAAACATCCTTACTCGACTACATTCGAACTACAAAGGTTACTACAGGGGAGGCAGGCGGTATTACACAACATATTGGTGCTTATCATGTTGAAACCCCTAAAGGAATGATCACATTTCTTGATACGCCAGGGCATGAAGCTTTTTCTGCAATGCGAGCAAGGGGAGCAAAAGCCACAGATATTGTTATTTTAGTAGTTGCTGTTGACGACGGAGTAATGCCTCAAACAATTGAAGCAATAAATCACTCAAAAGCAGCAGGGGTTCCGTTAATAGTTGCGATTAATAAAATTGATAAACCTGATTCTAACTCTGAAAAAGTAAGAGGTGAGCTTTTGGGGCACGAAGTAATTCCTGAAGAGCTTGGAGGCGACTCTATGTTTATAGAGGTTTCTGCTCAAACAGGCCAAGGCATTGATGATTTATTAGACGCTATATTATTACAGGCTGAAGTTTTAGAATTAAAAGCACCAATTAATACACCAGCAAAAGGTATCATTGTTGAAGGAAGGTTAGATAAAGGCAGAGGCCCTGTTACAACGCTTTTAGTTCAATCTGGAACAATCAATATGTCAGACACATTATTAGCTGGAAATGCATCTGGAAAAATCAAAGCAATGCTAGATGAAAATGGTAAAAGTATTAAACAAGCTACTCCATCAATACCTGTCGAAATTGTCGGTTTATCAGATGTACCAAATGCGGGTGATGAATTTATAGTGATCAATGATGAGAAGAAGGCAAGAGAAATTGCATTATTCAGACAAGGAAAATTTAGAGATGTTAAGTTAGCTAAACAACAAGCGTCTAAACTCGAAAATATAATGGACCAGATGACGGAGGTAGAGGCGAAGTTTTTGCCTTTAATTATAAAGGCAGATGTTCAAGGCTCTTGTGAAGCATTAGCAGGTTCATTAGAAAAACTTTCAACAGATGAGGTAAAAGTTAAAGTGGTTCATTCGGCGGTTGGAGCAGTAAATGAGTCTGACATAAATTTAGCTTCAGCATCAAATGCCGTTATCATTGCGTTCAATGTTAGATCTTCGGGCGGAGCAAGAAAATTAGGTGAAAGTTTAGATATCGATGTTCGTTATTACAGTATTATTTATGAAGCAGTAGATGAAGTTAAAGCGGCACTTGGTGGACTTTTAGCGCCAGAACAAAAGGAAGTTACTCTCGGAATGGTTGAAATCAGAGAGATTTTTAAAGCCTCGAAGGTTGGTACTATTGCAGGCTGTTTTGTTCTAGAAGGCATAATTAAAAAAGATTCAAATATAAGGCTTTTGAGAGATGATGCCATTATTTATGAAGGGAAATTAGATTCCTTGAAGCGTTTTAAAGACGATGTAAAAGAGGTAAAGTCAAATTATGAGTGTGGGCTATCGATCAAGAATTTTGATGATTTAAAAGTAAATGATAAATTAG
>Ga0209043_1000759_pt1 | contig 19258 bp, 16 predicted proteins | sample SaaInlV_100m_DNA_3_FD_184654 | JGI IMG/M metagenome (GOLD analysis project Ga0209043, IMG submission 184654) | Marine microbial communities from expanding oxygen minimum zones in the Saanich Inlet - SI037_S4LV_100m_DNA (SPAdes) (version 2) | ecosystem: Environmental > Aquatic > Marine >... | reverse complement strand
AAACCGATATCTTTCCTTCCATCGAAGGAATAATGTCCCACGTATCCGAAATGGAAGGAATTAAAAAAGCTCTGGACTTTGCAACCGAAGCGGAAAAAACCTCATTGGAGTTTTATGGCTTACTTAGAGAAGCTTGCGAAGATATCGACATCAAAGTCCAGTTGGTCAAGTTGGAACAAGCTGAAATCGAACATCTCAAAAAAATCGAATTCCTAGGAGAGCGATTTAAAAATAAATAAGGTAATCCTTCAAGTTAATCGTCTAAAATCTCACCCAATACCAATCATCTTTCGCCAAGAGACTCATTAGAAAAAAAGAACTACAAATTAAGACAAATTAGTAGAAAAAAATCCCCCTGCCACAGGAGGTACCCATACCATCTAGGCAGAGGGAATTACAAGAGGAGTGGCCCCACATGAAGGAGACGCTCCACCCCTCCTGCACTACCGAAAGACCTGTTTTCTTAAAGATTATTCCATTTAATTTCACCGATATTCTTAACGAAAAATAGAAAGACGACAAAAGTCAATCTAATTTACTAAATTGGTCACTATCTACTTCACGCAGAATGGAAAACAATCAGTTTGGCAAAACTTAGTTAAAAAGATTTCTCTGCCAAGTTTTTTGACAAAAGTATTGGTATCAAGTCCATGTTTTTTGAAAGCCTGACCAATTAATTGTAATGCGTTTAAAAAAAAATTCTCCAACATCTTCACCTAGCAAAAGCAATCCTGAATGAGTGATATTCCAATACACGCAAGTCTTTATATAAGGTTCTGCTACAGGGTGACGAAAATTCCAAACAACATAAAACACAGTTACAAATCAAAGAAATGTCGTTAACACCAAAGTTTTTAATTTCATTAATAAAATTCTCATTAGGTAACAATGGCTTCATTTCCAGGAAACTCATAGAAGGTTATTGTGAAAGACAAAAAACCTATAACAATTTAAAAGTTCTACTGACTAAACAGTACAACGAACGAACACCCCTCTATTTAGCAAGATTCAGATTGGTCGAACATTATTCGGATTAGAATGCGATCATTAAATGCCTCTAAACATCTACCCTTAAGATTTTAGATAAAAAAATTCCGCTTGCCAAGGGAGGTATCAACAACCAAAGCAAGCGGAACCGCACAGGAATGCAACATGTTAGAGCATTCACCACACACTATATGAAGATTCATTTAAACCCGAATTATTCCATTTTTTAAAAGTTTAATAATTTCCCGGCATCCAAGTTTTAAAATAAATACTTTTATCGACTTTATTTTATGAATCTTTTATATTTTTCATCAATTCATTATAAGATTTCACCTTGGGCACAAAATATACTTTTTGATGCTAACTGCTCTTTAATTTCAAGGTCATGCGTACGGTCTTTTGTTTTTTGTAGATGTTTTTGAATTTTTTTTAAAACCCCATCAATTGACATATAAAGATCGTGTGTCACCTCTGTAGCACGTATGGTGATACCTTTGCATGCAACAGTAGCATCGGCAATGTGACGATTTTTTTCTATGTTCAGAAAAACTTGAATAGACATAACCTCATTCAAACCATGAAAAATTTTACCTATTTGATTGCCTATGTTGTTTCGCATGCCATCTGTTATCTTAAGACCTTTGCTTGTTATTTTTAATTTCATAGCACTCACCTTAAATTAGACAACTTTGTAAGTTCGTAATATCGACACCTTTTTTACTTACTCTCTTTGCTGATAGCGGTTCGAATCCGTTTCCTCTTTATCTTTGCCATTTTACTTTCCAAATATAACTGGTGTGCTAACGCACAAATTAAAAAGAAAAGAAGGCACAGTTATATTAATCATGATTGCCTCCTTTCTGTTTATTAAGAGAGTTAATCTAAAAATTTATTCCATTATTACACTGACTAAAGGCATGGAAAATATTTCATTAATTTAACAAGGAATTTTTTTCAAAGAAGGGTCCAAAGCCATAGAAGGGGGGGGCAATATCCACGCGGAGTTTGTCGAAGTTGTCGGTCAAAAACTGGTTCAATTTCTAAATCATAGGGAGAACCTATTGAAAAATTTTTAAAAAAAAAACAGCGTTTTTTATCTATAATTTGCAGTACTTACTTCATGCCTTTTTATTAGTTTTATTAGGTTGGAATATTAGTGCCAGTAGGAGCGGATTGAGGCTTGGGCTGAGTAATAATTTTTTCTTTTTCAACCCTATCCCGATTTTCACACGAAAGAATAATATGATAACCTAACTTAGTTTTAATAGGTTCTGGAATAGAATATTTTTCTGACTGCGTTATCACATCAATCAATTCTGAGGTAACTATTTCTTCTTTCTTCATTTCCATACCACCGAATGTTGCCGCCGGTTGAATATTCATGCCTTTACAGACCCAATCCAAATCTCCCCCAAGAGCCTTAGTTGAACAAGTGCTATATTTTTTGGCGATCCGGATGAAATAATTTTCCACCTTGGCTTGATCATGGAAAGGCTTGTCGGGATCTTCAATAGGCTCAGAGGCAAGTTCCTTTTGAAAATCAATAAGGGCCTGACGAAATATATTAGCGGATTCAAGAGTAGAAACTCTGATATGTCGCGCACGATACTCTTGGGGCTTATCTGTTATTTTAACAAGCTTTTTAGCAACAAAAGCCTTTCTTAGTTTTGGTTTTGGTTTTGGTTTTGGTTTTGGTGTGGTTTCTATATCTGCGCTAACCTTAGGCTCCTTGGCAGTTTTATCTCGTTGGTAGAGTGTTTGATCTGCTTCCCGTGGTTGTTCAGAATTTGACATAGTCCTTAATTAATCTCCAAAATTAATTTAGTAGTATAACAGTTTTATTCAAAGAGAGACTCCAGATAACATATCACTCCTTGGTCTACATTGCTTGAAATTACCCGGTGAGCTGAAGACTTAACTTCAGGAATCGCGTTTTCGACGGCAATCGAATAACCTGCGACCTTAAACATATCTAGATCATTCAGATAGTCACCAAAAACTACGGTATTTGAAAGTGGAATATCAAGATGCAGGGTCATTTGTTTTAACATCTTTCCTTTACTTGCTTTTTGGTGAAAGCTTTGTAACCAATGGAATTTAGGATTGGATACATCGCGCGCAAAATAAATATTTAGTTCACCTGCATATAATGAGTTCAGTTCAGCATAAACCGGTTCAAGAACCTCACTAGTGTCAATTAAAAGAAACCCTGATATTCGCTCCTTTTCAGAAAAAACAAACTCGTCTACTTTTCGAGCCCTTTTTTCAGAAGATATAATATCGACATATGACTGCGCTCCAAGATTATTGACCCCTTTGTAGTAGGCAAAGTGCTCTTCTCCATAGGTATAGATGAAAGGATTAACATTATACGCCTCGACTATAGAAACCACCTTTCTGATAATATCCAACGATATAAAGTCCGAAAAAAAGATATTCTCCCCTGTATGAAGTTCTGTTAGATACACCCCATTAAACAAGATAACGGGATGTTTAATATTAAGGCCTTTTAGCAGAGGATAAGCCGAATCATAATTCCTGGCCGTTGCTATAGTAAAATTAAGGCCTTTATCAATAAGCCTATTTATTCTTTGCACTGAATTTTCAGGTAATTGTCCGTTACCATCTAGGAGAGTACCGTCAAGGTCGGAAACATAGAGAAATTTTTTAGGTTCGGTCGTAAAATCCATATTAAAATACAAAGATTTTTTTTTTAATCACTACACACGCTATATTGGATTGTTTCGGAAAAAATATTTTCATGCTGTAATAAAATCATATAAATTAGTACTCACAAAATCATACTCTGAATACAGAGTTACATTTTAAAAGCATTACCATGAAATTTCATAAGCCTATCTCAGTAATATGGACAGTACTCAAAGTAAGCAATTAATGCCAAGAGAATATTCTAGAATAACAAAATTTTTTAAATTTTATTTCATATTAGCATGTATTTCACTATTCATTCCTGGCCCCACACTTGCAAATACTTTTGATTTTTCTGATTGGGATGTACTTTTAAAAAAGTATGTCGAGCCTGGATTGATCGACGGGGTATCACTAAACACCGTTGATTATGGAAAGTTGCGACTAGACCCCGTTTTTCATAAATTAGACAACAAACTTAGGTTGTTTTCTCCTACAAAACTGAAAAACCATCAAGATAGATTGGCGTTTTGGATAAACGTCTATAACATTTTCGCAGTAAAAATTGTAACAGACAACTACCCCTTGAAAAGCATCAAGGATGTTGGTGGCTTATTCAAATCTGTGTGGAAAATAAAGGCGGGAACAGTTGGTGGTGAAAAACATACTTTAGACAAGATAGAGCATACAATTCTTCGTAAAATGGGGGACCCTCGGATCCACACCGCTATTGTTTGCGCTTCCATAAGTTGTCCCGACCTTTCCAAGAAGGCATACGAGTCAGAAAAACTCAACGAACAACTTGACATGCAAATGAGTATTTTTTTGGCTAACCCAAATAAAGGCATGAGAGTTGATAAGAAACAACAACTCAAGAGAGTTTTGCTATCACCGATCTTTGATTGGTTCGCAGATGATTTTAAATCAAATGGTGGAGTTCGCAAATTTATCAAGCCTTATGTTCCGACAAGGTATAGACACACCCTTGAAAACATACGGTATCCAATATCATATATGGATTATAACTGGGCCATTAATGGCAGTTAAAACTAGTAAGTCTCCCACCTTGTTTTAATTTTCTAAACCAAAGATAAAATATTTTTCAACTTGCGTGTTTCCTTAGAAATGTAGGGACGTCGAAGTTTGTAGATGAGTCAAGAGACTCTGGGTTTTCGTCCTTAATTTCATTTGCCAAGTTTTTCAGGTGACGATACCCGCCATCCCCAACAGTCATAGGCATTAGCGAATCTATGCTATCTTGTTTTTTCTTTGATGGAAAATTAACTGGTTTTTCTGCCTCAGCTTTCACTTCAAAACCTGTTGCAATTACAGTAACTCGCATCTGCCCTTCCATTTTTTCACTATTAACGGTACCAAAAATTATATTAGCATCCTCATGTGCATTTGCAGTGATAAGGGTTGCAGCTTCATCTACCTCGGCTAGAGTCATATCATTACCGCCAGTAATATTGATAAGTATTTGTCGAGCCCCATCGATATTGGCATCATCAAGAAGTGGACTAGAAATTGCTTTTTCAGCAGCCTCTATAGCTCTATTTTCTCCTGCTGCGCTTCCACTCCCCATAATTGCTTTACCCATATTACCCATTATTGTTTTTACATCCGCAAAGTCTAAGTTAACTAACCCAGGGGTGACAATTAAATCCGAGATACTACCTACTGCTTGTTGCAAAACATCATCCACAATTCCAAATGCATTAGTTAACGAAGTTTGCTTACCAACAAAGCTCAATAATTTTTGATTAGGAATTACGATAAGAGTGTCAATGGCGTCTTTTAGCTCCTTAATCCCAGCTTCGGCTTGAATCATTCGTCTTTTACCTTCAAACGAAAATGGTTTGGTAACAATGCCCACCGTGAGTGCCCCCACATCACGAGCAATACGTGCAATGGTTGGCGCGGCACCGGTTCCTGTTCCTCCACCCATCCCAGCGGTTATAAAAACCATGTCAGACCCATCGAGCATATTACGAATGTGTTCTTCGCTTTCTTGAGCTGCAAGTTGGCCTGTTTCAGGACTGGCCCCAGCACCAAGACCACGCATTAGGCTACCTCCTAATTGAATCTGATCCTCGCATAGAGACGCCTCCAGAGATTGAATATCCGTATTCGCTACGATAAATTCTACTCCCATGGCCTGACCACGTAGCATTGAATTAACTGCATTGGTTCCTCCACCTCCCACACCAATAACTTTAATGGAAGCTGAATATTCATTTTTTGATTCAAATTCTATTAGACTCATTTTTTCCTCCAATCTGTTAAAAAAATTCTTCGGCCCAGTCTTTCATTCGACTAAAAATTTTATCAAACAAGTGACGTCCTTGTAGTTCATGGGTCATTCCTGCCTTAACACTTTTCATGCCATATTGAATCAACCCGGTACTTGTTGCATACATTGGACTACCTACAACATCCACTAATCCTCCTAGGTTAGCTGGAATTCCCACACGGACTGGGAGTTGAAAGATTTCTTCAGCCAGTTCTCCCATTCCCGGGAGACTTGAAGCTCCGCCAGTGAGAACAATTCCTGAAGAAACAATGTCACGAAATCCTGAAACGTTTATTTCATGGTTCAACATTTCAAACATTTCTCTTGCGCGTGCTTCTAAAATTTCACTTAAAATTTGTCGCGATACAGTACGAGTTTCTCTCCCCCCCACACTTGGAACTTCTATAGTTTCGTCTTCTGCCACCAAGGTTGAAAGGGCGCATCCATGCGCATGTTTTATCTTTTCTGCTTCTTGATTTGGGGTACGTAGTCCAATAGCAATATCGTTTGTCATTTGCGCACCAGCTATTGTCAGAACTGACGTATGCTTGATTGCTTCTTGAAAAAAAATTGCTAGGTCGGATGTACCACCTCCGATATCTATCATAGCGACACCAAGTTCTTTTTCGTCTGAAGACAATACGGACTCACTTGAGGCCAACTGTTCCAAAACAATGTCTCGAACACCTAGTCCCGCTTTGTTAACACACCTAACGATATTTTGTGCAGAGGTTACGGCAGCGGTGACTATATGCACCTTGGCTTCTAAGCGTATTCCTGCCATACCTAGAGGGGTTTTGATTCCATCCTGGCTGTCTACAATATATTCTTGTGGCAGGACATGAATAACTTCCCTATCGAGAGGAATAGCAATCGCTTTTGCAGCATCTATTACTCGCTCAATATCCTTTTGCGTAATTTCTTTACTCTGAGCAGCAATGATACCGTGACTGTTCAAACTATTGATATGACCACCGGCTATCCCAACAAACACAGAGTCTATTTCACACCCTGCCATTAACTCTGCTTCCTCAACAGCGTTTTTGATTGATTCCACCGTTCCATCTATATTTACCACCACGCCTTTACGTAGCCCACGTGAAGGATATTGGCCTAGGCCGATGATATCCACTTGATTCTCGTGGCTAATTTCACCAATGATGCAGCAGATTTTAGTTGTTCCAATATCAAGACCTACTATGTACTCATTTTTCTTGGACATACGTCCTCTCCCTTTCCAGGTTTATGTCTTTTTATTTTTCCAGAACTCTCTCTTAACTTCATCACGGTGTTTTACAACAACTCTATTTTTAAAAGACAGATCGATGTAACTTAAATCCTTCTCATTTTTTTCTATCGCACCTAATGCCAGTACTAAATTTTCAAAACTTTCCTGTGCTATTTCTGGGCGCATGTGAACCTTGACATCTTGGGTATTTGTAGAAAATGTAATTCTATACCTACTGCTAATATGCACATTATCAATTGGATTTTTTTCAAACATGGATAACTGGTTGAGACTGCGCATCATTTTTAATCCACGAATAATTTCTTCGTCAGCCACATTACTTCCTATTTCAGAGTTTTTAATTTTCATACCCGTTATAGTGGGTAGTTTATTCACACCTCTTAAATCTACCCCAAGTAAAACCCCATAATTATCCATTACGTAAACCCGTTCCATTTGAATTTTAGCAAAAGGAGTCCTTTCTTGAATTTCAACATAAACACCTTGAGGAAAAACTCTTCTTGCTGAAGCGGACTGTACCCATGGATGTTCAACTAGCCTTTTAGAAATTCTGTCAAGGTCCAATTTAAAAATATTCTTTCCAATTATGGTTCCAATCCATGAGTTCAACTCTTCATTTGACAATCGTTTATGACCAACCATATTTATTTCATTAATATTAAAATGAGATGACTGAGTTATAAATCTATAGCTTGATACCATTCCATAGAAACATGCAACAACCAGAACTGTTTTTGCCAATCCACTTATTAAAGTTATAAAAATAGAACCTAAACCTAGGCTGGTTTCTTTCCATTTTGATTTTCTCGCAAAAAGTCCATCTCTGTTTCGAGTCTTACACTGATAAGATCCCTTTTGTTTCCAAACGTCGACTATTTTTTTTCCTTCTAATAAAGCTAAATCCACAACAGTATTTCACCCTTCATAATCAAGGTTGGCCGATTTTAAAATCTCAACTACCAAATCATCAAATTCCAATCCAGACTGTTTTGCCGCCATTGGTAAAAGACTTGTTGGCGTCAAACCAGGGACAGTGTTCATTTCAAGAACATACGGCACTCCCGCTGAATCCAGTATCACATCAACCCGAGGCATTCCATTTCCTCGCAAAGATCGATAGACCTGAACCGCTATATCTTTACAACGTTGAGTTTCTTCTATCCCAAGTTCAGCAGGGCAGGAATATTTTGTTCTCCCAGTAGTATATTTAGATTCGTAATCGTAAAACCCTGACTTAGGGCGAATATGTACTATAGGCATAGCTTGTTCTCCATTCATTCCAATAGCTAGCAACTTACCTTCAATGAATTTCTCTACCATAATTTCTTTTGAATAAATGAAGGCTAACTCCAAAGCTGCTTCCCATTCTTTTTCTTCTCTCACAATACTGACACCTATACTTGAACCCTGATTCGAAGGCTTTACGACAACTGGGAAACCAAGCGCACGCTCCTGTTTTCCCCCTTTCTCCCTATATAAAACCTGATAGTCAGCCGTGGGAACTTTATTAAATTTTAAAATTTCTTTAGACTTCACCTTGTCATAAGCTAACGCACTAGCTAAAACACCCGAACCCGTATAAGGTATTTTTGAATATTCGAGTAACCCTTGAATTGAACCATCTTCTCCAAAAACCCCATGTAGAGCTATAAAAGCTATATCAATTTTATTTTTCTTCAGCGAAAAGGCAATATCGTTACTCACATCAATCCCTATTCCATTCAAACCTTTCCTTCCTAATGCCTCTAACACCGCATTACCGGAAGCAAGAGAAACCTCTCGTTCAGGAGACAAACCTCCCATCAAAACCCCAATAATTTTTTCTTCTAATTTCATCAAATGGTTGTCAATATAATTAAATAACTATAATTTCCTGTTCTAACTTGACACTGGTTTTTTCTTCAACCACAGTTTGAATATGCTTAATCAGTCTAATAACATCTTCTGCCAACGCACCTCCTTTATTTACTATAAAATTGGCATGCTTGATCGAAACGCTAGCCCCTCCTATTCGACAACCTTTTAACCCTGCCAATTCAATTAGACGCCCAGCTTTTTCACCATCCGGGTTTTTAAAAATCGAACCTGAATTTGGCATAGTCAATGGCTGCGTTGAGCCTCTCCGTGACAAATATTTATCCATTTCCCTGTAAATGGCGGAAGTTTCTCCCTTTTCTAGATCCAGCTCGGCTTCAATTACTATTCCGTCTTTTGATGGAAATGTGGTTTTTCGATAAGCAAACACCAACTCATTTTTGCTATATGTTTTGACTTCTCCATCAAGAGTCATAAATTTTATACTACGTAAAACTTGGCTAATTTCAGCACCCTCTGCTCCAGCATTCATTGCGACAGAACCACCAACAGACCCTGGAATCCCAACTAACTTTTCAATACCTGCGAGACCATAACGTGCGACAAATTTAGCTAAATAGGATAGTTTTACTCCACCACCTGTTTGAACGACCCCTCTTTCTTGACCATCAGGGGTTTTGTAGAAAACCGGTCGTGTTATTGATTTAAAACAATTTTTTAACGAGATCACAATTCCTCGTATACCTCGATCCCTAACAAGAAGATTAGTTCCCTCCCCAACTGTCCATATGGGACAGTTTCCGCGGTGCTTTAAAATTATTTGCAGGTCTCTCAAATTAGCAGGCAAAACGAAAACATCTGCAGGCCCCCCAATTCGCATTGAAGTGTACTTTGACATCATTTCGTCATATAAAACTTCACCTTTGATCTTGTTTTGAAAAGAAAAAGAAATATTCATATTTTTTCTCTGTGTGATTTTTCTCCCCAGAATAGTTCTGGGTGAATCCATACTATTCCTCATAGGAAGTTTATAATCAGTTCCAGTATTTGCGTAGCGTATCAATTTTTGTTTCCAAGGTCCGCTCAGCATAAGAACAAACTCCTCCTTTAAATAATAATTATTTTTTTTGTAAAAATTTTGCTGCTAGAAAATCTCGCCCCAATCTCCACACATCTCCCGCCCCCAAGGTCATTAGCACATCACCAGGTTTGACAAGACGGTGTAATTGTTTATTTAGATCATTTTGACTTTTAATATAGTCAGCATTTTTGTGCCCATATTCACGTGCTCCTTCAACAATGGCACTTGCGTGTATTTTATCTAAAGGACTTTCCCCAGCCGAGAAGATATCCATTACAAACAGATGATCTGCGTCATTAAAGGAAGACCAGAAATCTTTCATTAGAGACTTGGTGCGCGAATACCTATGGGGCTGAAAAATAACGACTAGCCTATTTGTAGGCCAGATTTCTTTTACCGTCTTTAGAGACGCTTTTATTTCAACTGGGTGATGCCCGTAATCATCTATTAAAGTCAATTCATCTGACTGCTTCACGATTTCGAATCGTCTTTGAACACCTTCAAATTGAAGAAGGGAGTTTGCTATTACTTCAAAGTCAAGATCTAACTCCATCCCAACCGCTACCGCCGCAAGTGTATTAAGAACATTGTGTTGACCCAACGCCCCGGAACGTATACGCCCTAAATCTTTTCCATGGTAAAACACATTAAAGTATGTTTCTAATCCTTCGATTGAAATATTACGCGCCGTATAATCGGCCTGAGAACTAAGCCCATATGTGATATATCTTTTTTCCACCCTTGGAATCAACGATTGTATGTTAGGGTCATCTAGACATAAAACAGCAGAACCATAAAATGGAATTTTGTTGATGAATTTAAGAAAAGTTTCTTTTATATTTTCCAACGTTTGATAAAAATCCATGTGCTCCTCATCAAGCGTTGTTACTACGGCAATAGAGGGTGAAAGTTGCATAAATGATCCGTCGCTTTCATCAGCTTCTGCCACCAAGAATTTGCTTTGGCCAAGCTTGGCATGACTGCCAGTATTTTTTAACCGTCCTCCTATAATCACCGTTGGATCAAGTTTTCCTCCAGCGAGAACCGTAGAAACAAGAGATGTTGTGGTTGTTTTTCCATGAGTCCCCGCGATAGCAATTCCATACTTCATGCGCATCAACTCAGCAAGCATTTCTGCACGAGGGATTACCGGTATCATCCTCTCTTTTGCTGTGGTTACTTCTGGGTTACTAGTATCTATGGCGCTAGATACCACCACAACTTGTGAACCCTCAATATTTTCAGACGCATGATTTAAAAACACCTTAGCGCCAAGCTGTTCCAAATGATTCGTTACGGACGTTGCAGCCATATCAGAACCACTTACCTCATAACCCTGATTAATCAGAACTTCAGCTATTCCACTCATACCTGAACCTCCGATCCCGATAAAATGGATTCTTTTGATTTTCCCTAGAAGCATGACAAAACATGTTTTTCTTTCGATTTATTATTGTCTTCCGAAACTTTTCTCGCGTCGCCCATTAATTCCAAACAAATCTCCTGTACTTTTTTAGTTGCATCCCGACTACCAAGGCGATAACTATTGTTCTCCATTTTTTGAAGGTTCTCTGGTTCATCCATCGCTTTTTTAATTGATTTAGCGATCCGCGCGCCAGAAATTTCTTTGTCTAAAACCACCTCCCCAGCACTGGCAGTCTCAATAATTCTAGCGTTATGCTCTTGATGATTATTAGCTGCATAAGGGAAAGGGATAAGGAAAGATACTCTTCCAGCTGCTGTAATTTCAGCAAGAGTTGTGGCACCCGATCGGCATATAACAAGAGAAGCCAACCGATATCTCACAGGCATATCAGTAATAAATGACATAACATTGGCAGAGAACCCTTTCGCAGCATATTGTTTTTTAATATTTTCATAATCAGCATCACCCGTCTGGTGGGTAATATGGAGTCGCTCTTTACGGTCAGACAAAAGATCTAATGCTTCTACCATCGCCATGTTGATCGAATGCGCTCCCTGACTGCCACCTAGAATCAGTACCCCGAATGGTTGTTTTAAAGGAGGAGGAAACTCTTCTCTCGGTTGGCAAAGTTTTTCGTGAATCATATTGCCCGTCACTTCTACTTTTCTTTTCAAAAAAAACTGTGTGGATTCTTTATAAGATACCGCCACTTTATCGGCAATTTTTCCTAGCCATTTATTAGCCATACCAGGAAATACGTTTTGCTCATGAATGAGAATCGGAATACGTAAAAGCCAGGCTGAAAATACTAACGGAGCAGACACATAACCACCAACACCTACAACAAGATTGGGACGATTACGAATTAGAAAACACATTGATTGCGCCGCTCCCACCGGAAGTTTTGACCAAGAAACCCACCTATTGAGCCCTCTTTTTCCCAACAAACCGGAGGATATAATGGTTTTCAACTTAAAGCCTTCCCCAGGAAGAACCTTCGATTCAATCCCCTGTTTAGTTCCTACAAATGTAATTTCCATCGTGATATCAATCCCTTTAAGTGCTTTTGCGAGTGCTACACCTGGGAACAAATGTCCTCCAGTTCCTCCTCCTGCAATCACAATTTTTCGTTTCATAATCCGCAGGTCAATTTCGGATCGGTTTTTCTGAAATATTCAATAACACCCCTACTGAAAGCATTAGAACCACTAGGGATGACCCTCCCATGCTGACAAAAGGAAGCGTTAACCCCTTTGTTGGAAGTAAGCCTACAGTCACTCCCATATTCATGAATGCTTGAATGCCAATTAAAAGAGTCAAACCAATTGCCACATAAGCCCCAAAAAAATCCTTAGCATGATAAGCAATGACAAACCCCCTCCAAATCAACATTGAAAATAGGAAAATAATCGTCAAGGTTCCTACAAAGCCAAGCTCTTCGCCAATCACTGAAAAAATAAAATCTGTATGTGCTTCTGGGAGGTAAAATAACTTTTGGCTACTATTACCAATTCCAGAGCCAAACACTCCCCCACGTCCAAATGCATAAAACGATTGAACAACCTGAAAACCTGCATTTGATTCGTGTTCCCATGGGTTAAGAAATGCAACTATCCTACGCATGCGATACTCGGCATTCATAATTGCTATGACCAAGAGAGGAACTACAGCTAAGATCGAATAGATTAGAAATTTTGAGCGTAATCCCGCTATCATGAGCATTGTGAACGTGACCACACATATAGTAATTGCGGTTCCAAAATCTGGTTGAAATAGAATGGGAACAAAGAAAAAACCGAGAACGATTAATTTAGGGAGGTATCCATAGGCAAAGTTTTTTAATTGATCGGACCGTTTCACTAGAGATTTAGCTATAAATAGTATTAGGGCAAACTTAGCAAGTTCTGATGGTTGGAAAGTTAACCCACCTATAACCAACCAACGCCTTGCTCCCCCAACTTCTTTTCCAAGCCCAGGTATCATCACTGCTACTAACATCAAAAATGCCACGCCCATAATGTAATAGGTATATTTTTCTAATTCACGGTAGCTCATTTTACGAGCGGACAGCATTACCATGGCCCCCAAAGCAACCCATATCATTTGACGCTTTAGAAAATAGTAAGCATCGTTATATTTTTCCATTGCGTAAACTCCGCTAGAACTAAACACCATCACAAGTCCAATTAAGACCAGTATGATTGTCGTAGCAAGAAGTATTGAGTCACAATGGAATGGTTTTGAATTTAAGCGATTCAACTTTATCTCCATAAAATACAATCCAAACCCTTAACCAAAATCATCGATCCTAGCAAAAAAATAAAAACCGAGACAACACACTTCAGGCTTTCATTACCGAACCGAAAAACAACTAAAAATCCCTACTCAAAGACGACCTACAATTTCCTTAAATTGATTTCCTCGTTCGATAAAATCTTTAAACATGTCAAAACTAGAACACCCTGGCGAAAGCAGTACAATATCTCCCACCGTCGCCTTACTCATGGACCGCTCGACAGCATCTTCCATACTCTCAGCGTCTTCATAACTAAAGGAGCCATTCAATATTTCACGGAATTTATTTTTTGTTTCTCCAATAAGAACCAAGTGTTTGACTTTCCCCTTAAATATATTTTTTAAAACTCGAAAATCCCCCCCTTTATCCTTACCACCCGCAATCAAAATAATGGGACGAGAAAAAACCTTTAAAGATTTTTGCAAAGCCCCCATATTGGTTCCTTTGGAATCATTAATAAAATCTACTCCACGGACTTTCCTTACCCATTCAACACGATGATCAAGACCCTCAAACTTCATGGCGATATTTACAATGTCAGCTTTAGCAGTATTAACAATGGTAGCCACCACCATTGCACTCAATAAATTTTCAACTTGAAACTGCATCGCTGTATTTAGACCCCCAACTGACAAAACGCGCTGTTTTCTTCCATCAAAACAAGTAAATATGGAACCATCTTCCAAATAAGCCCCCTCATCAACCTTGTCGACAAGGCTGAAAAAAACTTTTTTTGCCTTGCTAAGCTTTCCCTGCTTCATTACTTTTTCATCATCTTTATTGAGAACCAGAATATCTCCATCATTTTGAAAAGCAGAAACCCTCCCCTTAAGGTCCGCATATTCCTCAAGTGTTTTATGTCGGTCGAGATGATCCGGAGTAATATTAAGAATAACCGCTATACTTGGTCGAAATGTTTTAATGCCCTCTAACTGGAAGGTTGAAATTTCCAAGACAAAATAGTCAACGGGGTCTTGCTGAAGTAAAGCGACAAAAGGAGTGCCTAAATTTCCTCCAACTGCAACTTTTTTTCCAGCCTGTTTTAGGATATTCCCAATAAGCGTTGTTACAGTTGACTTTCCGTTTGTGCCGGTTACAGCAATGATAGGTGTTTTAGTAAACCGAAATGCTAGTTCAATTTCGCTAATAATTTGGATCCCTCGCTTACGGGGTTCCTCTAAAAATGGCGCGTTAATATTTACCCCCGGACTAAGAACTATTAAATCAGAAGATATTGGAATCTCTGAGCATCCAAATAGCGTCCGAACACTTGGGGACAATGAAAGAATATTTTTTTCTAATTCAATGGGAGACTTAATATCAACAAGGACAACAAAGGCTTCCTTGGAAACTAGAAAGTTTGATGTTTCAACTCCAGTACACCCAGCGCCAACTACCGTTATATTTTTATTTTTTAGCAGCATTATTATCTCAATTTCAACGTACTCAAGCTGACCATGGCTAATACCACGGCAACTATCCAAAAACGAACAATCACTTTGGGCTCTGCCCAACCTAAATGCTCGAAATGATGATGTAGTGGCGCCATTTTAAAAAATCGTTTTCCACCGGTATATTTAAAATAGGCTACCTGGATAATGACAGACAGAGCTTCTATTACAAAAATACCCCCAACCAAAAGAAGCAAAAGTTCGTGTTTGGCTATAACTGCAATTGTCCCCAATAGCCCACCTAAAGATAAAGATCCCACATCTCCCATAAACATTTGAGCTGGATAGGAATTAAACCAGAGAAATCCTAGGCTGGCACCTATTACTGCCGAACTAAACACAGCTATTTCACCCGCATCTTTGATATGTTGAATGCTAAGGTATTCAGCAAACTTAAAGTGCCCACAAAGATAAAGAATTAGGGTGTAGGTCATAGTAGCTATAATAATAGGGCCGATTGCTAGTCCGTCGAGCCCATCAGTTAGATTCACTGCATTTGATGTGCCCACGATCGTAACAACTACCAATAGTAGATACCAAGCGCCGAGGTCAGGCTTAAACTCCTTAAAAAAAGGAACATATAAATGAGTCGCATATTCGCTTCTAGTGGGGTCAAAATAGATTAGATAAATGCCTACAGCCAAACTCAAGAAAATTTGCAGCACTAACTTTACTCTCGCTGTCATCCCCTTATTCTTTTTCAGCTTCAAAATATCGTCTGCAAATCCCACAAGACCAAATCCAAAAGCTGCAAAAAGAGCTAGCCATATATAAGAGTTCGTTAGGTCAGCCCAAAGAAGAGTAGACATAATCAACGTCGACAAAATAAGAAGCCCCCCCATCGTTGGGGTCCCAGACTTCACAATGTGACTTTGAGGACCATCATCTCGAATTTGTTCTCCCACCTGTAATACTTTAAGCATTCGGATCATTACTCCGCCCATTAGCAGGCTAAATATCAAGGCCGTGACGCCAGAATAGGCCGACCGAAAAGTTATATACCGGAACACATTCAGAAATGAATAGTCAGAACTCAGTGGGTAAAAAATATGGTACAACATGACTCAGTTAACCCTTTCTATGAGTGTTTGGATTAGGAAGCGATTAAACCCTGAACAACTTCCTCCATTCTTGTCCCACGCGAACCCTTAACTAGCAGACAGTCTCCAGGGCGGACGTGTTTTTTCAAAAATGACACTGCACACTTATGATCCGAAGCAGTAGCAGTCTGTTTTTTATTCAGCCCGGAGGCCACCGCACTTTCAACAACATGGGCAGAGAGATCACCAACAGCAACGAGGTAGTCAAGAGAATGTCCAGCGACGTCCACCCCAAGCCTCACATGAGCCCCTTCCGCCATCTCCCCCAACTCAAGCATATCTCCAACGACAAAAAAACGACGCCCCTCACATCGGTAGCCAGCCAAAGTTTTCAGAGCTTCTTGCATTGACCTTGGGTTTGCATTGTAAGAATCGTTTATAATCGTTGCCCCTTCATACTTAACAACCTCATATCTATTAGATAATAATTTAGCGTTTCTTAATCCATCCTGAATATCGCTTGAAGCTATTCCCAAAGAATAGCCCGTAGCAATGGCAGCTAGAGCATTATAAATGTTACATTCGCCTAAAAACGGAAGACAGACAGGGATATTTTCTCCAAAAAAACGAACATTCAAACTAAACCCTTCCTGCCCCATCGAACTGATGTTCTCGGCCTTAACATCAGCTTCATTATGAACGCCATAAGTAACCACCTTGGCTCGAACAGACCTTGCCAACTCCAAAACTAATGGGTCATCAGCATTAACTATTGCAGTTCCATCCTCACTTAACGAGTCGTAAAGCTCTCCCTTTGCAGCTTGAATTTTTTTTAATGTTTTCAGGTGAACCAAGTGACCCTCAGAAATATTAGTGAGGACACCAATTTGCGGTTGGGCTATTTCCGCAAGACGCTTAATCTCTCCTGCCGCACTCATTCCCATTTCTAAAACTGCGACCTCATCCTCTTTTGAAAGGTGAAAAAGGTTAAGAGGTAACCCAATGTGATTATTCAGGTTTCCTTTTGTCTTGATTGTTTTTAATTTTTTTTCTGTTATTGCCGCTGTCATTTCTTTTGTTGTAGACTTTCCATTTGTTCCGGTTATACCAACAACTCGCACAGCCATTTTCCCTCTATGAAAACGCGCTAATTCTTGCAAAGCCTCTAGCGTGTCATCAACGCGAACGACGATAGGCACCTCCCCTCTTCTACAAGTCTCATTATTCCCACTCGAAAGAATGATCGCAGCCGCTTTTTTATTTTGAGCTTCTTCAATAAAATCATGACCATCAAATCTATCTCCACGGATACAAATAAAGAGCTCGTCTTTTTTTAGAGTTCGCGAATCTATAGACACACCTCGAAAAACTTTTGTTCCAACTCCAGAAACAAGCTCCCCACCAATTGCCTTCAAACACTCTTCAACCTTCATTTCAATCACCTTGCAAGACTCCCCTCGCTGCCTCCTCGGCAACCTCTCGATCGTCAAAGTGAATTACACCTGTTTTTAAAACTTGGTAATCTTCATGCCCTTTACCCGCTATCATTATCAGATCCCCAAGCTGGGCCTTTCGCACGGCATACTGGATTGCCTCTTTTCTATCAACAACAACCTCGTAATCCTTACCCTGAAATGCTGAGGAGGGAACACCTTCAAGAATGTCATCTACGATACGTTGCGGGTCTTCCGTTCGGGGGTTATCTGATGTGACAATAGTAAATTCACTTTCTTCTATTGCCACACGACCCATTGTTTTCCGCTTTCCTTGATCACGGTCGCCACCGCACCCAAACACAGTGATAATACGACCAGATGTAAATAATTTAGCGGCTTGAAGAACGTTACGAAGCGCGTCATCTGTATGCGCATAATCAACAATAATAGAAAATTTCTTACCACAAGGAACCTTTTCAAAGCGACCAGGGATACGGTTAACGGAACATAATCCTTCAGCAATTTGGCCCAACGAAAGGCCTTGTTGGAGGGCTCCCGCCGCGGCCAATATTAAATTGTATATATTATGAATTCCTAACAAGTGAGTTCGTATTTCACAAGAACCCGATGGGGTCTTTAGAGTAAAGCAACTACCATCATCCGAAAAACTACAATCTTCTGCCATCACATCGGCATTTTTTTTAACACCAACACTCAATAAGTTTTCTGGAAATTCGCCAGCAATTTCACGACCCACCAAATCATCTATATTAACAACGGTTTTTTCTACCTGGTTATCACGAAACAACCCCTTCTTTGCTTCCTTGTATTTATCTATCGTTCCATGAAAGTCCAGATGGTCGCGACTCAAATTAGTAAATATGCCAACCGAAAAATGCATTCCAAAGACTCTTTTAAGGACCAGCGAATGAGACGAAACCTCAAGAAAACATTGGCGAATTTTTCGTCCAGCCATTTCATACAACATTCGATTAACATCTAAAGACTCAGGAGTGGTTGTTGACGCCGCAAGATTTACACCTCCATAACGGTGGCGAATCGTTCCTATTACTCCTGATTGCTGACCTCCAACCCTATAGATCGAGTCTAAAATATAGGTGACTGTTGTTTTTCCATTTGTTCCCGTAACACCATAAACGTCTATTCGATCAGATGGCCGATCATAAAACTCTGCCCCAACCCAAGCTAAAGCACTTCTACAGTCTTTCACAGAAATCGCTGTCACCTTACGCTGATCAAGGTTTAAACTCGACAGTTCCTCAATAGGTGTTTCTGTAATAAATGCTGCGGCTCCGCGAGCAATGGCATCATCGACAAACTTAAAACCATCCTGCTTAAATCCGGGAATGGCAATAAAAAGCCCTCCATCTTCGACCTCACGAGAGTCAAAAGCGATCGAAGAAATTTCCTGACTCAAAGCTCCACCGACACCTCTCACAGGAAACCCTTGAATCAAAGCTGATAGTTTTCGACCTGATAATTTACTCATATTATAAATATAATTTTTAGAAAAG
>Ga0209043_1000753_pt1 | contig 19348 bp, 18 predicted proteins | sample SaaInlV_100m_DNA_3_FD_184654 | JGI IMG/M metagenome (GOLD analysis project Ga0209043, IMG submission 184654) | Marine microbial communities from expanding oxygen minimum zones in the Saanich Inlet - SI037_S4LV_100m_DNA (SPAdes) (version 2) | ecosystem: Environmental > Aquatic > Marine >... | reverse complement strand
TGAAGACAGTTGAATAACTCTTCTAAGGTTCATTATGGCTTCATCAAATTCCCTATTTTCTTCAAATATAGCGGACTGAACTTTTAGTGCACGTACTAAGTTCTTTTTAAGTTGAATTTCATCCGGTCTCAGCTTAAGCCCCTGTTCAGAATAGTAAATAGCCTGCACAATCTCGTCCTTGGCGTAATAAAGTAAACCTAGATTATTTCTAGCTGTGAAAGAGTTTGGGTTTCTTTTTAAAAACTTACTCCACAGCAAAATGGCAGAATCGATTTGCCCCTTACTCTGATGTAATACAGCCCTTTTGAATAATTCTCGGTCAATGGTTGAAAGAGACTGAGATGGAATAGCTGCAAATTGACTCGGAGCTTTCGTACAACCGAAACTAATATAATTCAATATTATAAAACCAATGATCCCACACTTGAACAATTTCATGGACGAACTATACCAAAAATATTTTTAAGATCAATATACCTTGACATGTTTTTAATTTCCGTTAGTCTGCTAAAAAGGTAAAAAAGTAGTTCGCTAGGGGTGATTTTCTGAGAGTCTCTTAATTTTTAAAAGGGCAACCCTTTGAACCTGATCTGGCTAATACCAGCGAAGGGAAGTGGATGGAGATTTTGGCATAGCTGCAATCACTTGATTGGTTGCGGCTTTTTTTTTCGCACTTCCTTCACTTAACCTCCGCGTAGCTATTGTTTGAAATCTTGATCGATCTATTCTATTTTTATTGAGCTAGGGTTTTTTGGATGTTACTTAAGATAAACGGGAAAGAAAAAAATATATATTCCAGTGACAATTTAGCAGATTTATTGCTTGAACTGGAAATAGTTTCACCACATTGCGCTATAGCACTAAATCAAGAAGTCATTCCCAACTCAAAACTCAAGCAAACAAAAATTCATAATGGAGACAATATCGAAATTGTTCATGCTGTTGGTGGTGGGCTATAGAAGAAGGTGCGTATGGTGGCTTTCTTACCCTAAATATATTTAATTTATCTTTTTGAAATATTAAAATGGAATCATCGCAATTTAAAATCGGAGACAGAACTTTCAAGTCTCGCTTGATTGTTGGAACAGGCAAATATGCATCTTTTGAGGAAACCCGTGATGCCATAGCCGCATCTGGTTCTGAAATGGTCACATTGGCAGTCCGTCGTATCGAACTAGACAAAGCAAAGGACTCCATTCTTAATTTTCTCGATCCAAAATTATACTATTTTCTACCTAATACCGCTGGTTGCTTCACAGTGAAAGAAGCGGTTATGACTTGCCAGCTTGCACGTGAAGCGGGTCTTGGAAATATGGTTAAAGTAGAAGTAATCGGTGATGAAAAAACATTATTTCCCGATAATGAAGCCACTCTGGAAGCCTCTAAAATTCTGGTGAAAGAGGGATTTCAGGTACTCCCTTACTGCACAGATGATGTAGTACTTTGCAAAAAATTAGAAGACGTAGGGTGTTCAGCTGTTATGCCATTGGCAGCACCCATTGGATCAGGGCTTGGAGTGTGCAATCCATTTACTATAAAACTGATTCATGAAGCTGTGAAAATTCCAGTCATTGTTGATGCCGGTGTTGGAACTGCTTCAGATGCATGTAGAGCTATGGAGCTAGGAATAGAAGGACTTCTCATGAACACTGCAATTGCAGGGGCGAAAGACCCTGTCAAAATGGCATTTGCTATGAAAGCTGCTGTTCAGTGTGGTCGTCTCGCTTTTGAAGCAGGACGCATACCAAGGAAACTCTATGCATCTGCTAGTAGCCCACTCGATGGATTGATAAATACGCCATAAAAAGAGACAACCCGTGCAAGCTTTAGACATAAACTATCCTTATAAAATGACAACTCTGAAGGGTCTCAACTGGCTTCGTTTGTATCTAATCACAAATAGATCTTTATTCGAGAGTGATAATAATTTTCTAGAAGCCTCGGAAGCTGCTTTAATGGGAGGTGTTAGAGCTCTTCAACTAAGAGAAAAAAATTTAACAGATTGTGAGCTTATTGAACTGGGTAATCAATTGCGTATACTTACATCAAATTATAACGCTAAACTTATTATGAACTCACGTGCAGATATTGCGAAAATAATAGATGCTGATGGTGTGCACCTAACAGAAAACAGTGCTCATGCCAATGAGATTAAAAGTACTTTCCCTGACTTGATCGTTGGAGTATCAACGCACTCACTAGAAGCGGCGCAAATTGCCGAAGCACAAGGCGCTGACTATATAACTTTTAGCCCGATTTACGCAACACCCTCTAAAGCAAATTACGGCCCACCGCAAGGTTTGGGCTTATTACGGCAGGTCTCCCAAGAAGTTAACTTGCCGGTTCTAGCTTTAGGAGGAATAACACTGCATCGCGTTTCCGAATGTTTGGAGCAAGGGGCCTTTGGGGTGGCCTTGATTTCTGACATTTGGAACTCGTCTCATATAAAAGAACATTCATTTAAATATACGCAGAAATTTGGAGGAAACACTTTATGAAAAAATCAAAATCTAATGGTAATGGTAATGGTCGTCATGGAGCTACGGATGAAAAGGTTGAAATTTCCACCGATCCGATTTCCCCGAACTCTAAAAAAGTGTATGTGAGTGGAGCCCTGCATCCTGAGATAAAAGTACCATTCCGGGAAATCTCCCTATCTTCCTCCACCACAGAGGACAAGAATGATCACCACAAAGACAATGATGAAAGTTCGATCCTTGTTTATGACACATCTGGTCCCTACACTGACCCGAATGTAAAGATTGATATTCGTGAAGGGTTGCAACCGATACGCCTTCCCTGGATCACTGGTCGTGAAGATGTAGAGTATTACGATGCGCGAACTATTATGCCTAAAGACGATGGCTACCGAGATGGAGAAAATCCTAATACCGAGCGGTTCCCAAAAACTCGTGTTAAAGTTTTACGATCTAAGCCGGGACAAAATGTTACCCAAATGCATTACGCCAAAAAGGGCATCATCACTCCAGAAATGGAGTTCATCGCCATTCGCGAAAACCAGAAACGAAAACAATGGACAGAAAATGCGGAACGGGAAAATCGACTTAAAGGAAATTCTTTCGGGGCTAACCTTCAAAACGAAATCACCCCCGAATTCGTCCGCGAAGAAGTAGCTCGCGGTCGAGCCATCATCCCCGCTAATATCAATCATCCTGAATCGGAACCGATGATCATCGGTCGAAATTTTCTCGTTAAAATTAACTCCAATATTGGTAATTCAGCAGTCAGCTCATCTATAGAAGAAGAAGTAGAAAAGATGGTATGGTCATCACGATGTGGAGCTGACAATGTTATGGACCTCTCAACAGGGAAAAATATTCATACAACCCGTGAGTGGATTCTACGTAATTCACCAGTTCCTATCGGTACGGTTCCTATCTACCAGGCCTTGGAAAAAGTAGATGGAAAAATTGAAGACCTGACATGGGAAATTTATCGAGATACTCTAATAGAACAATGTGAACAAGGTGTGGACTATTTCACTATTCATGCTGGAGTATTATTGCGCTATGTTCCAATGACTGCAAACCGTGTGACCGGCATCGTGTCACGCGGTGGAGCAATCATGGCAAAATGGTGTCTCACTTATCATAAAGAAAATTTTCTATATACAAACTTTGAGGAAATTTGCGAAATCCTAAAATCTTATGATGTCTCCTTCTCTCTGGGTGATGGATTACGTCCTGGTTCCACAGCTGATGCTAACGATGAAGCCCAGTTTGCAGAATTGGAAACTCTAGGTGAGCTTACAAAGATCGCCTGGAAACATGAAGTACAAACCATGATTGAAGGCCCCGGTCATGTTCCCATGCACATGATCAAAGAAAACATGGAAAAACAATTGAAAATTTGTGGAGAAGCTCCTTTCTACACATTAGGACCGCTGACCACCGACATCGCTCCGGGTTATGACCACATCACTAGTGGCATCGGTGCGGCAATGATTGGCTGGTATGGAACCGCCATGCTCTGCTACGTCACCCCCAAAGAACATCTGGGGCTTCCTAACCGTGAAGATGTAAAAGAAGGAGTCATCACATATAAAATCGCGGCACACGCGGCTGATCTTGCCAAAGGTCACCCTGGAGCAAGAGTACGTGATGATGCGCTGAGCAAAGCACGGTTCGAGTTTCGTTGGGAAGACCAGTTTAACCTGTCGCTCGATCCAGAAAAAGCATTGCAATTCCACGATGAAACATTACCAAAAGATTCCGCCAAAGTTGCACATTTCTGTTCTATGTGCGGCCCACATTTTTGTTCGATGAAAATCACTCAGGACGTACGTGAATACGCCAAACAAAAAGGTATGGAAGAAACAAAAGCACTCGATGAAGGTATGAAAGAAATGTCTGAGTCTTTCAAAGAAAAAGGTGGTGAGATATATTCAAAAGCCTAGCCTTCTACTAAGATTAAAAAACCATTTTTTAAATAAAAGTGTCTCTCAAGCTTTATAAAAAAATATACTCTAGAGTAGTTGTATCCCATTTAATAAACGGGATACAACTACTAGAGGAAATGGATAACCTAATTAAGGTTGAATCATTTCTCGAGCATGGCTAAGAGTAGCCTTGGTGATTTTTTTTCCACTAGACATTCTTGCGATTTCTTCTACCCGTTCTTGCTCCGAAAGTTCTCGAATGCCAGAATAAGTTCTTTTCCCTTTTACCATTTTGAATACCACAAAGTGTGAAAATGCCTTGCCTGCAATTTGTGGTAGGTGTGTAATGCAAAACACCTGTTTCCCAGCTGCTATTTTTTTTAATTTACTTCCCACTACTTCGGCAATTTTTCCTCCTACCCCTGTATCAACCTCATCGAAAATCATCACAGGGATAGTATCTTGCTTATTTAGGTTTGACTTTAATGCCAGCATAAGCCGAGAAAGTTCCCCCCCTGAGGCTATCTTGGCAAGAGGCTTTAGGTCTTCACCCAAGTTCGGAGAAAATAAAAATTCTATTTTCCCCAAGCCGGTCGAATTTAGTTTCACCTTTTGGTTTCTAAATTTTACGAAATTAGTATCATCCTCTTCATAGTTGAATTGGACTTTTATCTTCACATCTTTCATACCTAGGTCACAAAGCTCCTTCTCTACGTCTTTTTGAAAAATAACTGCAGTCCTTTCCCTTTTTTTTGCCAAAACCACTGAAAGTTCTGACAAAATGGTCTGGTGTAGCATTATATCTTTTTGAGCCTTATTCATATTGTCTTGATAATCAGAAAGAGTATCTAGTTCGGTAGAAATTTTTTTAAAGTAATCCAACACCAAATCAATATCTCCACCATATTTACGTTTTAGGCCATTGATTTCTGATAAGCGATCCTCTACTTCTTCAAGGCGAGAGGGATTGAATTCTATCTTAAGAGCATAGTCCCTTAACTCTTCAACCAACTCTTCAACTTCACAGAAGGCAGATTCTCCCCGTTGTGCTTGTTTGTTCAACTCTGGGTCCATCAAGGGAAGGGACTCTAATTCTCTTTTGGCTACGCCCAAATCTTCAAGGACGGATCCTTCTTTTTCTGCGATTAAGTTGAGAACTAATTTAACCGACTCATGAATTTTTTCCGCAGATCGTAATTTAGTTTTTTCTAATTTAAGAAGATTTTCCTCATCCAAAGTAAGACTGGCTTTATCAATTTCATTAATTTGAAAACGAAGTAGATCTTCTCGTTGCATACGTTCACTTTCTTTAGAACGCAAATCCTCTACTTTTTTTATGTCTTCTAGATATTTAAAATATTTTTTGGAAAACTCGTTTCTTTCATCCATGGTTTTCCCGTACAAATCAAGAAGGTCAACATGAATTTCTGGATTGAGTAGTGCCTGATGGTCATGCTGACCATGAATATCAACCAATAGGTCCCCTAACTTTGCCAAAACACCAACTGTAACCGTACAATCGTTAACCAAGCAACGATTTTTCCCAGTATTAGATATCGTACGCCTTAAAACAACCTCCCCGTCATTACTGTTGATGCCTAATTCTGAAATAATATCTAATATTTTTGGATTTTTGATTTCAAATACACTTTCAACAGTCGCTGATAATTCTCCTGTACGAATAAAATTAGAATCCGCTCTACCTCCAAGAATCAGGTTGAGGGCATCTATTATAATTGATTTTCCCGCACCTGTTTCCCCTGTCAGAGCTATAAGGCCTGACGCAAATTCAACGTGTAGATTATCAATAATAGCAAAGTTGTTTATCCTTAATTCTTTCAGCATAGTTTTCTAGGTTTATTGACTCTTTATGATTTTCAGCAATTTCATCGCATCGGTCTTCCAGCCAAGAACGGACTCTTCATTTTGTGAGCTTAAGTCTAAATCAAGAAGTATATATAGGATATCTTTAGCTAACATAAAATCTCTGCTTTCGATATAGGCCTCAGCAAGACCAAGATAGTTCTCACCAAATTTAGGGCCAAGTTGAATAGCTCGTTGGAAGTGTATAATTGAAAGCTTTAAATCCCCCCCTAGGATATAAGGGAGCTTTAAATAAAGGTTTCCCAAAGCTCTATGCGGCCCTCCTTCTTCAACAGATGGATCTATGCTAATTGAGCTTTCCATATCTTCTTTAAATGGTTTAATAGTTTCTAAACTACTCCAAATACCTTTAACCTGGCCTAGAGTTCCATTACAAAGACCGTTAAAAAAATATCCATTGGCAGACTGTGAATTAATTTCAATTGTTTTTTTTGTCTGCACCATACACAAGGAAAAATAATGCGTTTTTTCAGATTCAGTCTCTAATTTGTTACCTAGTTTGAAGTAAATCCTTCCCAATCTCCAATAAAGCTTATCCGACTCTGGGAATATTTTTAAAGACCTCTTAACCAATTTCTCTAAGATATTTAAGTCATATATAGATTTGGCCGAGCTATATCTATGATCTATTTTTTTAATTAACTCCGTTTCCTGGCCTACTAAACCTACAAAGAGTATCGAAAAAATAAACCCCTTACTTGACAAAACCGGACTCATGTGAAAAATATTATTTTTTTAGTTTGAGATAAAAAGTCTATACTCGTGTATTGAGAAATTTTTGTATTAACTACTTCTACATTCAAGCTACTAATTTATCACAACTATGAACTCTCACAATAATCTGTTTTTTTTAGTGATTTTTATTTTATCTTTATTTGGATCGTCATCGGTAATTGCTGAAGAAGTTTCTCCTCGGGGCACAGTGGAATTACTAATAAATTCTATTAGCAGTTTAGAAACAGGAATACAATTATCCCCTGAGGAAATTAAAAAAAACGACTTACTTTCTTACAATGCGCTTGGCCGTTTAAACATTCGGGAAATATGTCGTAAGGCCCTGGGAAAATACTGGAAAAAACTCTCTTTAACGGAACAAAAAAAATTTATCGACCTTCTTAGCCGCATGTTTATAAAAGAAGCCTTCCCCAACTCCGGAAAATTTTTTTCCACCTTCAAGTTGATTTATGGTCAAACCAATATTAATGAATTAAAAGCTAATGTTCCACTTTCAGTGGTTCATGAAAAAGAGGGAGAAATTAATATCGATTTCCACTTATACAAATATAGTAATCAATGGCAAGTCGTTGATGTTGCTCTAGATGGAATAAGCATGAGAAACAATTTACGGTCTAAACTTTATAAAATAATTTCTAAAAACAATTATCAGGAACTTGTTCGCCGTTTGGAACAAAAGCTTACCGACATTAAAAAGTAGCTTTGATCAGACGGTTTTTGACTGTTTAAAAAAATTATCTAATTTCCTACCCTTATATTTCGTTTCCAGAGTAAGAATCTCATATTCGATAATTAATCTGTTTCGCTTGTGAATTGGATCCATGCTGTACAGTTTCCCCACAAGATGAATCAGTATAATTATCCTAGGGGGTATTATTTTTCTTAAATTTTACTGACATTCACCCGTCAAGTCCTCTGGGTTTCTCATCAGAAAACAGGATACATGTGTTAATTTACTATTACGTTGGTTGTTGCGGGAAATGTCATTGCTGCGCACAACTTTATCCTTGATAGCACTTCTACTAACAAGGATATCTGGAGACGATCTACCTAAAAAGTTATACCCATCGCATCAGTGTCGCTCAATGGACTCTTTAAAGCCATCTTTGTTTCGTTTTCTTGGTGCTTAGTAATTCATATTTAAAAATTTTACCAATTTCGCGAATTTTATCATCAAACCAAGGTTTATGGGTCGGAAATTGATACTCATAAAAAACCCTTAATAAAATCTTACGACGCTCTATGTTACGGAAGCTTGAGGTCTGCGGGGTTTAGATCCACGAATTCTGTTTTTCCCCAACTCTTTTTATTATTTGGAACTAAAAACTTGAGAATTCCTGTTCCGCTCGTGTTAACTGGTGTGGATAATAATGTGATTACCCAGTTCCCATTTATTTTTTCCCAATAATCAGTCTTCGGATATTGTGCAGCAAACTCTATATCGGCCCTTACTATAGCCGGGTTTAATCTCTGTCTGCCTTTTAGCATCATATTTACCTTAGCGTATTTTCCATCCTTGCTTATAGAAATTTTTTCTAAGGAGTAGGATTTTATTGTTAAATAGGAATCATTGCTCCACTTATATCTTCTTTTCACAGGAAAGCCCAAAGGATCCTTTTTGTATTGATTTTTTTTTATATAATCTAAACTAGGAACAAAAGAACCTGAGATATGTGAATTTTGTTTTGTCTTTTCTCTATAATCTGAGCCCACAAATCCTTCAAAATATTGTAGTTCTTCCACAGAGATTTTTTTTCTAAAATCTGGATGCTGAAGACTATGCTGCTTATCCCAGTCAACATTTATACGGGCTTTCAATAACTGTTTTTCTCTATCAAACAGAATTTTGGCCTCCTCAATTAATTGAGGCCTAATCCCATTTTTAGCATACATTAACTGTGGCGAACCAATAGAAAATATAAGCCCTAGAATTACCGTAAACAATCGTGGTTTTAACAGGTGATTAATCTTTTCTTTCTTTTTTTTCATCTATAGATATCCACTCTAAATATTAATAATAATTAATTGTTAATTAGACTTAAATAGCTTTCGCCCTATGGGAAATCAAATTTTACTAACTATAGTATCGTCATTTGGAGTTTTAAATCTTAGTTATTTTTGACCTCACCGGGTCCCAAAGTGCTTATTATTTTTCTGGCTAGATTTTCTGTAATTCCTGGCAAAGCTTCCAACTGAATCGCTGAAGCTCTGCGTATAGCATCAAGACTACCAAATTTTTTTAGTAGCAATAAACGTCTTTTTTTACCTATTCCTGAAATTAACTCCAGCGAAGAATCTAGAGAGCTCTTGCTGCGTAGTTTCCGGTGATATGATATTGCGAATCGATGGGATTCGTCTCGAATACGCTGTAATAAAAATCTAGAGGGAGAATTTTCTTGAAAATAAATTGGCTGTTTTTTACCAGGCAATAATATCTCATCAGTTTCAACAGCATTACGAAATTTTCCTTTAGCGATGCAGGCTAAATCAATTTTTCCCAAAAGATCCAATTCGCGTATTACTTTTTCAGCACTGGATAGGTGTCCCAGACCACCGTCAATTAAAATAAGATTTGGGAGTTTTTTTTGTTCTCGAATAAGACGACTATACCGCCTATTAATTACTTCTTGCAACATAGCATAATCATCAATGCCTTTGACACTAGCTATTTTATATCGCCGGTATTTTGAATTTTCCGCGGCTCCATTTTTAAACACCACAACCGAACCCACCGCGTGTTTCCCTGAAATATTCGATATATCAAATCCTTCAATTACTTCTGGAAAATATTTTAGGCCTAGTGTTTCCTGAAGTTCTTCGAGACTTCGAAGACTGAGCTCATCTTTTTGTAACTCTGCCCTTAATGCAAAGTTGGCATTCTCTTCAGCCATTCGCACAAGGTCTTTCTTTTTTCCTTTTGATGGGATCTCTATATAAACACGGCTTTGCTTTTTTTTCGATAACCAATCTAATATCAGAGGAAGATCATCTATTGGATGTGGTAAAAGAATTTCTTTTGGAAGAAGAATTTGATCAAGGTAATGCTGTTTAAGAAATGCTGATAAGATTTCATTATCATCCGCATCAATCAAATTTTTTATTTTATATACTTTTTCACCCACCATTTTTCCACTTCGAATAACAAGAATCTGAAATATTATCTGCTTTTCTCCACGACAGTAGCCGAGAATATCCTGGTCATCGAGAGAGGTGGATATGATTTTTTGTTTATCCAAAACTGCTTTTACCGCTAGTATTTTATCTCTATAAATTCCCGCTTCTTCATACTTTAATTTATTCGATGCCGACTTCATTTTCTTTTCTAAACTTTTTACTAGTTCATTATTTTTACCTTTTAAAAAAAGTACTACATCTTGAACAATTTGATTATATTCCACCTCTGAAGGATAACCTGCACAGGGAGCTAAACATCTACCCATTTGGTAGTTTAAGCATGGCCTTCTTATTGCCGTACCATCTAAACGATCCTTACTTTGTCTAAGTGGAAATATCTTATATATTAACCGAAGAGTTTGGCGTATTTCTTTGACCATAGTGTAAGGGCCAAAATAGGAGGCACTGTCCTTTTTTACTCGACGAACCACTTCCAGCCTTGGGAATTGTTCGTGCGTTGTCAGCCTGAGATATGGGTAATGCTTATCATCTTTAAGTAAGACATTATATCTAGGCTGATGCTTTTTGATAAAGTTACTTTCAAGAATTAATGCCTCAGCTTCTGTTTTGGTGGTTAAAAATTTAATATCTTTAACCTTGTCAGTGAAAATTTTTGTTCTAGCGGGCATGTTGCGAGATTTTTGAAAATATGAACGGACCCGTGTTTTCAATGATTTTGCCTTACCAATGTAAAGAATTTCCCCCCGACCATCCTTCATGATATAAATACCTGATAGGTCAGGGATTGTAGTTATGATTTTAGAAACATTTGTTATCATCAGTCATTCCAAAGTCTTTAGACGGTATGAAAATATAATTTTTGCATTGATAATACTCTAAATTATTTTACATTAATTTTATGATACCGTGTCATTCTTCGCTTCCACCTTTTATTTTCAATGGTAATAAGTAATCATAAAAACTCACGTGGATTATGGAATACCCGGCTAGGTTTTATTTTAGCCGCGTCAGGTTCTGCGGTAGGACTCGGCAATATATGGAAATTCCCATATATAGTAGGCCAAAATGGTGGTGGTGCTTTTGTTTTAATTTATATCCTCTGCACCATAGCGATAGGACTTCCCATCATGCTAGCCGAATTTACCATCGGACGAAAAACAAGCCTCAATCCAGTCGGTGCATTTCAGTCATTAAAACCTGGAACCCATTGGGTCAAAATCGGATATATGGGAGTTCTGGCTGGATTTTTTATTCTTTCTTTTTACGCGGTAGTAGGAGGATGGACACTAGCTTATGTTGTTAAAGCATTTACCCACACAATAAGCAATTTCTCTTCTCCAAAAGAAGCAGGTCAGTTTTTTGGTTCCTTTATTTCTAACACATGGGAAGTTTTAGTTTATCAGGCTCTTTTCATGGGTATTTGCGTCGGCATTGTTTTGCGAGGTATCCAAGGTGGAATTGAGAGGGCCTGTAAAATCCTGATGCCAACTCTTGTCATTATTCTTATTCTTCTTATGTTTCGTGCCTTAACACTCCCAGGTGCAATGGCCGGTGTTGAGTTTTACCTAAAACCTGACTTTAGTAAAGTCGGGCCCCAAACAATTTTGATCGCATTGGGGCAAGCTTTTTTTTCACTCAGTCTTGGCATGGGCTGCATGCTCACTTATGGAAGTTATCTCCCAGAACGTGAGAACTTAGCTTCTGCAACGGTATACGTGGTTATTTTTGACACCATGATCGCATTATTGGTCGGTATGGTAATTTTCCCAGCTGTATTTGCCATGGGACTCCAGCCAACAGAAGGACCTAGTCTCGTGTTTAGTGTATTGCCAACTGTTTTCGTGAGTATTCCATTTGGTAACCTAGTTTCAATTATTTTTTTTGCTCTACTTGCCATTGCAGCTATCACATCGGGAATATCGCTTTTAGAAGTGGTCGTAGCCTATTTTATTGACCAAAGAAAGTGGAGTAGAAAAAAAGCTGTTCTTATTACCTCAACAATTATATTTTCTTTTGGAGTACCCTCTGGCTTGTCTTTTGGAGTGCTCTCCGATGTTAAAGTATTTGATATGACTTTTTTTGACCATGTCGACAACTTTGCTTCGAACTACTTATTACCATTAGGGGGAATGCTAACTGCAATTTTCGTAGGTTGGATATGGGGTACAAAATCTGCTGAAGAAGAAATTGAAAAAAACGAGGCAAAATTTCGCTGGAGAAATACCTGGGGATTTCTTATCCGCTATATTACTCCCATTGCAGTTTTTTTAGTTTTCTGTGCGAAATTTTTCTAAAACAATATCTTATCAATACAAGAAAATTTTTAACCTCTTGTATGTCTTACAATATTTATTTGATAAGAGAACCGTTCGTAGGCTATTTGAATTTTGTGATTTTTTGTCCCCGGCCTAGCAGGTTAAATTCTGGGAGGGTAACTTCTTTTTCCTTACACAATTCGACACATCCAATGATTTGAGAGACAATGTTATATTTTTTGCAAATTGCTGATATTTTTTTGACTTCTTCCTTTCCATTCACCACAACAATAAACCCGGTTCCCATGTTGAATACTTCATACATCTCTGCATCAGAAACTTCACCTCTCTCCTGAATAAGCTTGAAAACCTCTGGGACCTCTGGAGGCTGATCAATAACGAATCGAATGTTATCATTTTCCACACGGTTGAGATTACTGTAGCCTCCGCTTGTTATATGAACCATTGCTTTAAGGCTAATGTCTGCCTCAAGCATTTCCATAATTGGTTTCACATAGATACGAGTAGGTTCCAATAATTCCTCACCAAGGGTACGCCCTAACCGCTCTTCAAACTTATTGACATTCTTTTCTTGTTCTTCGCGCGTTTCACCAAGTAAAATTTTTCTAGCAAGAGTCAGTCCGTTTGAGTGTACTCCACTTGAAGCAAGCCCGATAATTATATTACCCGGCTGGATATCTTTTCCTGTATTAACCTTATCGATCGAAACGTGCCCTATGCATGCACCGATGAGATCCACTCCATTGATAATTTCTTTAATTTGCGAAATTTCACCACCAGAAATACTGATCTCTCCGTGCCTAGCACCCTCGGCAAGCCCCTTTCCAATTTCTGAAAAGATTCGTGTGTCGGTAAAAGAACAACCAATATAGTCAACCATACTAACTGGTCTAGCGCCAACGCAAATAAGATCATTAACATTCATAGCCACGCAGTCAATACCAATTGTGTCATACCGATCCATAAGTTCGGCTATGATAATCTTTGTCCCAACACCATCAGTACCGAAAGCGATGCCTTTACCATCACCAATATCTATTACATTTGCAAAGTAACCTATATCAGCAGCCAACGGAAAACGTTCACTATATTTTCTAGTGGGGAGTACGTGTTCTAGTAGACCTGAAAGTGCATCTTCGGCTCCGCGGCTTGAAACACCACTTTTTTCATATTTTGATTGTGCGTTTTCTTGAAAATCAGACATATCTAATTTTTTTTTTGGAATTATCTGAGAGGAAACCGGAATCTAATATACCACTAAACCCAATGACACTTACAATACCTGTATCAATTATTACGGATAGACACCCATTGTCCTATAACGGTCATAAATTTTTTCTATAGAAATTGACATTGCTGAAGTTCGATAACTCTTTATCTTCTTTTCTTTCCAGTAACGTTCCCGAATTGCTTGGAAAGCGTTCCGCATAGTATCATCGAGCCCAGACCTAACTAAATCAAGCTCGTTTGGACCTTTGCCAATCTCCGAAATCAATTTTTCTGATAATTTTTTACCCGATTGTTCAATAGCTTTTATTAATAAATTATTTTGATTTTCTTGATATCGTCTTTCCATTCGGCCAAATCGAATGTGTGATAGGTTTTTGATCCATTCAAAATATGAAACAGTAACTCCGCCTGCATTAAGATAGACATCTGGAATTATTACAACTCCCTTTTCAATGAGGATAGCTTCCGCTTGATATGTCACTGGTCCATTCGCGGCCTCGGCAATGATTTTGGTTTTAATGCGTTTAGCATTATCTTGATTAATAACCCCTTCTCTTGCTGCTGGAATAAGAATATCGCATTCTTTCTCCAAAAGTTCCGCACTGTTTTCAAAATATTTTCCTTTGGAAAATCCTTTGATCCCACCTTTATTTTCTATTTTGTACTTGTATACCTCTTCTACATCCAGACCCTTTTTATCGTAAACAGCACCATCCCATTCCAAGATACCAATAATCTTTGCACCATCCTCTTTTTCAAGAATTTTTGCAGTATGATATCCGACGTTACCAAGACCCTGAACAATGACTTCTTTTCCTTCCAAGCTATCTCCTTCCAAACCTACATTCTTAACATCTTCAGGATGCCGAAAAAATTCGCGAAGCCCAAATACTACCCCACGCCCTGTCGCTTCGATACGCCCCTGAATTCCACCCTGTGAAACTGGTTTACCTGTAACGCAACCAAGATAATTTGTGTCTTTGGGACCATGAGCAGCATAAGTACTCACAATCCAGGACATTTCCCTTTGACCTGTACCCATATCAGGTGCGGGAACGTTAACACCTGACCCAATATAATCTTTTTGAATTAATTCATACGCAAATCGACGCGTAATTTTTTCCATCGCATCTCGGTCATATTTTCTTGGATTAATCAGCAGTCCACCCTTGGATCCACCAAATGGTACATCAACCAATGCACACTTATAGGTCATAAGTGCCGCTAAAGCTTCTACCTCATCCTGATTAACATTAGGAGCAAATCGAATTCCACCCTTAGCAGGAAGCTGATGATCACTATGTACTGATCTCCATCCAACAAAGTTTTCTATCTCACCATTGATCTTCACTGGAAATCTAACCTGATACACGTTATTTACATCTTTGATATATTGGGCCATGCCCTTAGGTATATTTAGAGTAGCCAAAGCCTCATCAAAGGAAAGGTTTACACTCTCGAGAAAGCTTATCTCCTTATCAGTTGTTACGGTCATACTAGTCTCCTATTTTTAATTACAGTAGGAACCACGTTCAGCTTTTGGTATTTTTTATATAAAACTAGATTTGCATATACTATCAGTATTAGACCATTATCTAAAATGGTAATCAAAATTCCTATTTGTTCAAAGATTTAGTTTTGATATTGTTTGCTTCTATTAATTATCTAATGACAATATATACATTAATTTGAGTTAGTTATGCTTTTATATTAAACATCAGCTCCGAACTATCTATATTCATTTAGGGATATTCTTGTGCGGCAGGCCAACCATAAACTTTCTATTTCAACGAGCAAAAAAGGTCTCCACAATATCACTCATGAAATTAAATTATGGTTGACCCAACAAAAATTTTCTACAGGACTATTAACTGTTTTTATCCCCCATACCTCAGCATCGATTATCATCCAGGAAAACGCAGATCCAGACGTATTGCATGACCTAACAAATTTTTTTCAACAACTGGTACCAGAAGGTGATTCGAATTACCTTCATAGCTCGGAAGGCCCAGATGATATGCCTGCGCATATCCGGTCTGCCCTCACACAAACTCAAATCTCAATACCAGTAAATTCAGGGAGTCTTTCTCTTGGAACTTGGCAGGATATTTATCTATTTGAACATAGAACACAACCACATACGCGTAATATTCTTCTGCATCTGATTGGAGAGTAGCTCGTAATGATTTACGATATTTTAATTAAAAAAAATTTAAAACCTAACTTTTCAACAAATTTAAATTTTTAAAAATTTCTTTTTTAGCTTTGGAGGTAGGCCATAAATTTTAGATGCTCGCTCAATAATATCGTCAATCTCAAGTTTCTTGTTAATTATTTGGTTAAAATCGGATATCGATACTTTGTTTTTTTCCTGGCTTATATTCTCAATGGAGTCGCCATTTTTTATCACTCCCTCTTTTTCAACTGAAAAATAAAATCCACTCCGACCAGATTTACGGATACGCGCTGATAAATCTTTTATACCCAGTCGTGCATCAAGAGTAATACAAGGTTCCCTAGGTTGAGTCACAACTACTTCAACTGTCCCAATACGTAGTCGGTCTCCTAGATAAATATCATCTTCCAATAATCCGATAGTGGTTAGGTTTTCACCAAAATCCCCGAAAGATAAATCAGGTTTTGCTAATTCTTCTTTCCATAGATCATAGTACTCTGAAGCGTAAACACAAATTGCCTTATATATTCCACCATGTAGCTTATTGTTTGCTTGCTGATCCCCTTCTAATCCGAGCCGTTTAACTTCTATTTGACCCTCTATCGACTCTTTAAAGATTCCTGTCTGAATTTTTTTTCCATTGCGCAGCATTTCTCGCAAGGATCCAACATTGATAGATAATACTTTCATTAAAATTAATTATCCTCTCACTAATCAATAAACCTTTTATAAAGTTTTATTTTATAAAATCGGGATGAAAATAAATAACAACCAAAAGGGTAGCTAATGTCATTACCCATATAATTATGTAAGACGTCATTGACTGTTTAGCTTTTTGTTTCTCTAACCAAGTTCTTGGTTTAATACCTTGAATCAAGAACCCTAATTTAGCAGAAAGATTTACGGCCACAATATTAACTGCCAACAAAAAAGCTGCCCCGTATGCTAATTCAGTTTGTCCCGCACCCAACATTAATCCAAGGGTCGCTGTTGGAGGTAATAAAGCAACTGCAACCATAACGCCTACGAGAACACTTGGAATTCCAGAGGTCAAAGATAATACTGCCGCCGCTCCAGAAGCCAATGCTAAAACAGCTGAGTCAAGCCCAACATATGTTCGTGCCAAAAGTTCCTGGCTTTCAACATTCATAGGCCATAAAAAACCGATTATTATCGATAAGACTAACGCTAAGCTCATGCCTGCTAGCCCAGTTTTAAACGATTTCCACATCAAGTCTGTGTCACCCAATGCTGTTCCTAAAGCCATCGCTAGATTGGGTCCAAGCAAAGGAGCAATAACCATGGCACCAATAACTACCGCTACATTATCTTTTAAAAGTCCGATAGCAACCACAACAGTTGATAAAAAAATTAATAGTAGATACGTTCGATTTAAACGCGCATTTTTACCAATACTGTCATATAACTCTTCGCGTGTAGTTTCGGCTGCAGAAGTTTTTTCCACTTCTTTCTCTAATATTTCTTCGCGCGGTAGGGTAGCTTCCACTGAAATAACCACAACTCTAGCAGAAAGATTGTTTGATAGTATTTCCTGAAGTGCGTCCATAATTATTTGTCGCTGTTCTCGTTTGACCAAAATTCGAACAACTTTACGTTCTTCATCTTCACTGGATACAACCCAATAGTCAGAAGCGTCATTTTTCTTCGCAATATTTTTTATGCTATCAATATAAATTGCATCTGCAATTACTTCGATAATTTTCATAGTATGGCTTTAAAAATTAGAAATTTATTTAGATGGTGGACTGAAAATAAATCGGGCGTATAAATAGGCAATCGATTCGGAAATAACATTTCGCACACCTGCACTAAATAACCACCATCGGGATGGATCGTATTCTTTAGGCTTAATAGCAATAACACCCACATCCACTGACAAAAATGCTTGCTCAAACAGAATCCAGCTTCGCCGAGCATGAACACCTAAAGACACAACATCAATCGATGCATTAGTAAAACCCATTTTATTTAGTCTTTTTTTTACCGCTAACGCCTTATAGTAAGTTCTATCCTTTCTGGGATAAACAGTTATCGGGACTGGTATGATTTTCTCCAGTGGAACACCTTGAGAATGTAAGTGCGACGCAGTTGCTTCGGCTGCAGATTTATACTGCTCTAAAGGATGGCCAACCTCATATTTTTTCCCAACGGTAATCAATAGTTTGTAGGGACCTTTTTCAAACCGGTCCTTTACTTTCTTTAACACGTAATCAGGAAACCATCTTTCAACCACCAAAATATCACCTCCAACTGACTTTGTTGGTGCCAAAAAGGGATGTATAAGTAATGCAATTGAAAACAGAACTGAGCCAAATGTCATTAACAGTACAATCCAACCTGACAAAGTAAGGACACGACCCTCGCGAATAGTTGTTAAGCGAAATAATTTATTCATTTTGGTTAAAATTAAATTTTTTTATGGTGTCTTAACTCATAAAATAAATGTTGGCCAATCAATTATAGGCAGTGAGTGTTTCCCAACGTTACCTTCGCTATTGATAAAACAGCTAAAATTATTCCAAATTGTAAATTGTAATAAAAGTATTGTTTTATTGAGCACCTGTATTAAATACTGTCAAATTTTCATTTAGCCAAACTGTTGGCGGTAATTCTTTATGAAAACAGTTCCCAACATGACCGGACTTAAGATCAGAAAAACCTTACTATAAAAATACTTACAGTACTCTGCAGAGCTGAAACTATTTTTTGGCATAGTGATTGCACTATCTACTATTAAACCTATTTGTTGTACTGTTAATGGCCCTTTAGAAACTAAGACCACTATATCAACCTTTAGCTTTGGCTCTAAAAAATGTAATGTTTCTTGAGAATATTTTTTCGTATATTTTTTTATAAGTAGCAAAAAAATTTTTCTATTAATAACTAGGAGTAACTAACTATGATAACCCGTACTTGGAAAAATAATCCGATTATTCCTCAATCAAAAAAAATGAGCTATAACCCATTTCAATGGGTCAATGATTTCGAAAAAGAAGTTTTAGAAAATAACAAAGAAGTTTTTTCCATAATTTACAACACTGACATAGAAGAACATTGGCTAAAAAGTGATAACGATTAAATTATTTAGAATGTAAAAATACATACCACTCGACTGGTAAACTTTATATTTTTGGATCTTATTTTGTCTGGTTCTAATGTTTAATTCTAAAATTGGAACCTTCTTTGATACCTAAAATAACCAATATTAGTAATTTTTCCAGTAATGTCGGTATATCTTTATCACTAGTATAAAATTAATTTCTTCCGAATTTTAATTACATAATTAGTTATAATTTTGACTCCTATGCTAGAATTTTTTTCTAGTATGAAATAACTCAATTAAATAGACACTTCTATAATTTTATTTTATTTAATAAAATTTATTAAGAGCTTGTGTCATATTGTGGGTAGATACGCTTCCAAGAAATCAATTATTTTTAACGATATATATAGGTCAAGAATGATCAAACATTTTAAACAATCATTTTTTGT
>Ga0209043_1000752_pt1 | contig 19351 bp, 21 predicted proteins | sample SaaInlV_100m_DNA_3_FD_184654 | JGI IMG/M metagenome (GOLD analysis project Ga0209043, IMG submission 184654) | Marine microbial communities from expanding oxygen minimum zones in the Saanich Inlet - SI037_S4LV_100m_DNA (SPAdes) (version 2) | ecosystem: Environmental > Aquatic > Marine >... | reverse complement strand
CCCAGGTTTAGTTGCCAGTGGTATTTCAGAGGCTTTGGTTACAACAGCAGCAGGAATGGTAGTGGGTATTCCAGCCTTGGTTTTATATCATTATTTTCGAGCAAAAATTGATCGTTATGTTTTTGAAATGGAAGAAATTTCATTTCAGCTTATAGAGGAACTTTCATTCTTGGCCATGCGTGAGAAAAAAGAGAAGGAAAAGCAAGGGAAGTCATAAGAAGATAAAGAGAGAAGAATAGAACAATTTAAAATACTCTTGAATGGTTAGATTCAATGCGTTTTCGAAGTGAACAAGAAGAAAACTTTTCGTTGGACTTGACGCCGCTTGTTGATGTGGTGTTTCTCTTACTTATCTTTTTCATGGTGTCTACAGTGTTTGTAGATTTTAAGAGGCAGATGGATATCTCTCTACCTTCATCAACATCATCATTACCAAGTGAGAGTGAGGAGCCGGTTAAGATCGAGTTAACAGTAGATAAAAATATTTTTTTAAATGGGAAAAAAGTAACCCTCGAAGAATTTGAATTAGCTCTTTCTGAAATTCGGCTAAGTAAAAATAATGCGGCTGTTATAAGAGCAGATAAGAACTTGCCCTATGGTCATGTCATTAAGATTATGGGTATGCTACAAAGTGCCAAAATTCTAGATATTGGGGTGGCAGTTAAATAATTTATTTTTTCACTCTATTCTTGTCGAGTGAATCTCGGTCTGCTTCGGTTGGTGATCCAACTATTTAACATTCTTAGCTCGTCGGGGCTTAGCAGTTCAATCAATGTGACAGGGTTACTGTGGTCCTCGTCGTTGATCACAACACCACAATAGTTTCTTTCCACATAGGCTGCTACGTGCGCTTTGAACTGTGGAAACTTAGAGAATAACTCAGAGAAAATTTCATTCTGATACTCAGGAGTCTTGTCCTTTAACCTGTACTGAGAAAGCTTTAATGGTAGTTTGGTTCGAAAATCAGCCTTTATAAGTGTTCCCATAATTGATCTCATTGATTTAAGAGTTTGACTAGACTATCAATATTCAACAATACTAAAATAAATTATCGTAGAGTTCAATTTTAGATTTAATTTTTAGTGGTTCAATTTGCAAAGGTACTTTAGTTTTCATGCCATTCGTTAAAAAATCTAAGATATCCTATGACTATTTTTTTAATTTTTTAAAATTTTAAAAGAATGAAAATAAATAAAAAAAAATATCTAGATAGAAGTAAATCTTTAATCGAGCTCATCAATAAATCCCCAACACCTTTCCATGCGGTCCAATCTTTTGAAGACCAACTTAAAAGTGCAGGGTATGTTGAATTATATGAGCAGGATAAATGGAACTTATCCCCAGGTGGAAAATATTATGTGACACGTAATGGGTCATCTTTAGTGATATTTACTGTTGGCTTAAAAGCTCCAGAAGAATCTGGTTTTAAAATTATTGGTGCACATACAGATAGTCCTAATCTTCGTTTGAAACCTAATCCTGTATATCTTAAAAATGGTTATATCCAACTAGGCGTTGAGGTTTATGGAGGAGCATTATTATCAACCTGGACAGATAGAGATTTGTCATTGGCAGGAAGAGTAATATTAAAAGAACTGCCTGCCAGAAAGGTGTCGAAACGGCATTCTCGAACAAATAATCAGGCAACTCTTGTAGATTACGGTTGTGTGTCGAGACTAATTACTTTTGATCGTCCTTTATTACGCATTCCTCAACTTGCAATTCATTTAAATAGGTCAGTGAATGAAAAAGGATTGGTACTGAATCCACAAAATCATCTTCCTCCGATTTTGGCTTTAATTGATGAAAAAACAAAATCTAAAACACTGTTGACGGATTTAGTATCTGAAGAGTTGAGATGTAAACCGGCAGATATTCTTGGTTTAGAAATGCAATTATATGATTTGCAAAAGGGAACACTTGCAGGGGCAAATAGTGAGTTTTTGTTTGCTTCCCGATTAGATAACCTTGCTTCCTGTCATGCTGCCATGGCCGCTTTACTAGAATCACCTAAAAAAAATGTAGCTACACATGTTTTAGTATTTTATGACAATGAAGAAATAGGTAGTGATACAGCCCAAGGTGGGAGTTCCCCTTTTCTAAAGGATATTTTAGAAAGAATATCTACAGCCAAAAAACAATCAAGAGAGGCATTGATGAGGGGGATTGCAAGGTCATTATTTATATCTGCAGATATGGCACATGCAGTTCATCCTAACTATGCAGAAATGCATGATGGTAATCACATGCCGATGATAAATGCTGGCCCAGTGATCAAAAGTCATTCCGGACAAAAATATGCTACTGAAGGTGTGACTTCTTCACAGTTCGAACAATTATGTAGAAAGTCCAAAGTCCCTGTACAGAAGTTTTCTGTTAGGTCGGACATGCGTTGTGGTAGTACGATTGGGCCAGTTACGGCTACCAACCTCGGTATTCGCACGGTAGATATTGGGAGCCCTATGTTATCAATGCATTCAATTCGGGAAATGGCTGGTTCTGAAGATCAAGAATACCTTATACAAGTTTTTAAAGAATTTTTTAAGTCAGATTAGTGTGAAGAGAGCTTAATTTTTTCTATTAAAATTAAACTTGTTCATAGCATCTTCTAAAACTTTTCTCGTTGAATTGGCAGCTTTATTCTGGTTTTTTGATTCAAATAAATCAATGGCTTTTCTTAGATTTATAATTACCAGATACTTGAATCGTGGTCCCTTATCATAATTATAGTAGGCCCATCCCAGATTTCCATGCGCTTCAGCATCATCTTGTCGTCGATGGATAACCATATTTAATTGAGCAATAGCGTCTTCCCAGCGTTCAAGGTGATTATATACATTCCCCAAACTATAGCGGGCATCTAGATTGCCGGGTTCTAGCTCGACGGTTTTCTCAAAAGCTATTGCAGCTTCTTTTTGCTTGTTTAGGTTTTTATATGCTAGTGCGAGATTAAAATGCGAGACCGTTGCACTTGGGTTACGTTCAATCGATTTTTTGTAAGCAACAACTGCTTCTTCAAAGCGACCTTGGCGACTTAGCGTATTACCTTTTAAAAACCAATCTTCGGCTTTTTCTTGAGACCAGGTATAAGGAGTAACGATAAGTAAAAAAACCCATATAGTTGTTACGAGAAAAAAATTTTTATTTTGACTCATTATCTGCCCAAGTGATCTTAAAAAAAATATGTATATACAAATTGTACAGTATTGTCTTAGATTTGGACAAGTGTTGACTGGTTATTAGTTTGGACGATTTATAGGATTTCTTGATTTGCTTAGCCGACTTCCTGTAATCCAAAAGCGTCCGGACGTTTTTTTTAATTCTAAATGGCAATCGAAAGCCCTCGATAGTTGTTGTCCCGTAAGCATTTTACTTTTAGTTCCTTTAGAAAAAATAGTCCCATTCTTGAGAAATAGAACATGAGTTGTCAGAGGAAGAATTTCGTCAATATGGTGGGTGACATATATTAGTTGAGTTTTCGTTTTAGCAAGCTTCTCGAGGGTGTGCAAAAACAGCTCTTTTGTTGGGATGTCTAGCCCTGAACAGGGCTCATCTAAAATTAACAAATCGGGGAGGTTGACCAAAGCTCTTGCTAGAAGAATTCTTCGTGCTTCTCCATAGGATATTTTTCCAATCGGTTCATTGCTTAAATTTTGTATTTCCAAGAACTCCATCCAATAGGCAGCTATTTCTATTTGCTTATGAGTAGCTTTTTTATATAGCCCGATTGAAGAAAAAAACCCGGATAAGACTACATTTTTACAAAGCGTGGATGGTACATAGTTTTCTTGGAGATCTGCTGATACAAAACCAATGCGTTTTCTAGCATCAATAAGTGGTTCGTGTTTTTCATTATCAAACCAACGAACTTCGCCACCATCTATTGGTATTAACTCGCCAAAAATGAGTTTCATGAATGATGTTTTACCTGCGCCATTAACTCCCACGACCGCCCAATTTTCTTTTTTTCTCATAGTCCAGTCGATAGAGTTTAGGACTTGTTTACCATTTAAAAAAACATCTGCATTGTGAATGCGAATAAGCCAACTCATAAAAAACCTTTTTATTGGATAGAAATTTTTTTATCAGATGAACTAGAGAGACCAATATTACAATGGCTTCCTCCCATCAAATCAACGACTGGATCTCCTACCTCGTAATACTGAATGATATTAACTGAGGCATAAGGTTGGTTAATGCGGAAAAGATTTTTTACAGAAATTTCTAATATATAAGCCAAAATAGTGCGGATAACACCTCCATGGCAAAGTATAACGATGCTATCGGAAGGGTGGTTAGCTAAAATACTCTTGAATTTAGGGATAACCCTATCTTTGAGTTGAAAAAATGATTCTCCTCCCTCAACCTGGAAAAGTTCTATGTTCTGAAGCCTTTCTTTCAGTTTGCCAGGATACTTAAGATTAACTTCACTTATGCTCAACCCTTCCCAGTCACCAAACGCCAATTCACGTAATTCTTTGTATGGGATGTGCGTAAGGTTTAATTCATCTGCTACAAACTTGGCACCAATCTTGGTTCTTTTCAAGTCGCTACTGTAAACAGCTTTGATAGGGAGGTTTTTTAAAGCTTTGGCAATAAGGATGCTTTGCTTTTCGCCTTCATCTGAGAGATCAACATCAAAATGTCCATTAAAGCAAACTTCTTCAGCGTTTGCTGTTTCTCCATGCCTTATGAGGTAAATCCTAGAGGCCGCTTTTCCGTTCATGATTGTGTATAAGTGAGTAGAAATATTACTGATATCAAAAAAAATGGCAAGCTCGAAAGAGCTTGCCATTTTTATTAACACTATTTTTTCTAGAATCAGTGACTAGCTGCTGGGCCTGCTCCTGAGGACCAAAGGTAGAAAAAATCCAAACCTTGAACCTCCATTAGACCCCAGTTAATGAAGAAGTAATAGAAAAACATCGCGATAAACGCAATGATGAACCACGTAATTGATTTTCCGGTTATGAATTTTTTTTGTTCAAACTCCACAATTACCCCCTTTTAATATTTACCTAAACAAAATTTATTCAAGTTATTATCGTTTATCGCCAAACGGAAGCAAACCAGTAAAAGAACCACAAACAAAATACAACAGTTCCCATATAGATCCACGGGCCCGATTTTTCTTTAAGTTTTTCTAAGTCCATTGCAAACGCCCCTAAAAAAAGTGTTGAATATTAAAACAATTTACCCTTGACAGTTATAAATTATGGGTGTTAGCTTACCATAAATTTAATTCTCTCAACATGAGGAAAGTACATGCCGAGCAAAAATGGAAAAATTTTCGATAACATTGTCTACATAGGTCTCGGAGTAAATGGACTCACAGCTCTTTACCTACTACTTATGTATTTCGAGATCATTTAACCCGCAAACTTTACCACAGGGTTTTAAAAAGTGTCAAGAGGAAACCCCTGATTATGAAATAGTGGAATCTATTTTGTAACCTTTTTTTTAAGGATTGTTAATCCCACATCCTGCTTAATAAGGCTTCTAATAACTATATTTTCGGATAAATGACGTATAGCATAAGGTAAACTAAGGTACTCGTTACCAAAATTAAGGCGAAAATTACCATAGTCACTCGCCCCAGTATTCTGTGACGCTGAGCTCCATCAGGCAGGGATTTTTCAATATATTTTTCTAGATAGATTGTGAGGGCTATAACACCGAAAATGATTGCCCAGGCTAGACTCGCAGCAAAGGATTTGTGTCGGATGAATGTGAGGACCAATTGATTCCCTGCCCAAAGTAATACAAGGGTTATCATGGTCGATTTGAAAATTTTCGGATTTGCTTGTAATTCTTTACTCTGGAGAATATAGTTGCCATCGATTTTTTCGCACGCACGAAATCCTTGAAAAATCATATATATAGAAAAAATAAGCCCCAGACATACTAGAATGAGATGCGTGGTTAGAGTGGGTACGAATATGTTATCGTATATATTCTGTGGACCACCAAAACCCTCTTTCCCTTCAAAAGACAATACACCCAACTGTCGAGCATAGTAATAGCCAATAAAGTAAACCAGCATTGATACCATGGATACAAAAATTAATTTATGGTGTTGAGTGCCCAGTCCTTTTTTTGCCAACCCCCAGGCGAAAAGAAACATTCCCGTAAACAGTACTGCTAATAGATAACTAAGATCGGCTCCGAAAGTGCCGGAAGGAGCTAAAAAACCAGGCTGCTCTAGTAATTTTTGCATGCCTTATAGGAGATGAAAAATATTGAATAACTTTGGTGTATAAAGTTGCCTCAAAATTTTATTTTGTCTCTTCATTATGATTTTTTTCTTTCAAGGAGCCAAGTTCCACCATAAAACTCAGCGATTCCTAATATGGATAAATAGAGAAGAGGCTCCATTTTCCAACGGCCAAAAAAAAGTAAAACTACTGAGGTAATGGTAGCTAGTCCCAATAATTGTAATGCTCTTCCTAGGTAATAAGCTAATCGGTGCATAAGTATTTAACCCACTGTTTATGCTTTTATCTTATTATTTGCATCAAGCAGGGCCTCAATATTTTGGCGAGCCAAACTTTGGATGGATTCTTTTACTAACTGAAGCGCTAAATTACCTTGCTGTGTCAAGGCACCACTTGCTTCTGAAGAGAGTATTTCTCCTTGGGCTTGGTGTTTCATCCCTTTGGTTTTTTTTAAAATTTCATTTTCACTGTAAAGCTCATCCAATGGATAGCTGTAAAGGAGCTTTACGTAATCTCTCTTTTTTTCAGTATTTTTTTTTGTATCTATAATTATATTTTCCATTTCTACGGCGATAGGTTTTTTATTAAACTTGGTCGCTAGTTTTTTTATTGCAGTGAAATAGCCCTTCATATCTTTACGATCTTTGAGTTCATCCTGAGGAATCTTGGAACTTATCTCAAATTGTATGTTCTCATCAACCAGACTGCTGCGGCTAACCTCATAGGTAATATTATTATAGTTAAATCGCCTACCTTTTTTTTCGCCATATTTTTTTTGCAACTCTTCCAATAAGGAATTAAGACCCTTGTCTACGTATTTACTAAAAAGTATTCCCTTTAATGTTGCCATAGCTTCCTCCGATAATAAAAATCAACTTGCACCAAAATCAAAATAAAATTATCTAAAATTGTGTAGAACAAAATAACATCTTCATCGCTCCTTGAACATACCCAGTTTGTTTTGTAAACGAGGAAAAAGTATATGGTGGTGGAGATGTTAGCCAGAAGAGGGTTTGCTGAATTGATTCGAACCATTATTCTGGTAGACATACTGCATCTTGATGCACCCCGTTTCCTTATTGGAGCAGTAAAAATCAAGAAATTTAACTTTCACATATTTACTGTCCGCTGTTTTCATAGCGTAAGTATTAGGCTTAGCTGAAAGTTTATGAGTCAGATAGTTGTACGAATACCATTTTAAAAGAATGGGGTTTTCTGTTTCTGTTCGTGTGGACATATCTGGAGTGTAATTGTCCAATGGCACATCTACGACTTGATCAAAGTGCGAAGAACCTAGATTGATCAATCCCGCCTTGCCAAATTTATTGGTAGCGCCTCCATTGGAGATCACTTTACTTCTGCGAAATGCTAAATCCCATTCGAGAGATGTTTTGTCATGAATTTTAACAACCTTCCCTCTAGAAAAATCGAAGTATACCCAGTTATTTTCGGATGATGCATTTATTACTGTTAACTTGGTTTCCAGAAGGTTTGATGGTGTAGAACCTTTTGGAGGTTGATCTACAGGGGTGTTGCTAATCGGTACGACACCTTCTTTGGGAAGGTTCACGCTGGGTGAGTCTACAAAATTTTCTAGTTGAACCATTTTAACAGGAACCCAGTAAATACCGATTAGTAATAAACTTATGCATAGGTTTAGAAGAAATAAATTTTTCCAAAGCTTATTTTTTTTTAAGGTCTTCTCTTCTTTTAGCATCGAGTTGTATTTCGGCGATTCATTTGGATCGGCCTTGGTATGGTTTTGTTGTGTAATTTTTTTTTATTTAAAAGCGTTGTCGTTTTGACGAAACGATTTTAATACCTCTGTCATTGCTCTTTTTGAAAATTGTTTCTTGTTGAGCCATTTTTTGCCTAACTTTAGAGTTCCTGTTGGTTGCGATCCAATAAAACGGGCTCCCCAAAGCACATCTCCTGTAAGTGTGCTGACCAGAAATGATCCAAACTCAATCTTACTGGAAAGACTTCTTTTTATTTTTCCGTTTCGATCTTGGTATGAGTTTATATATTTAGTGACCGCCCCAATCATCACTGCATCTACCTTGTCATTTGAATCAAGTAGATTGGGGATAATTGGTTTGTTATCAACAGGAGATGATTCAAATTGACGACCTTTATTAAAGGGAACTTGCGCGACTATTCTGATTTGTGCATCTTCATTTATAATAAGAGGCGGAATAATAGAATAGTTTTTCATTGACTGTAGTTCTCCCGAAACCTGTTTTGCTAAAACATGCCCGGCTTCATCATCCTTGAAAATACCCATAGTCTTATTCTCAAAATCTAAAACACGGATTTTCTTCACAGAACGAAAGGCTTCCTCATCAAAAACTTTACTTTGTATCCGATCTACAGGGTTTATTTCAAGTAATTGTTGGTAGTGGGTTGGAAAAAGCTGGTCCTTAGAAATCTTTTTTATATAATCAGGAATGGGGTGTTCTTCATTTATATTATTGTTTGACCCTGGTTGTAAAGATGGGTCTAAGAAAGGAGTGACTTCGTTTCTAGGATTAAACCAAGAGGAAACCTGAGACTCAGCTTGACCTATGTCGTAAGCATCTCCCACTGGGATTGCATTTACGTTGATAGGAAATAGTATTAAGGCACTACTAAAAGTACCTGAAAGAAAAATAAATTTTATTGCACGACAACAAAATACCACTTGGATGCAATGCCTCCCAGTTTATTTAGTATCTTAGCGAAAAAAATGTCTCTCAAAAACTTTTTTCAATTTAGAGGCTACAGCACTGGTAGTCTCTAAAAGGCTAGTTCCAGTGTAGCATAAAAAGTGGTGGTTTTGACAGTAATTCTAGAGAAATCAAAGGGCTAGTTTCTGGTTATTTCTTTGGGTATTATGTTTGGGTCTTTAGGTTTCTAATCCCTATGCATATGTAATTACTAATTGCCGAAGGTAATATATCTCAGATGAATATTTCCCAAAATCGTGCATTTGATTGGGTTTCTCAGGACTTGCAGCCTTTTGTTATAGGTTTTCTTATAGCTCTGGCGGTCACACGTTTTTTTTTACTTTTATGGCCTAAACTTAGAGTCTTAGTGCAGGTTGGCTGTGAGGCTAGGTTTAATGAACCCCTGACTAGATTATGGAACACAGTACGAATTGCTATTTTTCAAACAAAAATTCTGAAGGAAAATAGATCAGGTTGGATGCATGCATTAATTTTCTGGGGGTTTCTAGTATTACTCGTTAGAGCACTGTGGTTTTTTTTTATCGGGTTATTTCCCACGATGAATTTTAGTGTGGATGAAATTGTAACCCCTTACCTTTTGATAAAAGATTCTTTTGTTGTGCTAGTGAGTTTGGCTGTGACCTATGCTTTATATAGGAGGTTGGTCGTAAAACCTGAAAGACTTACCTTATCATTGGAAGGTATTGTTATTCTTCTACTAATTCTTTTGATAATGGTTAGTGATGCTCTCTTTGATGCGGGATGGCAGGCAAGAAACCCGCATGTATCTCTTGGCGGAATTTTAGTGGGTAGATCCATAGCTCCCGTATTGCAGATTTTGGGTTCTGATGTTGTGGTGCACATTCATAACCTAGCCTACTGGACTCATATTGTTTGTGTTTTATGTTTTTTGACATTGCTCCCCAACTCTAAACATCTGCATATCATCACTTCGATTCCAAACGTATTTTTTTCGCGAATTCCAGAGGTAGGTAATGGGCTTCATCGTATTGACTTTGAGAATGAAGAACAGGAAAACTTTGGTATCACAAAAATAGATGAGTTTTCATGGAAAAAACTTCTTGATTTGCACAGTTGCACTGAGTGTGGGCGATGTGATGTTGTTTGCCCCGCTCTGGCGAGCGATAAACCGCTTTCACCAAAACAGTTGACAGTTGATTTACGCGACCATCTCAATCATCAAACTCCCTATTTACTTGGTGATAGTTTAGAACAAACTACTGTCCCTGCTTTATTAGGGGGGGTGATCAAGGATGAAACCGTGTGGTCGTGTACTACTTGCGGTGCTTGTGAAGAGGAATGTCCGGTCATGATCGAATACGTTAATAAGGTGGTTGATTTGAGACGTGGACTCGTACTTACGGAAAATCGCTACCCTAATGAGTTTGTCAATGCTTTCAAATCATTAGAGGCTCAATCAAATCCATGGGGGTTTGGGAGTAATACACGCTCTGACTGGGCGAAAGATCTGGATATCAAAATATGGGATAAATATAATCCGACAGAATACCTCTATTTTGTAGGTTGCAATGGGTCATTTGATGAAAGAGGAAAAAAAATTGCCAAAGCAGTTGTTCATTCTTTAAAATCTGCTGGAGTTGATTTCTCTATTCTTGGGAACGATGAAGGCTGCACTGGTGATCCGGCTCGACGTGCAGGGAACGAATACCTTTTTGATCTGCTTGCTTCAAGAAACGCTGAGTTATTTAAAGAAAAATCTATAATAAAAATTGTTACGCATTGCCCACATTGTTTTAATTCGCTTAAGAATGAGTACTCTGAATTTGGTGTTGAGCTTAATGTCATACACCACTCTGAATTGCTAGAGCACCTGATTAAGGAAGGCAATAGTATTGGTAAAGGGAAGGACTCAGGAAATGTGGTGTATCACGATTCCTGTTATCTTGGCCGGCATAACAAAATATATGATGAGCCCCGTAAAATAGTAGCTCACAGTTCCGAGGCTGGGAAAGTGCTCGAAGTTGATGCCAGTAGAGAAAACGGAACTTGCTGTGGAGCAGGTGGAGGACGGTTTTTACTGGAAGAAAAAACGGGTGCGCGAATGAGTCACCAGCGTGTTGACCAGCTTATGGAATCTAACCCAGATACCATCGCTGTATCCTGCCCGTTCTGTGTTCTTATGCTTGAAGATGCCCTTAAGGCCAAAAATCTCCAAGATACAGTAAAAGTCAAAGATATATCAGAGCTTGCAAGCGAAGCATAGTATTGTATTTTTTGGGTTGTGATAGAATGCCCCTACCTTTGTAACCGATAAACCTAGAAAAGACCTTGATGACTAAAGAAAACGACTCCGACCTGACCACTTCCAATTTCATTCGAGAGATTGTTAAAGACGATATAGCAACAAATAAGCAGAAGGGGCATATTTGTACTCGTTTCCCGCCCGAACCAAACGGTTTTCTCCATATTGGCCATGCCAAATCCATTTGTCTCAACTTTGGACTTGCTAATGAATTTGAAGGAACATGCAATCTACGCTTTGATGATACTAATCCTAGCAAAGAGGAAGATGTTTATGTTCAATCGATTATAGAAGACATCAAATGGCTAGGTTTTAGTTGGGCTGGAGAAATACGTTATACCTCTGAATATTTTGATCAATTATATGATTGGGCAGTATGTCTAATTAAAAAAGAGTTGGCGTATGTAGATGACTTGAACGCAGATGAGATAAGAGAGTACCGAGGCACACCGACTCAGTCTGGGAAGAACAGTCCGTTCCGAAACCGCTCTGTCGAAGAAAATATAAATTTATTTGCAAGAATGAAAAATGGTGAGTTCTCTGATGGTGCTAAAGTTCTGCGGGCAAAAATTGATATGACTTCAGGCAATCTCAATATGCGAGACCCTGTCCTTTACCGAATTCTAAGAGCACGCCATCACCGGATGGGAGATAAGTGGTGTATTTATCCAATGTACGACTTTGCACATGGTCAGTCGGATTCAATTGAGAAAATTACGCACTCCATTTGCACGCTAGAGTTTGAAGATCATCGACCACTTTATGATTGGATCATCAAAAATTTGGAAATTTATCACCCACAGCAGATAGAATTTGCTCGGCTTAATCTTGGTTATACTTTGTTGAGTAAACGCAAGCTTTTACAATTAGTAAAGGAGGATCATGTTACAGGCTGGGACGATCCGCGCATGCCTACTATCTCAGGTATGAGGCGCCGCGGATATACACCCGAATCGATCCGCGATTTTTGCGAGCGTATCGGAGTTGCAAAAGCTAATAGCACTGTTGAAATGGCGTTACTAGAGCATTGCGTTCGAGAAGACCTAAACAAAAAAGCTAAAAGAGTGATGGTAGTTTTACGTCCCTTAAAAGTAACCATCACAAATTACCCTGAAGGGCAGATAGAAGAACTTACCGCCGAAAACAACCCGGAAGACTCAAAGTCTGGGACCAGACAGATACCATTTTCCGGAGAACTTTATATTGAACAGGAAGACTTTTTGGAAGACCCTCCAAAAAAGTTTTTTCGCCTTGCACCAGGAAAAGAAGTCCGACTCAAACACGCTTACATCATTAAGTGTGAAGAAATGATAAAAGACAGCAATGGAAATATTACGGAGTTAAAATGTACTTACGATCCGGATTCAAAAACAGGTGGCGCCACCGCCGGAAGAAAGATTAAGGGTACGCTCCACTGGGTATCGGCACAGCATGCGAAAAAAGCGGAAGTGAGGATTTACAACCACCTCTTTAATAATGAAAACCCTGGTAATGGTCAAGGAGACCTTACCTTAAACTCTGAACTTAATGCAGAATCTGTAGAAATTTTGCAAGACTGTAAAGTTGAACCGGCTTTACTCGATGCAAAACCAGGTGCTCGATTTCAGTTTTTACGGATGGGTTACTTTTGCGCTGATTTAAAGGATTTTACTCCCGGTAACCTTGTTTTTAATCGTGCCGTAACATTGAGAGATACTTGGGCGAAAATTGCAAAGCAAAATAAATAGATTTTAAAATCAAAAGTATTTTTTTTAAAGTGATATAGTTTAGTACATTTCTTAACTTGGCAACCTAGTATGTGTATATAAATTTTTGGAATTGAAATGCAAAAACAACTAAAGGCTTTCACTGAGTTAAAACAGTTTCAATTATTTTTCATTGGAATAATTGTTTTGTCAGCAGTAATCGTAGGGTTGGATTCATATCCTAAAATCTCCGATAAATACGGGACGATATTACATTCTATAGACAAAATTATTTTATGGCTCTTTGTTTTTGAAATCTGTCTCAAGTTAGCTTCATTTGGGCGAAGGTTTGGCAAATTTTTTGAAGATGGGTGGAATCTGTTCGACTTTATTATAGTTGGAGCCTGCTTCCTGCCATTTAATGGGCAGTCCATTATTGTATTAAGGCTTCTCAGAGTCTTACGGATTGTTCGGCTTGTGGGAACTATCCCAGAGTTAAAGTTGATCGTGAATACACTTTTAAAAAGTATCCCGTCCCTAGGGTATATAGGTGTTTTGTTATTTATTCTGTTCTACATCTATGGCTGTTTGGGCACGTTCTTATTCCGTGAGAATGACCCTATTCATTTCGAAACCCTTCACATAGCACTCTTGAGCCTTTTCCGAGTGGCTACTTTAGAGGATTGGACCGATATAATGTATACGGCCATATACGGTTGCCAGAACTATGGCTATTCTGGATCGCAGGACCTGTGTATAAGCTCGCAAGCTTTTCCTTTTATAGGATGGTTTTATTTTGTGAGTTTTGTTTTGCTGGCGACTTTCATTTTTTTTAATTTATTTATTGGTGTCATCATTAACAATATGGAGGAAGTAAAGGAAAAGGAGATGTTGCGGTTGGACCCTGATCTGGCAAGGTTGGGGAAGTCAGAGTCTGATATTAAGGAATTGCTAAAGAAAATCAAAAAAGATATGGCCCTGTTGGAGTCGCATGTAACTTTTCTAGAGCACGCAGAGGAACAAAGGTCGGAAGACCTAGAGGACGCAAAGGAACAAAGGTCGTAAGATAATGAGTAAGCACCTTGCTTGGCTCAAGGTTTAAATACCTAACATGGTTTTTTTATTTTGCTGCTTGTACGCGATATAACAAAAAATCCCTCACTCAACAAAGAGTGAGGGGAAAAGATGAGTAAAGTAGCGGTGACGTTAATCGAAATCTAAAGCATCTGGTTTGTAGTTTTTTGGAAATTTCCCTACGCCTTCAATTTTTTGCCATTCTGATTCGTCTATTTTTATTTTAAACGGTAAGCCATCAATTCCTGCGGTTGCGATAGGAGGTAATCCTTTAGCTATATGTTTTTTAAGTTGAGCTGTGTCTAGTTGTTTTAATGGCTTTATTAGTTTGAGCAGCCGAGGATTGGCATCGATATTTACTCCAATCGTATTTAAATCTTCAATATATTTGGGGTTGACCATAAGGCGCTCCTTTATCGTGATGATAAGAGGGTATGGTGAAAATCAAATACGGTTCCCTAAACGGGAAACTTTCCTATTCCCGCAACTTCTTTCCACTGTTCTATTTTGGCATCATCCTTTGCGACAAATTTTTCAGGAGAGTTTGATTTTTGTTTTTCTAATGTTTCGACTTGCGACTCTAGTATGTTGCACCTTGTACGTAACTGAGATTCCACGGAGTTTCGATTAGGGTCCATAAGATCTCCTGCATTTAAGATGGTGGGGATGCTGTTTATGGAGATGCTATTAAAAAAAGAGAAATGATTATGTGATATCGTCATTCAATATCTAGTATCATACACTACTTTATACACAACATAATGTGCTGTCAAATAAAAATATACGATCGATTGATCGTTGTAAAAGACTTTTAATTCTTATTTTTTTCTATAAAACTAACTGCTTCCTTTAACCGATCGAGCGTTGTGCTTTTACCGAGCAGCAAGATAACCTCATAAATCCCAGGACTGGCGGTGCCCCCGGTAAGCGCTACACGTACCGGTTGAGCCAGTTTCCCGAGCTTAAGTTCAGCCTCTTTAGCTATTTTTTTGAATAAACTTTCCAGAGAGTCATGTTCTAATGCTGACATGTTATTGATAGACATAATGAGCTTCTCGATATGTGGTTTTATGTCTTTATTAAGAAATTTATTCCGTGCTTTCTCATCGAATGAAAGTTCCTTTTGAAAATAGAAGGTAGATTTTTGTGCCATTTCGATCAGTGTCTGGGCTCTCTGATTGAGTGATGGGATCGGCTTAGCGATACTTTCTTTAGTAAGGCCGTGTTGCTCAGCTAAAAGTCCTTCTTTGATGAGAAAAGGTTCCAACTGAGTGGCAAGTTCTATGGGGTCAGCATTTTGAATGTATTGCTGATTCAACCACTGAAGCTTTTCCGGATTGAATACTGCTGCGGAGGTTGTGATATTTCCCAGTGAGAAATACTGGGTCATTTCTTCTTGAGTGAAAATCTCCTGATCACCGTGTGACCAGCCAAGTCTGGCCAGATAATTAATGAGTGCACCAGGCAGGTATCCCATATCACGATAGGCAAGTACCGAGGTCGCTCCGTGGCGTTTGCTGAGTCGGGTTTTATCCGCGCCAAGAATCATTGAAATATGGGCGAACTCTGGGCGAGGTAGTCCAAGTGCATCGTACAGCAACACTTGTATGGGTGTATTTGACAAGTGATCATCACCTCGAATCACGTGAGTAATCGCCATATCTGCGTCATCAACTACAACAACGAAATTATACGTGGGTGTGCCGTCGGACCTTAAAATGATGAGGTCGTCTAATTCCTCCTTTTGAAAAACCACATTACCTCTTAGTAAGTCTTTAATCGTGACCGAATCTTCTTGTGGCACCTTGAAGCGTATAACAAATGGAATTCCTTCAGGTTTGTCTGATCGTTTGCGGCAGGTGCCGTCATATTTTGGTTTGAGACCATTGGCCTGCGCATTCTTTCTCTTTTGATCCAGTTCCTCTGCTGTGCAAAAACAAGGGTAGGCTTTCTTCTCACTGAGAAGCTGATCTACTTTTTGTTTGTATAGAGACTGACGATCAGTCTGACGAAAAGGGCCTTCGTCGTAATCCAACCCTAGCCAATTCATCGACGCTATAATTTCATCGATTGACTCATCAGTAGAACGTGAAGAGTCGGTATCTTCTATTCGTAATATAAATTTCCCTTTATGGTGGCGTGCAAATAGCCAATTGAATAAGGCAGTCCGAACACCGCCAATGTGCAGATACCCTGTTGGGCTGGGCGCAAAGCGAACTCTTACAGGGGTAGTCATAATTTAATTTTCAAATAAGGTTATTCTATCGCGAGAGCTACATTTTAAGTCAAAGCGTAACAAATAAATTAAGTTAATTGACGGAAAAAATATAGCAAAATCTAAGTTTGTTGTGTCATTGTCTATAAAGAGGTTCAGTTTGAAATTTTTATCAATTTAATGGCGAATGTCAGTGATTTGCCTGCCAAGGAATGGTTCATATCTATGAGAATATATTCCTTGGTGACTTCTGTGATCGTTGCCCTTCTTGATGCTTTGCCAGGACCTCCACCCATCATGAGTCCCATTCCGGGCTTAGGTTCTGGTTTAGGCGGGAGCCCAGAGCGCATCACTTTATGGATTAGTTTCTGGTTGATTTCACCATAGGCTTGAGTGGGTTGAAGGGTAAACTTTTTTTCTTCCATAACCTTCATTCCAGTAACAGCTTTGTCGAATCCGGGGATCACCTGACCTGATCCAATAACAAACTGAAATGGTTTGTCATGACTTTTAGAATTGTCAAAAACTGTCCCGTCTTCAAGGGAGCCTTCATAGTCTATGGTTACTCGATCACCTATTTTTGCGATTTCATCAGCGAAGGTTTGGGGCAGACTTCCTAAAAACGTTAAATAAAAAAATAAAATAAAATAAAAGGGAGGGCTAACCAAGATAAGGTTTCTCATGACAGGTATTCTTAATAGTTTGATTCAAATAATGTTCAATATAGTATACGGGGTCCCATATAAATTAAGGATATATAAATGGTGGTAGAGGAACTTAGGTGTAATAGATAAAGATAAAAAAAGCAGCCGACTTCGGTGAAGTCGGCTGCTTTTAGGGTAAGAATCTAAACTTGAAATAAAAATTTTTTTTAATTAACTAAAATTAGCCACAGGTAACTGTAACTGGGTTAGAGCCATTGTTTGTGATCTTAACCAAGCCACTGATGTCACCAATAGAGTCTCCTCTGCTAAATTCTGTCTGTGACGTTAGAACAACTTTGTTACGGCCTGGTAAATCACCGTAGAAACGTTCGTGAACGCCTGCAGATGTATTGTCTATAGCACCAGGAACACACTGAGTTGTGTCTTTACATTTAAACTTGGTCAACTTACCTTGTCCACGTAGAGCTGCATTGCTATCACCTTTTGCTCCAAGTGAGATCGGAACAGTGGTAAAATTAGATGATTTCCATACCACTACGTTTGCACTTCCACGATCGTTGGAGGTGAACCCATTAGCGTCTTTATTCTCGAAAGGAATATTTGCTACTTCGAGACTAATGGTTTTTGCATCGGTACAGGATGCGGTTTGATTGGAGGTGATGGTTCCTGCTGATGCATTAAAAGCGGTGCATGCTACGAAAACTGCAGTTAGTGCGAAAATCTTTTTCATTCCAGTTCTCCTCTTGAAGGTTTTAATAAAAAAAATACTACAATAAAAAAATACCTTGAGAATTTAGCTTCATATGGACCGGAGTCCAACAACATCAATTTGCAAGCAGGTATTTTGGGTCAACGCTTTTTTACTTTTATTTAAGTAACACGCCACATATGTTCCAGTGCGGTCAAAGGCTATATTAAAAGATGCACTTGGTTTCATGTTATCTATGGAAACCATTCGTTTCCCACTAGAAATTTTAATAACAGTGAAACTATAAAGTGTTGTCACAGAATCATTGCTCACTTGCACTTCTGAGTTTTTTGTGACAACAACTGTTTCTAATTGCTGAACTGAAGGACTAAGAGAGATCATTGTGTTGGTAGATTCTGCTCTCCCTTCCAATCCCGCAACTACCCAAACGGTTACAAACAACGCAAGCCATATATTTTGTTTTGCGCAATTTTTTTTCATAATTAGTTTAGGCGTCTTGTGATTCGAATAATAAATTTATGGTAATGGATCGTTTGTCAGTTTTTCTAAAATCAAAACAGGGGAAACTGTTTACCATAAAAAATAATTTTAAAACTTCCTAATATCCGAGGTTAAAATATTTAATACAACAAGTGAAAATTCTAGAGGATTGGCCAATCCATAGATATCAGCGTTCGCTGAAAAAAAAATAAGAATAAAGCTTAAATTTAGGTAGGTTTTTTCCTAGTAGGTTGTTTTGTGTTAAGGATTGTGATGAGGGTGGGATAAAAAAATTTTTAAATTAAACAACATTTGTATGATCATTCTTTGTAGGGGGATATCACTGCAACTTTTTAAAGAAGGTTTTGGGTGATTGCATAATGAATGAGTTCAGCATTTTTTTTCATCTTCATTTTTTCGAGAATACGAGTTCTATGTGTGCTGATTGTTTTTACACTAAGAGAGAGTTCAACCCCAATCTCTGTGAGAGATTTACCAACAGCAATCATTCCGAAAACCTGGTATTCACGATCAGATAAAGTCTCATGAGGAAGTTTTTCGGAATCAGAAAAATCGAAGGCAAGTTTTTCTATGATCGCAGTACTCGCATATTTTCCACCCCCAGCTATTTTTCGAATTGCTTCGGCTAATTTTTCAGCGACACTTTCTTTAGTAAGATAACCTGATGCTCCAGCTTTAAGAAACCTTATTGCATATTGTTCCTCAGGATAAACGCTGAGGATAAGTATGGGAAGTTTTGGGTGTTCGTTTTTGAGCTGTTTTAATAAATCGAGGCCACTTTTCCCTGGCATGGCTATGTCCAGGAGAATAATGTTAGGTTTGGAATCTCTGATAAGAGAGAGCAGGTCTTCTCCGTTACATGATTCTCCAATGACTTCAATATCGCTAGTTTCCTCTATGGCATGTTTTAATCCTCGCCTAAATAACGGGTGATCATCTGCAATAATTATTTTAATTTTTTTGCTGTCAGTGGATGGCATGTCTAATTACGTTGAATATTTATAGTTACCGTTGTTCCTTGACCATGAGCACCTTGAATGATTACATCACCTTTCCACGCCAGGGCTCTTTCTCGCATGCCTAAGAGCCCTAATGATTTGTTGTCGGAAATCTGACCGGAGGTAATTCCAATTCCGTCATCTTTAATTTGCATAGTAACCATAGCATCCTTCTCGTGCATAAGAACATTAATATTTTTGGCTTTAGCGTGTCTGAGTATATTGGTCAGAGTTTCTTGAAAAATTCTGAAAATAGCAGTAGAACGCTCAATGTCTAGTTCTATATTTTTAAAGGGAACT
>Ga0209043_1000748_pt1 | contig 19410 bp, 18 predicted proteins | sample SaaInlV_100m_DNA_3_FD_184654 | JGI IMG/M metagenome (GOLD analysis project Ga0209043, IMG submission 184654) | Marine microbial communities from expanding oxygen minimum zones in the Saanich Inlet - SI037_S4LV_100m_DNA (SPAdes) (version 2) | ecosystem: Environmental > Aquatic > Marine >... | reverse complement strand
GATTTTAATCTCGTCTCAGCCCATGTCAAATCCTCTTTTGCCTCCTCAACCTCACCAATTTCATACTTCGCAAGACCTAGTTCCATACGCAGACGCCCTTCAAGCGCCAAATCACGAGTGTCCGGGTGGCGGGCGATTTCGAGTGCTTCTTCTATTGCATTATGGAGCCGTGTATCTCCTAGCATTCGACGGCGAACTAATGAGAGAGTAGCCTGTGCAGCAGGCGATAGCAACGTTTCGATTATTGCGAGTAATTCGGCAGCATCAAGATACAATGCGGCTTCTGCGAGAGGTAGCCAAGTCTCCCAGTTCATCTCATTTTTCCAACTAGTCAAAGTTTCTACATCAACAGGTCCTTGTTCACGCCAGCGTGAAATGAAATATCCTGGCGCATGAGGTAAATCTATGCTTGACATTATTCCCCGCTCCTTTTTATTAGTGCAACTTGAGTGATAAATGATGATTCGGCTGCTATACGGTCGGTTTTACCACTCCATCCTGCAGCACCGTCATGACCGCCGCCTTCACCGCCAATTTGTTCTGCCACACTTGCCATCAGTTCACCAAGATGAATGCCCTTGAGGGTTGTGTGTCTTGAGGCACGTGCGGTTAATCTTGTTTCACCATCACGGAATCGACTCACCAAGGCGATCTCTGCTCCAGTTCCGATGAGTAGGCTGGCCAACCGTCCTTCTAGTGTTCCTGAATGGGTGTAGACAATGTTCCATTCACCAGATTCGACAGAGGTTGCACGTTCTAATCCACGCAAGAGACTTCCTCGTTCGCTGGGAGTGGTCGTCTGCGTTTCGACAAATTCAACGAAAGATGCGTAATCTAAATCATCACCAGTTAGCAAATCCACTGCTGTTTGAAATGCGCCAATATCAGCATGGCGAAACCGTCCGGTATCGGTCAATAAACCGGCCAAAAGCATCTTTCGAACGACAAGAGAACGGGATTGTGGAGAATATTTTGTTAGATAAGAATCGACAATTTGCGTCGTCGCTCGAACATCCCATTGAAGGAGTAGGTCATTATTTCCTAATTTCCAATCACAGGTTGAATGATGGTCAAGAACACATACTGGTACATCTTTTGGCAGTGATATTCCAACTTGACCGGGGGCTGCAGCATCGACGATAACAATGCCTCCAAGTGTTTGGGGCCAAACGGTTTGATGCTCAGATAATTTCCTGAAAGGGGCTTGAAGTGTTTCGACCATTCTTTTAGCCGTACGGCCTAAATGCAGTCCACAGGCCATTAAGTTAGGATGTGCCGAAGAGAGAGCTACAGCAGAACCAATGGTATCCATATCGCCATTTTTGCCAGTAATAATTGGAACTGCACCATTTGAACATGCCTCTGTTAACCAATCATGAAATGACGCGAGGTCATTCGAATGGTCATTCGAAATCATGCGTTTTCAGTCCCCGCAAGCATTTCTTTCAATTGATTATATGTTGCAAGTAGTTCAGCCTCACGTTCAGTGAAGCGTCCGAGGTGCTCATTTAGAGCACTCAATGTTTCTTCTAATTCTTTGAGAAGAGTTGGACGGTCAGATACTTCGACCATTACACCACCCATCTGTTGATGCAATGAGAGTTCCTTTGGCTGATTTTTTACTGCTTCGATGGTAGTTTCCAACTCAAGAACTTGAGCACGAAGGTTGGCGAGTTGTTGTCGTGCAGATTGTACTTCATTGAAGACGACTTGGAGTTGCTCGATGTTGTCCATGTTCTCACCTGTTGTTCTCATTCGGTTTTGGTTGATGAACCCTCGGACTTGTCAACAAGCGATGTCAGAAGAGAATCTACTGCTATCACGCCTCGCATTCGAGTATTCCACATCGCCCGCAAATCTTTGGCCTTGTGCTCATTTAATTGAAATGTGAAACTCTCGTTATTCGATGACCAAACAATATCCTCATCGGTAGTTAGGGAATCGCCAAGAGCCTTGGTATCGGCCAAAGTATGTGATTGAACAGATAACTTGAGCAACCATGGTTTTGGCATGTCAAGCACTCCTCGGAGTGTATTCACTCTTCTTCAGATATTTCGCCAGCAGCAAGAGCACGCTCGTAATCAAGGGCGGCCTGTTGTGCGATGAATGCCATATCGGCAGTCGTTGCGCCTTCCACTGAACGTCGTAGAATACGACTGTTAGTGTCAGATGCTCGTGTGAATGGTTCCCAAGCGCCGCCAGCAAATGTGTGCTTGCACTTTCCGCAAGCCCAGATTCCGACTGAAACACGGCCGACTTTGCGATATTGGCAAACCGGACAGGTATATTTTGCTGTCTTTTTGGCCAATGCTGAGCCTGCGTTTCGTCGTACGGACACACCGTACCTTGCTCCAAATCGTGCTGTTGCACCTGCTTTCTGTGTTCGCTTTGCCAATCAGTTCCCCTCCTGGTTTGCCACGAGTTTTCGAAGTTCGGCGCATCGGAGATGTGCCACATCGAATATCTCTGCAAATTCCGCCGGCGTGAACACACCTCTTAACCCCTTTTGTAGAGAATGGAGGTGACCCTCGTCTCCAAGAGTGATGTGAATGCGCTCATCGCCACCGAGTTCTTCCTCTTCTGATGGGTCGTAAACATAGCGTCCACCAACTCGAGTGAATGATGCCATAATCGGGGTACCCTTCACCTTCAAAGTATAATCTTCACCAACGTCAAAACGTTCAGCGGGAACAACGGCAGTGCGTAATGCAGCAATAGCTGCAAGACCACAAGCATCGAAAACATTACCGCCATCTGAAAGAACATGAATATCTATCATCACTCCCCAGACTTTTTCACCGGGCACAATGCACAAACTTTCCATGTCAATGCAACCGGATTCGCGAATTCCTCGGTCAACAACTCGACCAAGTTCAATGGATTGCGGTGAAGGAGGTCCAGGCTCATATTTTCGATGAGCAACTGGTCGCAATTCAGCCCCACACATTAGAGAGCCTTGTGCTGGGCGATCAGGCCAAGGTGTACGAAGTTCAAATTTGACACCTGCATAAACGATTGTTTTACCCATGACCACTTTAGCAGAACCCTCTGCATTGTAGAGGCAATTGATTTCCAAATCAACTTCACGGCCATCCCATTGTCCTCGGCCATCGAGTCGCATATCATCTTCAGCGAGGCGAGCGAGTTCTTGGCGAAGAAGCGTAGGTACGAGTTCGACCATCAGTTCTCACCTCCTTCGTATCGGCGCTTGAGAGCATCAACCATAATTTCATGGATTTCTGCTGCTGCTTTGAAATTGTATTCCATTGCAAGATTGTATTCATCGGGTGAAAGGTCGCCATCCATTTGCAGGAAAGCGATTTCACCAGTATTTGGAAGAATACCTACAGGTAAATCTGCTTGACCATAGTTGTCTTCAGCTTTATCGAGGTCGAGAACAACGGTGTCTTCGACTTTACCAGATGCAACTCCAACAATGAGGTCACGCATAGGGATTCCTGCATCGGCAAGAGCAACTGCTGCAGCAGTAATACCTGCACAGCGTGTTCCTGCTTCGGCAGCGAGAATCTCAATTTCCACTCGGATTTTCGAGCGTGGATAACGTTCGACGAGAACAACTGATTCAAGTGCTTCAGCAGTCACCTTTGAAATTTCGCGAGAACGACGATTGAAACCTGGACGAATCCGGTCACTGGTCGAGAACGGTGCCATGTTGTAACGAACATCGATAACAGCTCGGTCTTGGCGTTGAATCTTTCGAGGGTGTGCTTCCATAGGACCATACACAGCAGCAACTGCAACATTCAATCCATGCGTAACCATAGCCGAACCATCAGCAGCAGGTAATATTCCTGCTTCGATAGAAACTGGTCGCATTTCGTCAAGCTTGCGCCCGTCCAGTCTTAGACCGTCGTCGCGTAATAATTGTACATCACCGTATCCGCCCATTAAGCATCACCATTTTTTGGAGCATTATTTTCAAGAGCAGAAAGTTCTGCTTCGAATGTTTTTTTGTGTCCAGAAGTGTGAACCAAATCGATGGCTTGGCGAGCCCAAGCCATTCCTTCTGCATCACCATCAACCCAAACTCTACCGTTTTCTCCAACGATTATGCGGCAATCACATGCCTCACGTAGACGCTGAATCGTAGCGTTACCTTCGCCACGAAGGCGGTCGATATGCGTGATTGGGATTGAGTGGATTGAGCCCTGATTGAGGCGGCGGAGGCCAACACCTTTCATAGTGAGGACAACATTGTGGCATTCATCGACTTCTTGAACACGAGCCAAGACAACATCTCCGATACCCATGTGCTGTCTTGCAGCACCGAATTCGACTTTCCAAGGAGCCAATGACATAGGTAAAAGACCTTGGAATGGGCCGTTGACATTCATGAACCAAAGGTTATTGCGAACTTCAGCCACAGTAGCGACGATTAAGTCGCCAGAGCGTGGCATGTAAGCGCTGTTAATCGGATCTACTGACACCGTATTATTGAGTTGTTTTACCCACCCGAGACGGGTGGCAATGATTGTATCGTTTTGTGCGAGTGCACCACTTCCTACGCGCATCCCGGCAGATGGCCCAATAGCCATACCCGGGGTCACGAGGCGCAGCTCGGCGCCGTTTTGACCGTTGGACATTTCTTTCTCTCCATTCGGGGCGAATCACCATCCCATGATAAAACCGACCCCTAGCAATTCTAACGAAAAGCGAGACTAAGAGTTACAATTCTTTGAATTCCGTATCCGAAGATTGCCTCATCAATTTGCCAATCATTGTGTCTTTCATGCCTGCAGGAAATTCAACTATGGCCGCCCAAGTTCCATTTTCCAACCATTGTTCTTTTTCTATATGTGGGCGAAGTATTCGGGAGGCTGAGCCATATGCTGCCCCTGGAACACGAATTGCAAGACGTATTGATTCAAATGAAAGAGGGATCATCGGTTTCAAAAGTTCTATTGCATCTTTTACTTGGTCATCCAAACGCTTGAATGGGTCGACAGAATACTTTGATTCATCAAGTGCTAATTCAATTCTAGTTTTAGGATGGGGGCTTTTGGTTTTTGGATCCACAGCCGCCGTATGGATTTCATGAATAATTTGTTGACGCATTTGTTCAACCCTTGCTTTTCTTTGAGAAGTTGTCAGTTGAATACTTCCTTTAGCCAAAATGGTCTTGGTAATTTCTAGAATATCTTGTGTACCAAATGTATTCTCAATCGCTTCCTCGGTCGGACGTTCTCCACCACGAATGTCATGAAATACTTCATCCATTGCGAGAAACTGATTGAGGTCAACTGATTCAGGATTTGCTTTGAAATCCTCAACCAAATTTGGGTCAACCAACAGTTCGTAGCGCTTGCCACCCTTTTCCATACGTGCTAAAACCGAATCGTCTAGACTAACCATCGCATACCCTCAGTTGCTGAGAGGGGAGGCGGCATTTGAACGTGGTTACTCAAATTCAGTCTTCTAGAGGCTTGAGTCGGTCAATTTGTTTGTTGACTTCTGAGCGGTCAAGAACTCGGTATCCATCACCATCGACAACAGTAACTTCAACAGCTTCACGATTGAGTTCAGTATCATTTGCACTGCGGAGTGCTTCAAGTCCGAGTTTCATTGCTGCATTGAGCGTAAGACCATCTTTCCAGTTTGATTCAAAGTATTCAATGACTGTGTTACGACCGCTACCAATTGCTCCTGCATGGTAGGATTGGTAAGCGCCACTTGGGTCGGTTTCATACAGATGGATTCCGTTATCGTCGACACCACCGATAAGCAAAGCGGTTCCAAATGGGCGGGAACCACCGTATTGAGTGAATGACTGCTTGAAATCGCAGAGTTTCTTGACAAGTACATCGACAGGAACTTTCGCCGCATATGTGATACGATTCACTTGAGCATCAACTCGTGCTCGAGCAACCAATTGACGAGCATCGGCAACTAATCCTGAAGTTGCAATCCCAATGTGGCCATCGACCTTGAACATTTTTTCAATTGATTCCGGAATGATGAGTCGGCTCACAATGCGCTTGTCGCAGACCAAGACAACTCCATCTCTGAATTTCAATCCAGCAGTAGTAGTTCCACGCTTGACTGATTCTCTTGCATATTCAACTTGGAACAATCGTCCGTCTGGGCTAAATGTCGTAATTCCGTGGTCATATCCTCTTCCGCTTGGCTGCATGTCTTCACTCTCATAGTTCCGTTCAATCGACGCTTTATGAGGATGAGGGTTCACAAGAATGAATCCTCGCACAAAGGCCGAAACATATTGCTGATTTCGCCACCCCATTTGAACCCTCACCCAAACACGCCTCACCCCTAAACTCATCAAACAGACCTTACTAGGGGTGTCATGCGGGTCGCAGTGCTCTCTTCAGGTGGCAAAGATTCCGCTGCCGCTTGGTGGTGGGCTATGTGTAAAGGATGGGATGTTACTCATCTTGTCACCGTACGAATTACAGGTGACGATTCATGGATGTTTCAAGTCCCAGGCACTCATCTTGTAGAACATCAGGCGAAAATTGCTGGCGTCCAATGGGTAGAGGTCCATTCTGAAGGCCAGCAAGAATTAGAAATCACGGACCTCGAAAATGCTTTGTCGCAGTTAGATATCGATGGAGTAGTTAGTGGTGCATTGCGTTCAGATTATCAAAAAAGTAGAATTGAGAGAATGGCAGAAAGGCTTCAAATCCGAAGTTGGACTCCTTTGTGGCATCAAAGTAGTGAAGCACATATGCGTGGATTAATCGACAATGGGTTTGAGGTTTTTATTACTGGAGTTAGTTGTGAAGGATTAGGAAAAGAATGGATTGGCATAACTCTCGATTCTTCTTCACTTAAGAAATTGGAAGAACTAGCACAGAAATTTCGCTTCAATGTCGATGGAGAAGGTGGCGAATACGAAACATTGGTCACTGGGGGGCCGCATCTTCCGGGAAATTTACGTATGACCGGTTCGGTTAATTGGGATGGAATTCGAGGGACTTTTGAGATTGAAAGTGTTCATTCAATTGCCTGACGGGCAAGTGCAACACATTCGTCAACAATCTCACCTGAGACACCAATATGGTTTGCAGGTTCAAACATCGCCTCCAATTCTTCTGCAGTAAATGCGGCTGCGATTGCTGGAGTACGGCTACATACATCTATGAGTTCAATGTCTTTGTCAACAGCCTCAAAAGATGCTGCACGCAAAATCTCATGCGCTTCATCACGAGGGATTCCATGATCGACTAAATCAATCATGACTTTTTCTGCCATGACTAAACCCTTCTGTGCGTGGATATTAGCCAAGCATCTGTCAGCATCAACCCACATGTTTTTCAAAACATCTCGTGTTTTTGCCATGACATCTTCACAAAGTGCGGAACCATGAGAAAGCGTGAAACGCTCACTGCTGGAATTTGCCAAATCACGCTCATGCCATAGTAATGCGTTTTCGTAGGTCGGGATAATCATTGCACGGACAATTCGAGCTAGACCACAGGCATTCTCAGATTTAATTGGATTCTTTTTGTGAGCCATTGTAGAGGAACCAACTTGCTTCTCGACATCAAATCCCTCACCGGCTTCACGAAGTTCAGAACGCTGAAGATTACGAACTTCCTGAAGTATTTTCTCACAACTTGCTGCCACATTTGCCAGCCAAGAAACATACTCTATGTATCGGTCACGTCCAACAACCTGAGTTGTGGCTAGAGGAACTCCAAGCCCTAAATGAGTCAAAATCAATCTTTGTAATTCACGAGCGTTTTCTCCTTGCGCAGCACCAGTCCCAACTGCGCCGAGGAATTTTCCGACAGAAATACGAGGTGAGGCTTCATCAAGCCGAACCAATTGACGTCGGAGTTCATCAAGCCAAACTGCTGCCTTCAATCCAAAGGTGATTGGAACTGCTGCTTGACCATGTGTTCGACCAAGCATCACGGTATCACGCTCTCTTTCAGCAACATCAGCACAAACACCAATCAACAAACAGAGTTGTTCTCTCAGGAGAACCATACTGTCTCGAAGTTGTAGTGCAACTGCTGTATCAACAATATCGTTTGAAGTTGCACCCAAATGAATGCACCATCCAGCATCTCCAGCAGCCTCTGCCATTGCCTTGGTAAGGGCCATAATATCATGTCGAGTTTCAGCTTCAATTTCAGAAACCCGTTCCTTAGTCACAGAATCAGGATTCGCAATAGAAGCAATAATGTTGTAATCCTCCTCAGTCACACGACCAAGTTGCATATGAGCCCAAATAAGGGCTCGTTCAACCTCAAGTTGACGTTCGTGTCGTCCAACTTCAGACCAAATTCTTTTGAAATCTTGGCAGCCGTATCGGTAATCAAGTGGGCAGAAGGCCATACTTGTCTCTAAACGCCACGCTTCATCAACATTGCCTTTGAAATCCATGCAGATTTCGAGCCAAAATGATATGTCATGGGACCTTATGCATCATCTAAAACAACTGGCTTCATCACCGAGCGTATGAGAATAATTGCCAAACCCGTGGATAGAACAAATGCAACGCCAACATAAAGTGAAATATTGTACCACATTAGGCCAAATCCAATCAACGAAATATATGAGATGATTTGACAAACTGCTGAAGCCATCTTCAATTTGTCAATTCTCTTAGGGCTTAGTTCACCATCGTGTTCAAGCAAAAAGGTGTAAATCAAAAAGTAAATGCCTTGAAACGGTAAAGTTGCTGCAATAATTGCGAGTGCTATTTCCCGAATAAATTTAGGATTCGTTTCTTGCTCTAGGCCATGGAAGAGCATGAATGCTGTATTGGTTCCAAGAAGTGCTGCCATGATTGTCCACCGCTTATCTTGTGAAGAAGTTCGGCTCTCCACATTTAACTGCTCATCCATGAGCACTTCGCTGTGAACTAAGGGTTTGATGTTTACCGTTCAAAGTAGGCTTGAAAGTCGTATTTGGTGACTTAAATTTTGAGTCCATTTATCAAAAAAAGCCAGAAAGGAGTTTTATCATTACGCCCGTGACTGTTGCAATTATTAGAAGAGCAAAAAGCATGCTCAGCGGACCGTATTGATTTGAATCACGAAAGAGAGTACCGATAATACCGTCCCTACTGATGGCATGTGAAAATGACTCCGCTTCCGCATAGTCTGGTAATGAACGGCGAGGTATACGTTCTCCTTTTCGGACAATCAGGTCGTCGCTCATACCACCGGGTTGTGCAGGTAGGGCATGAATGTTCCTCAACATTACTACGAGGGTAAATATCAATGACAAGTTACTACCACCTCGATATATGGGGAGGGTACTTTTTGATGTTGGAGGTGAAAATATTCACCTTGCAGTGGAAGGAAGTATCGGCGGTACGACCTTAGGATTGCATATGGCGACAGATGTGATTCAGCGTGGTGGCCGAGTACTTTGGGCGTCACCTTTCATGCCAGATAACATTCGCTTCGGTCAATTGTTTTCACACATTTCCCTCGCGCATTCATCTCGTTATCATGCGATGAATTTGGTAGGAGACTTCGACCAAGCGATGGACATATTGATCAATACCTCGAACTCGCTACCGAGCGTAGAACTGGTTGTTTTGGATGATTGGTGTGAATCGTCTGGAAAAATTCCAAGTGATAAAATTGCAGCCGTTAAGCGACTTGCAGAAAATATTGATGACAAGATATGTCTGCTACTGACTAGTAAGGGAAGTGTAGATGCAAGTGGAAACTCAAATGACGCTATCGTAGCTCGTGGGGCAGAATCAATGCGTAAAGCAGGATTTGAAATTTGGCGACTTGAACGTCCGAAGGATGGTCCATTCCGAACGCTGGTTCGTTCCGATGAGAAGATGGATTTGAAGTTAGAAGAAAATGGGTTCTTTGACTAATCTTCGTCATCTTCGCCAAGTAATTCAGCCATTTCGTCCAGTGCTTCGTCATCAGGCTCATCAAAGGCACTAGGGTTTTTTGCGCCCCCTTCGAGTGCATCTTCACCAGCAATTTTTGGGGCTGAATCTTCAAGCATTGCTTTTCGATTTTCACCTGCACGCTTGGCAACAAACCAAGACATTCCGAGGAATAATATTACGAGCGCAATATATGCGATGTTTTTGGTCAGTTCTTCACTTGCCATAACTCCGTCACTCCAACCTATGACTTATTGATTTCCCAAGCATGTGGTAAATTTCACACATCTTCCCATTCAATTGGCCGGGCCAGATGTCGTCGAGAATCCATTGGAGGTTGTACCCATGATGGGAAAGGAGGAATTCGTGGTGTTGTGGTCCATGCATCGTTGGTTCGCTGTTTGCATTTTGGGCAACGGCAACCCTGTTCCTTGCCCATCGATTTCATTCGAGTCGAACAGTTTTCACAAATTGGACGTTTTTGATTAGGATGAGCAGAAATTAGGCGCAATTTTTCAAGATGCAATACGCCAAATTCAGGTGACAAGCCGTTTCCTTCAATGATATCTCCGGGCCTTAGCCAATGTGCAAGTTTCTTGACCGAACCGGACTCTGCAAATGCAAGCCATTTACCACTCTCTGTTGTAATAACGCAATTTCCTCGTGACAAAATATCAACATCTGCCACCGTTGCTTGAATTGACTGGGATAAATGGTCATCAGTGGCTTGGTTTGTAACAAATACCCGCCAACCGACGGCTGATTCGGTCAATTCAGCAGCAAGTAATTGTTTTCCCGCTTCAAATGCTGATTCTTCATCACGTGCACGAAGACCGAATAGGACAGGGCATGGTCCACGTGGAGCAATAAGACCAGTTCCCCTCCGTGGGTCTCGTGAAAGGAAAGTCGAAGGCATTGAATCAACAAGAGTTAGAGTATGGTCACATACTTGACGTGTTTTTTGCCCGTGGCGGTTAGGTTGACGCCAGGCAATTGCTTCCCATGTTATTCGTTGTTGTCTCCAAGCAATGGCTGCTGTGGCTCCGATTCGTCCTTGCCCTCCCCAAGAGTGGTCTGCTTGGGGAACTTGTTCCAATTTTACTTCACTTTGTACTGCTTGAGTGTAAAATGATTCATCGGGCTGATGTGAAGAGAACCAAACCATTCCAGGGTCTGCAGGATATTGCGTTCTATCATCGTGCTCCGATGGTGAAATATTTCCTTTGATGGGGAGAATATGCTGATTCCAATATATATCTAGATGCTTAAGTAACTCTTGTTCATCATCTACTATCAACTCAACACCAACGGCAGCATTTCCACGTGTTCGATGCTGAGCAAAAGGCCACAGTCGGACTAGTCGTGGAGAAACTACGGTTACAGATGGAGGCAAACTCTCGAGAAGAAGATGGAATGTGTAAGTCGTACAACCCTCTTTGAGGCTGTCTGTGTCATCCAATCCAAGCCAACCCATGCAATCACCTAACTGGATGGAAGTCATCACCTATATTTTCCGAATTGAGGATGCCCTCCAAAACTGGATAAATTCCGGTAGCATCATTGACTTGGAATAAACGAACGCCTTGAGCCCAACCTGCACCCATATCACTGCCCCGGTCTCCGACCATGCAATCAAATGAATTTGTGGCGGCTGGTTTGTCTCCCCACCAATCAACATGTCCATCTTCCAAGGGTGACTCAGCGACAGATTCGCCTTCCTTGCATGGCTGTAAACCACGAAGTACTCTTTCTCCAAATCGCAGCATACCGGGCTTCGGCTTTCTACACATGCACCGATCCCTATGACGATGAGGGCAACCGAGAATCATATCGAAATGTGCATCACTGTCTTGCTCAAGAAATACTTGTCTCATGTAGTTATGGATTTGGTGCAAGCGATTTTTATCCCACAGGCCGCGTAAAATTGCTGATTGATTGGTGACTACACAAATTTTGTATCCAGCACGTCGAAGTATTCCAACCGCTTTTGGAGCATTGGCGAGGATTTTGAATTCACTCGGATGGTTGATGTATTCTGGGCTTCCAAGGTTTAGTACACCATCACGGTCGAGAAACGCAATACCACCATGTTGCGGTGCAGAAGCTGGCAGAGGGGTGGGAGTATACTGTACAACAAACCCTCGCATGGTTATCCCAAACGGTCGAAGGTGAAGTGATTTTGGTCGAATGAACAAGAGTCTTGAAATGGAATGATCATGTGGAATGAAATATGCTGTTCAGTGCGGAGGTGGCTTCATTGATGGGAGCCATTGGGCTACTCTCCCTTGCAGTATCTTGGCACCGGAGAAAGAAAGGTGGAATTCGTCTAGCCCAATTTGGCTGGGTTTTAGTTGGATTGACTTTCTTTAATGATGCTTCAAAGTACCTTTCTCATGATGACCTAGTGCTTACTGTATTCTCTATTGCAACATTGCCGATGGCTATTGGAATGGCGTTTTGGGAACAACGGGTAACTGACCCTAAGACCGAGCGTTCATTGATTTGGGCTCGAGGAGCCGTGGCCTATGCAGGAGGGCCGTATTTGCTCATCGCACACATCCCTTGGCTCAATGTTCTTGCCATTTGGTTTGTCGCTAGTCAAGCGGCTTTGTTTCTGCGATTCTCAGGTTCAGGAGACTTGGTACTTGGGGAAACTACAGTCAACACGGTAAATGGTGAAGTAGCATGGAGTGCTTGGGATGGTAATCGATGGTTTATGGGAGACTTTGTAGGAGAATATCCATTTCAGACCGAACTACTCCTTAGTGATGGCACTGCTATTGGTATAAATTTTGTTTTGGCATGCACGGCTCTGCAATCGATGGTGATTTTCATTGGTGCCATTTCCGTTCTTGACATTGATTGGAAGCGAAGATGTCGTGCACTTATTCTAACCATACCGGTGATTCACATTCTCAACCTTTTCCGTAATGCTGGATTGATTTGGATGCATATGACCTATACTGAATGGTCATATCTTGGAATGTCGGTCTTCGAGTTTGGTCATGCTTATGCAGCAAGAGTTGTCTCCTTGGTGGCAATGTTCCTCATGGCCCTCATTATGTTTGACATTCTACCAGAGTTACATCGGCATATAGTTAGGCTCTTACGACCCTTTGGACTATTACAGCCGAAGGCCAAAAGTAAAACTTAGCGTTGTTGAGACCACGGTTGTGTTGCGTCAGTTCGTGTCCATTTCACGCCACTGCCGCCAGGGAATTCAATTACTTCTTGGCCATTGAGTTCAATCATTCCCATCAATTCTGTTGGAGGTGCTTGCAATTCTGACTCTTCAAATAGGTCGCTGACTTCATCAAAGACTGGTGATGAATCAACTGGTTTTGAGCCATACTCTTCAAATGGATTTTGCTGCTTTGAAGTCTCGAGAGAAGTATTCAATTGCTCAATAGAAGGCAAATTTTTGTCCTCTCTTTGAAGCATTCGCTCGTCAAAATCAGTTGAAGGGCTCGAAGAATTCCAATCACCAGAGGAATTACCACCGCCGCCACCTCTTAAGAAAAAGACGAGTGCACCGATTAGCATGACTAGGAGCAGTCCACCTGCGGAATAGAGCATGTCATTGGCAACCCCAGGGGCAATGTCTGCATTGTCTCCCACTCCATCGCCATCCGAATCCTTTGTTTCATCCGGGTCATCAGGGAATGCATCTTCATCGTCAGGTACTCCATCTTTGTCTGCATCAAAAGCATCGAAACTCGTTTCACAAATCAATGAGGCGATTTCTATTTCATCATAATTGAGTTGCTCATCTCCATTGCTATCCATTGAACTAAATTGGTATGTATTTGAGAACGATTGTGTTGAAAATATCTCAAGAGATACACTGTTGGACTGCTCCAATTGTTCAAACGTTGACCATAATTCATTGCTGCATGAACATGTCTCTTGACTAATTTCTCGGAATTCTAACTCTCCATCACCATTAAGGTCGATTTCAGAAAACGAAATGTCTTCATCCTCAGTTGACATGTCAAATTCTCGTTCAGAAACAACACCATCTTTGTCTGAATCGGTATTTACCAAAATCTCTTTTGCAATATCTTGGCAAGTAGTATCCACAACGGGGTCCGTGGGCTCATCAGGTTGAATTGGCGGCAACTGTGAATATTCCCACTTCGCAACAAGCGTAACATCAGAAAAAGACTCGACGGCAACTAGAGTGATGTCAAAACGACCATTTGCCGGCATTTGGACATAGAGTGTTTGGCTAGTACCTTCGCCCTTTGATTCAACATTTATTGTTTCAGTTGTGAATTCAATATCAGGTATTTGACGGCCACCAGGACCTCCACCTTCCTCCCAATCATCACCCCAATTGAAAGAAACTTGCTCGCCTTCTCCTTCAATAGACAACTGTCCTTCTCCACCAAAAGTGGTAATCGAAAGGTATTCACCGGGGTTTTCTAAGTTTACATAAAAGAACAATTCTTCACCCTGAGGTGCTTCAATTCCCGAAATTTCTTCACCATTGAATAGTTCAATTGGCGTTCCATCGTAACTCCAAACATAGCGGTCTTCAAACGATGCTGTAATCATGACATTCGCAAAGATCTCATCCGTATACACAAGAATATACCACATGCCCGGAGTCGGGTCATTGAAACCAATCATATCTCCAGCACCTGGACTACCGGAAAGGTGGTCAAAGTTTGCAGCGTCGGGTGCTTCCAAATATTTTAGGAAAAGAGTTGCTTCGCCATATCCTTCGGTAAGGTCTACTTCAAGACGTTCGGTGCCCGTTGGTACATCGATTTTGAAATATTGTAGAAGGCCATCATAGCCGCTGAGTGGACCATAAGCAATTCCAGGCGAGAGTTCTATCGCATCCTCAGGAGCAATGTTTTCGGGTGCATAAGCAAAACTAGATTTGATGGTAAAGTCAAGTGAACGCTGATAGGTATATGCTGTGGCATAATACAATCCAGGTTCAACGTCATACAGCGTCGCCGCTTCTTCATTACCCTGCATATTACTCCAAACCATCTTGGAGTCGGTCGAAGCTTTTTCATCCTCGCCCCAAACTGGGTCAACAATGATATTATCAAACATATTAAATGGGTCAGGGACAGTACCCCATGAAAGTCCAAGATTTATGTTTCCTGTTCCACCGTATGTTTCTACAGTTAAACTTGCAAGTGGTTCTGTAACATTGACATAATAATACAGAACTCGGTCTTCAGAAGAGGCTTGTCGTCCGACATCAATACTTTGACCAGTCACAGGTATGCCATTCAATAATTCTGTCATCTCATTCAATGCTGGTGGAGGGTCGGCAACAACCCATGTTAGTGTCAGAGTCAAGTCTTCAATGTCTTCACTAGGGATGATGACTATCCACCAAGTTCCTGCATTTGGCCAACTCCAATCTTCCCACAAGAAACTGTATTCAGCATGGAAATGTTCCTCATGCTCCCAAGAACTTGGAATATATCCATGAGACATATAGACATCAACTGTAACTGGTTCTTTTTCGAAATCACCCCATGAGAACATGCTAAAATACATATCTTTGGTCATTTCATCGATATCTCCATAGAACAATAGGTGGTCGCCGGCTTGTGCAGAATCAATCGTTAAGGCTTGGTTATTTATCAATTCGACGGCTTGGGCTACAATGGTTCCATCTGGCATAACCCAATCAGCACCAACAATTGTACCATTTCGGCCACTTTGGTCCTGAGTTATCGACCCTTCACCTTCTGGGAAAGTCCATTCTGAAATCAAATCAAAAGCCGCATCTGGCAACTGGCTTGCCTCCCAAATTGAAATATTATCTATCATTCCTGTGAAGTAATTACATTCGCATCCAGCACCCATACGACCAATATAGAATTCATCACATTCCTCACCGGTTGTGTAGCAATCATTAGAACCGAAATCTCCGATTGGAATATTTGCGTCTTCGGCAGAAATTAAACCCGCAGATTCACCATTGATGAAAAATTCTCCACCGATTCCGTTGGTTAATGAAACTGCGACATGAGACCAAGAATCAACAGGTACACTCATGTTTGAAACCGGATGCTTGGATATACTATATTCCGATGAATATGAAAGATTACCATTGTTGAGATACATACCCCAGCCATAATCACCTTTCATCATAATAAATTGTAATCCTTCATTGGTGAATGGATAAATCCATGCTTCAAGAAGTACTTCTCCTGAATTTGAGAAATTAAATTCGGCATCGTGTTCGACAACTATGTGGTCGCCTTCACCGTCGAACCTGATGGTAAAGTCTGCACCCTCTCCAACCTCGACAACACCATAGACAGGGAAATATTGAGGGTCATTCTCTAAGTCATTCCAAGTTGCTGGCATGATATTCCCCATGTTAGTACCAGCAATGTGGACATAATCTTCCTCTCCACCTTGCGATGGTTGACTGTCTCCCCAGTTATTGTAGTAGAAAGGAGTTCCATCTTGCCACTTGTAAAATCCATCTTCATCGTGATCTGATAAACCAGTCCATAGATGGCGTGATTGATTTTCAAAGGAGGAAAATGTTTCGAACACCCATTGATTTTCAGTAGCATCATTAATGGTGGTGAGGAACCCATCCAAACCACGTGCAGCATTCGCAGCATCTTCCCAAGAACTTGCACTTAGAAGATAGTATGTATTATTATTTGAGGGATTAACAGCAGTATCAAGAATTTCAATACCTGTTGAATTTTCTGCTTCCACTGTTGAGAATAAAGGAGAAAATGTACTAAAAAGAAATAGTGATAGGACCATAACAGTCTGTGCTTTCATAAATGTTCCTTATTTCATTAACTTATCAATGAATTGGTATATCGATTATACATATATCGAACCACATTTAATCAATGCCACTGAAAAAATTCATTTGAGGCGTTTTCCACCGATTCTCAAATCGGTATGCAGGGGCATTTGATGTTCCCAAGCAAACTCCTTTACAATTCGCCATGCCTTTTCTGAACCTTCGTAATCCTTGATATCAATGATGTTGTTACGGGTGTTGGCCTTAAAGGCTGCAATAGGTTCAGCATTCTTGAACACAAGATAAGCAGAACCAAAGCCAAATCGTTCTTTCAAAATATCGGAGAAATATGGTGCGATTGGGTCGCTAGGAGGAAGGACAAAGTCACGTATTGGAGGGATTTCTCGTGCTTCTTCAAGCAGATTCTTTCGGCCCCAGCACACTTGGTCCAAATCTTCGATAAGGAAACCTTTGACCAAAGTTTCATCCTCTTCAAATGAGGTGAGAACTGATTTTATTTCTTCAGGTTTGAACGGTGTTCCTGCCAATCGAAGAATTTGCTTGAGAGTTATTACAGGATATTCTTTTACCAAATTTCTCAAGTATTCACGTCGCAATTCGACTCTATCGACATCTTTGACAAGTTTTACTGTTCTAAAACCGCCTCTAAAATCTTGAACTATATGACCGGTGCGAATCAAAGGTTGAATCAATTTTCTAAATTCAGATTGCGTCAATGCGTGTCTTTCTTTGAACAAATTTGGGTCGGAATTGGAACTGAAAAACTCGATAATATCCCAAAGCTCATCCTCTGGAGGTTCCCCTCTAATGGCAAGTAAGTTCTGGAAATGTTCGTAAGTCGACCATACTTGATGGCCCCGAAGATTCACGCCTTGATGCAAACGGTTGGCACTTGCCATACTCTTCAAATCAACTCGATACAATTCACATCGGCCACGCAATGCAAAGTCATCACGGATTTCATCAACTTTCTTGACTGCTGCACTCTCGTGTTCTAGGCGAGTTTTTTGATGCAAATGATGTTGGTAGAAGAGCGCACGTTCAGCAATTTCTCTGGGTTGAGGGTCAACGACACCCCCTCTAATCATTCTCTCCCCTGCCATTTTGAATCCAATTGATTCAAGTGCCAAACGGGTTTTTTCATCCAAATTTGCCACAGGTTCACTGTTAAAATTCGACATTACTGCGACATCGACTAATTGATCAGCATGGTTTTCAAGAAGCAATTCGAATGCAGAGCAGAATTCATCGAGATATGCTGTAGGTATATGCAAATCTTTGATGACCAAATAATCGTTAACCTTGAACATCAAAACCTTTCCAATTGGGTCTATTCCTTTGAATACAGGGAGATACCAACCACGGTCAAGAACACTACGAACTTCCCAAATAAATCTCGACACATAAGGGTCGGATTGAGTAAGTATACGCATCTTTCGGTCTTCTCTACGAGGGCGTTGAAGCAATTCAACTTCTTCTGGCATGCAGTAAAATGCTTCAGGGTCTGGAACTAAAGCCATTACCTTCGCAATACGCCCTTCCTTCTCAAGATTCATCAATGCGATTGTCAAATCTTCAAACGAACGTGAAACATAGAAACGGAGTGTGTTTCCTTTGACTGGGCCCATTCGGCGAATAATGTCAACCAGGGCACTTTCGAAATCAAGGGCTTCATAAACACCATGAACTCGATGGAATAAAGACAAACGCCGTCTGCGTCCAGATACATCCTCAAATTGTTTGACAACTAGCATTTGGCGTTCCAAATTTGACATGGCATATTTGATGTCCCGTTGCAAAGCTCTGTGTTCATCACCCTTAGGGAAATCTGCCATTATCTCTTGGCGTGTTACATTTTCACCAATTGGTATACGTCGAAGTAATTCTTCTTCCATTGGACCAATCCATGGCTCTGGCTTCAAACCAAGCAACATTGGAATTGTTTCTTTATTGGTATATCCCATCCGATTGTGTAATAGTCGGCCCATGATGATGTCAGAATCGAGTTGCATATCCTGCCAATCTTTGAAGCGGAAATCATTGACTCGGTACAAGAGTTCTTGCTGCTTTTGGAATAATACGTGCGAATCGAAGGCAGCAAATCCATCGTCATATTTCTTGAAAGTCTTGTCTAGAACAAGATTTTGTACCCATCGATATTCAACAACATCTTCAGAGTCATCAATCAATCGATGTTCATCGATTTTCAGAATATATTCGGCGTCATCGGTTTGTTTATAGAAACCAACTGAAAGGACATTACGAGTTTCAAGTTCCAGCAAAATACGGTCCACCATCTTTCGTGGGAATGGAAGACGATCACTGAGTACATCTCCTGTCTGAGGCCCTTCACTGCCAAGCATTTCGATAACCTTGACACGCAATGCTTCATGTGGATCACCCAACTCTTTTTCTTCCCACGCTGTTGGAACTCGGCCATCGAAGGATGTAGCAACCTTGTATGAGAGGCCATCAATGTGAAGTTCACGCAAATCATTCACCTCACCGCCGCCATTCACAGAAAGGCACCCGAGTGTACCATGTATTTCAGCCATGAAAGAACTGAACCATTTACCGTCTAATTCTTCAGCACCTGTGCCATCAAGTTTCGTTATTTTCCCTTGTTGGCAGAGGATTTCAACCCATTCTCGTAGCAAGTCCAATTCAATGCCCTTGAGTTTGTCATTATACAATGGATTCTGGAATGATGAATCAAGCCCACCTCCGTGAGACATGAGAGTAAACAATTGATTTGCATTTTCGGGAATAGGTGCTTTGTCGAGATAAAACTTAG
>Ga0209043_1000744_pt1 | contig 19471 bp, 16 predicted proteins | sample SaaInlV_100m_DNA_3_FD_184654 | JGI IMG/M metagenome (GOLD analysis project Ga0209043, IMG submission 184654) | Marine microbial communities from expanding oxygen minimum zones in the Saanich Inlet - SI037_S4LV_100m_DNA (SPAdes) (version 2) | ecosystem: Environmental > Aquatic > Marine >... | reverse complement strand
AAGCTGGGTCTTACGTTCAAGAAAGTTTGCTAGAGTCTTCGGGGCTATTGATAGCCCCTTAGGCTCAAAGCTATATCCTGAAAATAAAAAAATTATCTTTAAAATTAAACTATGAAAAAACTTTTGTCATTAATTTTATTACTTTTAGTTTTTCCATCAGCAAGTTTTTCAGAAAATTATAAATTTCAAAAATTAGTAACTCTAAAAAATCCATGGGGTTCATCTTTTATTAACAACAACGAATTAATAGTTACTGAGAAAAGTGGAAAAATTAAAGTTGTAAATATCAATTCTAAAAAAGTCTCAGAGATTGAGCATAATCTTAACTTTTTAGAACATGGTCAAGGAGGTCTACTAGATATTCTTTATAAAGATAATTTAATTTGGATTGCGTACACAGAAAATAGGGGAAATTTGAAAACAAGCACTTCAATTGCAAAAGCAAGGTTAAATAAAAAAGAATTGAAATTTAAGAATATTTTTCAAGCAGAACCCCCAATTAACTCCGGCTACCACTTTGGTTCAAGATTAGCGATCAAAGGAGATTATCTTTATGCGTCTGCTGGTGAAAGAGGTAAATGTATGATTGCACAAGATCCAACTAAACATCCGGGTAGTATTATTAGAATTCATCTTGATGGAAGTATTCCAAAAGATAATCCAAAATTCGGAGGTAAATCAAATTGGTTACCTGAGATCTATCAAATAGGTATTAGAAATCCCCAAGGTTTAACTTTGTCTCCATTTGACGGAAAAATTTATTTAAGTAACCATGGCGCAAAAGGTGGTGATTGGTTTGGTGAAGCAAAAAAAGGAGAAAACTATGGTTGGAAAATACTAGGTTGGGGAGGGGAAAATTATTCAGGTTTTCCAATTGGACCTAAATGGAAACCTGGTTTTACAAAAGCCATTCAATATTGGGTACCATCTATCGCAGCAAGTGCAATAACCATTTACAAAGGAGATGAATTTAAAGAATGGAATGGTCATGCTTTAATAACCTCTCTTAAGGATCAATCTTTAAGAAAATTGAAATTTAATGATTTAGCTAATGTGAAGGAAGAAATAATTTTTAAAAATGAAATTGGAAGATTAAGGGATATACAAATTCATCCAAATAATGGGAAAATTTACTTTTTATCTGAAGATAGTTTATGGTTAATGGAAAAAAATTAATTAGAATTTTATAGTTTTAAAATACTGTACCTGATATAAGTTATTTTACATGTCACCCTCCATTGGCCTCATTACATTAAACGCCAAATTTATTCACTCTTCATTGAGTATTCGCTACCTCCGTAATGTCACCCAACAAGAAGGTTTTGATAATGTATGGATTCAAGAATTCGTAATCAGTCAACCCATATGGAAGGTTGCGGCAGAAATCCTAAGTAACAAACCTGATATTTTGGGAATAAGCGTATATATATGGAACCGAGGACAATCTTTCGAACTTATTGAACGTTTGAAAAAACAGGACCCTTCAATAAGAATTGTGATCGGTGGGCCTGAGGTTTCTTTTGACATGACTTCAACCGATCAATACACAGTCATCGCCGGTGAAGGTGAAAAAAAATGGACTGAATTTCTTGAACACTTTCAAAAGAAAACGCTCCCTTCGAATGAAAAATTAAAAGACTGGGAATCCTATGGAGAAAGCCTTCCCGAACTCACGCCCGCCTATATCAAAGAGGATTTATCTCAACTTAAAAATCGTATAGTTTACCTGGAAACCTCTCGAGGTTGCCCCTACCTTTGCTCCTTCTGTCTTTCTGCTTTAGATAAGACCGTACGCTTTTTTGATGACCAAACGATACACCAACAAATCAACTTATTAATAAAGGGAGGGGTTACAAAAATAAAGTTTGTTGACCGCACATTCAACCTTAAACCTTCTCATATGAAGGAACTCATGCGCTGGTTAATAAAGTTTGAGGGTGTGGCGTTTCATTTTGAAGTCGTAGGTGATCTTTTGACAAACGATCTACTTGATTTTTTAGAAACAGTGCCAAAGGGCATGTTCCAATTCGAACTAGGGGTCCAGACCACTGATCAATCCTCGCAAGAAAAAATTAAACGAAAACAAAATAACAAAAAGCTTTTTTTTGCTATTGAACGCCTGATAAGTTCAAATCTAATTCATATTCATTGTGACCTCATTTTCGGTCTTCCAGGCGAAACCATGGACGATATTCTAAATTCATTTGAAGAGGTCTGCCTGTTGCGTCCTCATGAATTACAGTTAGGCTTTTTAAAGTTTCTACCGGGAGCACCCATAAAAGAAATTATTGGTGATTATGGATATGAATATCAGTCAACACCACCTTATGAGTTTATTTCAAACAACGATCTTTCAGCTTCTCAATTGAATTATTTAAAAAAATTTGAGGATGTATTTGATATATTTTACAACTCAAAACGATTCCGCTTCACCGTTCAGCGTCTATTAAAAAAGCTACCCGCTGTAAATATCTTTAATTTACTTCTTGAGCACATGGAGACTAATAATATATTCAATCAACCTCATGCCCTAAACGCACAATATAAAATAATTCATGACACATTTACATTAAACAAAGACCCTGTAGATTTAGATATTTTGCGCCTGGATTATTTGTATGCCCAACGAGTCTATCGGTTACCTCGGTTTCTTGAAATTGAAGAAGCACGTCAAAAAACCTGGGGAGGAGATAAAAAAACGCCCCTTGTTCCTTTTTTGCATACAATTCAAATTGACAAAGGAGACGCAGAAATCCAACCTGCCACCTCCCCTCAGTTTTGCGCTGTAGTCCATGATACCGAATCATCTGGCTATATGAGTCCACCGAGCCTCAATTGGGTTTCCTGATTCAAATGAAATAATTTGTTTAAATTTTTGATCTAACATTATAAGATGAAAAATCCGACTCGCTTTTATTTTATCGAATTAGATTTTATTCTTTATAGAACACCGAGGAGTTAATCATGACAGATGAGGCCAAACCCGCTTTAAATCGTAAAAGTCGAGCCATCACCCAAGGTGATAAGCGCTCCCCCAATCGTGCCATGCTTCGCGCTGTTGGCTTTAACGACAATGATTTTAAAAAACCCATTATTGGTATAGCGAATGGGCAAAGTGATGTGACTCCTTGCAATGCAGGCCTTGGGAAATTAGCTGATGTGGCCAAAGCCGAGATAAAACGATCCGATGGCATGCCACAAATGTTTGGCACAATTACAATCAGTGATGGGATATCCATGGGGACGGAAGGAATGAAATGCTCACTGGTAAGCCGTGAAGTTATCGCTGACTCCATTGAAGCGGTTTGTCGTGGCGCTAGTATGGATGCAGTCATCTGCGTAGGCGGATGTGATAAAAATATGCCCGGTGCACTCATTGCCATGGCCCGGCTGGACATCCCAAGTATTTTTGTTTATGGAGGAACAATCAAGCCCGGCCACCTTGATGGAAAAGATCTGACGGTTGTCAGTTCATTTGAAGCCGTTGGACAACATAGCGCTGGTTCAATTAGCCTCGATCAACTGACCGACATAGAAAAAAATGCGTGCCCAGGATTTGGCTCTTGCGGGGGAATGTATACAGCAAATACTATGTCCTCCGCAATTGAAGCCATGGGCATGAGCCTCCCCTATAGCTCTACCATGTCAAACGAAGATAAGGAAAAAGAATTAAACACCCAAAAAAGTGCACAAGCCCTTTTCCCCATGTTAGAAAAAAATATTACACCAAAAGATATTCTTACAAGAGAAGCTTTTGAAAATGCAATATCAGTAGTTATGGCAGTAGGTGGATCAACAAATGCTGTTTTACATCTTCTAGCGATCTCTAGTTACATGAATGTGAATTTAACAATTGATGATTTTGAAATAATCAGGAAAAGAGTTCCTCATTTTTGTGACCTTAAACCGTCAGGGCAATTTGTAACTGTTGACCTTCACCGTGCTGGAGGCATTCCACAAGTCATGAAGATGCTACTAAGTAAGGGACTGTTACATGGAGATTGTTTGACCGTCACGGGAAAAACCATATCAGAAAATCTCAAAGAGGTTTCCAGCCAAGCTAATGACAATCAAAAAATAATTCTCCCTATTGAAAACCCACTCTCCCCTGAGGGACATTTGGTAATCCTAAAAGGCAATATAAGTCCGGAGGGCTCCGTGGCAAAAGTTTCTGGAATCAAAACTCGTCGAATTGAAGGCCCGGCACGCGTTTTTAATTCGGAAGAGGAATGCCTGGAAGCGGTCATTAATGATCAAATTGTTGAAGGAGACATTGTAGTTATTCGCTATGAAGGACCTAAAGGTGGACCAGGCATGAGGGAAATGCTCGCACCCACATCAGCACTTGTCGGTAAAGGGCTTGGAGAAAAGGTCGGACTCATTACTGATGGCAGGTTTTCTGGAGGGACTCACGGGCTCGTTGTCGGTCACGTAGCACCAGAAGCACAGGTAGGTGGAGTTATCGGATTGATTGAAGAAGGAGATCAGATAGTTATAGATATCGAAAATCGATTACTTGATGCAATACTTACTGATGAAGAAATTAAACTTCGAAAAGAAAAATGGAAACCACTTGCACCAAAATACCAGAAAGGAGTTTTAGCAAAATACGAGAAACTAGTCTCTTCTGCATCTATTGGCGCGATTACCGATGAGTGAAACACCAAGACTTCCTCAACGTCTCCTTCATGACGATGGAAAGTTTAATCTTTACTATCTTAATGAAATATATAAAACCCTTGCATACAAAGCCTCCATTAAGTTTTCAATAGAACTAAAAGAAGAACTTTCTATTACTGCTGGTATATGGGGCGGGCAATATCTAATCGCAGATAAAGAAGGAAAGGCAAGAACTAACATTGTTCGCTTGTATTGCCTTGTCAACCTTCCGCAAAATACTCTCCTTGATAAAAAGGAAAACTTTGAAAATTTAATGACCTTCTATCACCAAAGTGTAACCAATGCATTCTCAAACTATGGTCTAAATTTTAATGACCCGCGATGGGGTGAATCCATCCCATATACAAATAAAAAACGTCCTACAACCGTACTTCAAATGTGGGAAAAAAATAATAAATTAAAATTTTTTAGAGCTTTTTATGTTTGGAATAATAAACCATGGGTAGACTCTGTCATCTACGACACGATTCGAAATATAAAAGTTGTCAAAGAATTACTAAATATAGATAAACGTCCTGTTAAAAGACCAACTGAAGAATATAAGTTTCTTCTCCAAGATATTCTAATTATTTTCTATACACTATTCGATGCCCTAACGACAGACTTCCATGAACACGCGGATCCAATAATGAAAGATTTGCTGCAAAAGTTTCTTGCTGGATTAAAGGACCCCGAAGTAATAGAAGAAGAATATTTAAATATTTATTCTAACGGTATTGTATACGGTCTGGAAGAAGCTTTAGAGGGGCCTTACAAAAAAGCAGGATTAGATATTAAAAATATCGAAAACTGGCCGGTAGAGAAAATTAATTGGGTGCCTCAAGAGCTAAAAGAAAACGTTGGCCGTTCACTCACAGACAGATTTAGTAATTTCAAAAATAATCTTGAAAATAACAGCAGCTGAATTCTCATCTCGCTCTATATTCAGAGATATCTATAATCGAAGAAGTATCCAATTTGAAATACCCTTTTGACCATTGCGTTCACCGTTACCACCATTCCATACGGCGATAGCCATAGCTATTGGATATTTAAATTGAATGTCTGCGTTATCTGAGTTCACTAAACTTCTCTTGAATACGACACGCCAAGTTTTATCCCGCCATGTACCACGTCCCAAAACATCTTGCTCTTCCTGAGTGGTAAGAGTACTGTAACCAGCCGCCGTTAAATCCTCAACTGACGATGGACGATCATTACCAAAAGCAGACATTTTTAAGTTTCTATCGCTACTCCGAGACTTCGTATTTAAGGATTTTTCCCAAATAGCCCGCCACTGCCAAATATTAACAATTTCGTTCTCACTTCCCATTGTAATCAAAGGAACTTCCTTATCTGGAGACAGAGGAAACATAATTGCGGCTTGATCTGTATGAGTAGCAGACACTTCAATTTTATTCTCCAGAGTTGCATCGTCCCACTCTAATAAAAGAGCAATTTCTGAGTTATTTTGAACCGCAGACAATTTGACTGATTTAGTTGAAGGATCTGGCCATTTAGGATTTGTTATCATTTGGGGACCCAACTCAATAGATATTGGTTTAATGCGATCAGAGTCTGTCCAAAAAGGATCATTTGGATCCAATGGTATCTCGCTTGAGATATCAACGACATCTACAGCTAATTCACACTCACCCGTCTCAATGCAATACTCCATTGAGCCCGAACCACAGCCTAAGCTAAGCAACACAAACATAACCAATAATGCCAAAACGGGAAAAGTACAAAAGACTAAGCTTATTGATTGTTTCATAACAATATAGTCTCAGGAAAAATAAAAGATAAAAGGTGTTAGAAGTTGTGAACTAATTCTTGCAGACGAGTTTTTAGTTCAGGGGTATAAGGACCAACAAGAACAAAGTTTAGTTTTTCGGGAACAAAAATATCTCGCGCTACCTTAAGAATATCATGTGGTGTGATTTGGGAAATTTTTTCTCGCTCTTCTTCTAAAGTAAACTCAGCCGAGTAAAGGTGACAAAATCCATGACGGATAATTTGTCTGTATGGATCATCTAATTCATAGTCTAGGTCATATCCATAACGTTTTTTAACCAACCCTAACTCATCTTCACTAACACCAGTTAAAACAAATTTTTCAATTTCATCAAAAAGAATTTCTGCAACCTCAACAACTTTCTCGGCACGGACAGACACATCAAAGTCAATGGTACCTGTATCAGGCAAACTGGTTGTGCGGCATTCAACTGAATAAACTAATCCTTTCTCTTCTCGTAAAATTTTTTGCAATCTGGAAGTTACTCCATCATCAAACAAGCGAGAAATTAAAGTAGCAATATAATAGTCCTGATGGTTATACGAGACTCCTCTAAAACATATCTGCAGTTGAATTTGGCTATCGGAGTCATGTTGAAACAAGAGTGCTGGTTGGGTTTGAGTTTCACTTAAAGGCTTATCAAAATGATTCGCCATAATAGAATCATTCCCAGCTAGTTTTGAAAAATATTTTTTGGCACAGTCAAAAAAAACCTTATGTTCAACACATCCAGCCACTACCAAAATCATGTTTTCTGGAGTATAAAACTGCGCATAATGGGTCTTTAAATCTTCTACCCGTATATTTTTGATACTTTCCTCTGTACCAATTGTAGGACGAGCTAAAGCATCCTCCGGATACAAAAGCTTGCAAGCAAGATTATTTATATCAACATCAATTCCTTTTTCATTTAAGTCTTCTAAACATTCCTCAAGAATAATTCCACGTTCAAGTTCAATCTCCGGAAAAGTGGGATCTGAAAAAAATTCGGAAAATAAATCCATTGCTCGGTTTAAATTTGAAATATGTGGACTAAAACCATAATATGTGTGATCACTCATAGTAGAAGCCCTAAGATCCCGACCTATAAGTTCAAATTCTCGATTGAGCAAGTATGAATTTGGGAATGTCGAATTACCTCTAAATAGCATATGTTCAATAAAGTGAGAAATCCCGTTATTTGTCATATGTTCAAACCTCAAGCCAGAACGAACAAACATAGCCAATTCAATGCTGTGTATATGAGGTTGTTCAACTACAACCACAGTCAATCCGTTGACCAAGGTATCCTTAAAAACCCTAACTTTTTCTTTATTTTCTTGAATTGCTAAATTCATATTCAAAATCAAATATTTAAATTAAACAATGGTAAAATTATTGACTCTCAAAGTACGTTAAACCGTCTAATAAAAAATTAGGGAAAAGTTCATTACTCAAATTGTATTGATATCCAAACATTATGACAGAGTTACTCAAATCTTATTGAATCTTCCCCAAGAACCACCTCTATTTCCTTAATAATCTCATCACAGGGCTTAATCTTAAGGTTTTCACCAACAGATAGTTTTCTTATTTTATTATTAGGGAACAAAAATTCTAGGAAAACTTTATTTTCACCTTTGTACTTTTCAAAAATTTCTTTAATTGAAATTAATATATCTTTTTCTAGTCCCGGCGTTCGAAAACGTATATGAACCTTTCCTTGCCAATGATCTTTTGCTTCTTTTAAAAGACAAACTTTTTTAGCAATCACTTTGGGTTGGTTACCATCTGAATCTATCGCACCTTGAACCAGAATTGGCTCATCATCGGATAAAATATTTTCGATTGACGCGTAAATTTCAGGCCACAAAATGACCTCTATCGACCCTCTTAAATCCTCCAAGGTAACAATAGCCATTTTGTCACCCTTTTTCGTGATCTTAGGTAAAATTTTACTTGGGATTCCTGCAATGCTTACATCAATACCCGTATTAGCTTCGAGAATACTTGCCGAAGATGCATCTGCAAACCATGCTAGTTCGTTTGTAAATTGTTCGAGTGGGTGACCTGAAACATAAAACCCTATAGTTTCCTTTTCGTACTTCAAGCGCTCTTGATCACTCCAGTCTTTGATCATACTTGCATTTGATATTTCCTCTTTTTCACCCTCAAATACTTCAAACATACTGCTCTGTCCCAGCTCATGGTCTCTTTGTTTTGCTTGTCCCATTTCTATTGCATATGGGATATCTTCAATCATTGCGGCGCGGTTTTGGCTTAATGAATCACAAGCACCACTTTTAACAAGACTTTCTACCACTCGCTTATTGACAAGGCGCAAGTCAACATTCTCGCACAACTCTCTTAACGAAGAAAACCGCCCTTTCTTCCCCCGAGCTTGAATAATAGAATCAATAGCACTCGATCCGACATTTTTTATCGCTCCTAGCCCAAAGATCAAGCGATCGTCTGCGATAGTGAAATCTTTCATGCTCTCACTCACCTCAGGTGGCGTAACCTTAATTTTCATGTCACGACAATCATTAATATATCGAATAACCTTATCCGTATTATCCATGTCAGCCGTAATAAGCGCTCCAAAAAACTGGAGAGGGTAATGAGTCTTTAGGTAAGCCGTTTGATATGAAACCAGAGCATACGCAGTACTATGAGATTTATTAAATCCATACCCTGCAAACTTTTCCATCAGATCAAATACCTTTGTTGCTTTTTTAATATCAATATTTTTTTTCTCAGCACCTGCAATAAATTTTTCTCTCTGAGCCTCCATTTCCTCGGGTTTTTTTTTCCCCATCGCTCGTCGCAAAAGATCAGCATCGCCAAGACTAAACCCAGCTAAAATACTTGCAATTCGCATCACCTGTTCTTGGTATAGAATAACTCCATGCGTTTCTTTGAGAACATCTTTTAATTGGGGTAGTTCATATTTCTCCTCAAGTTTCCCATGTTTTCGCTTAATATAATCGTCCACCATTCCACTCTCTAATGGACCGGGTCTATAAAGAGCAAGAAGCGCAATGATATCTTCAAAACAATCGGGCTTCATTTTTTTGAGCAAGTCGCGCATACCGGAGCTCTCAAGTTGAAAAACACCGAGAGTTCGAGTACTGCAAAGTAGTTTATAGGTCTCTGAGTCGACCATCGGAATTGCTGAGATGTTCAGATCCACTTCTAGTGATTCTTTTATAAGGCGGAGAGCATTATCTATTACGGTAAGAGTTTTAAGACCCAGAAAGTCCATTTTTAACAGGCCTAGCTTTTCCACGCCTTCCATAGAATACTGGGTTACTACTTCATCCTGTTCTCCCTTCCCTTTACTTGGAAATTTATATAAGGGAATAAAGTTTGTCAAAGGTTTTGATGAAATAACAATACCCGCTGCATGAGTGGAGCAGTGTCTATGCAATCCTTCTAAGTTTAAAGCGATATCAAGAAGCTCTGTCACTTTTTCACTATCTTTTTTCATGCGCTCAAAGCGTAGTTCTTCTTTAAAAGCGTCCTTGAGACATATATTTAACCGGTCAGGAACTAACTTCGCTATCTTATCAACTTCCCCATAAGGCATATCCAGGACACGACCTACATCTCTGAGGACTCCCTTGGCTTTCATACTACCAAACGTAATTATCTGAGATACGTTCTGACTGCCACCATATTTTTTACTAACATATTTAATGACATCGTCACGCTTGCTCATACAGAAATCAATATCGATATCAGGCATACTGACTCGCTCAGGATTTAAAAATCGTTCAAAAAGAAGATCGTATCTAAGTGGATCAATATCTGTAATGCGTAGAGAATAAGCAACCAGACTTCCTGCAGCAGAACCGCGACCAGGACCTACCGGAATACCATTTTTGCGAGCGTAATCTATAAAATCCCACACAATTAAAAAATAGCCAGGATATCCCATCCTTTCAATAATACTAAGCTCATCTTGCAACCTTTTTCTATAAAGTGATTGCTCGTATGTTATTCCAAGTTTGTTCATCTCCTGAAATCGTTCCCCTAGTCCTTTATTCGTCTGCTCCACCAAGTACGATTCAAGAGTGTAGGTTTCTGGAACGGGGTAATCTGGAAAGTTAAGCTTATCAAAATCCATTTCCAATTCGCAACGCTCTGAGATCTTTAAAGTATTTTCTATCGCTTGCGGAATATCTCTAAATAACTCCGCCATTTCCTCAGGAGATTTAAAATAGTACTCATCAGAAGGGTAACGCATACGGTGCTGGTCGCTCATTGTCTTACCAGTCTGCAGACATAGAAGAATTTCATGAGCATCAAAATCTTCACGATCCAAGTAATGACAATTATTTGTTGCAACCAGAGGTAAGGAAAGCTTATTCCCAATCTTGACTAGCTCATTATTAATTTTTTCTTGATACTCCATTTTATGATTCTGGAGTTCGAGAAAAAAATTCTCTGGGCCCATGATATCTCTGTATTGATCGGCAACTTTTATCGCGCGTGGTATATTTTCTTTATTAACATTATAAGCAACCTCGCCGCGGCCACATGAACTCAGAGCAATTAAGCCCTCTGCATGTTCAGACAACAGTTCTTTATCAATACGAGGTTTATAATAAAAACCCTCCATATATCCAAGCGTTACCAGCTTAAGAAGATTTTTGTATCCTTTTTCATTTTGGGCTAAAAGGATGAGATGGTAAGACGCATCTCTAAGGTCATGTTTGTCTTTTTTATCATGACGGCTCTCAGGAGCCACGTAAACCTCACAACCGATGATAGGTTTTAACCCATATTTTTTTGCTCCAGTATAAAAGTCTACGGCACCAAACATGTTGCCATGATCCGTCATGGCAACAGCTGGCATCTTGAACTCTGCCGCACGCTTGAATAGAGCTTCATGCCTCAAAGAGGAATCGAGCAAACTAAAAGAAGTGTGTAAATGAAGATGAACAAAATTAGACGGCTTCATCGATTCTTTGTAAAAGTGAATTGAGTTACAGTTTTAATTGAGAATTTTATTTAAAGAAACATACTCCATATCAAGAGCATTCGCCACTGCAGGATGTGTTATCTGACCATTGAATACATTTAACCCTTTCGCTAGCGCGGAATTCTCTTGAAATGCCTTATTAAACCCCTTTCGAGCTAATTCTGAAGCATAAGGAAAAGTTGCGTTAGTCAACGCAAATGTTGAGGTACGCGCTACCGCGCCAGGCATATTAGCTACGCAATAGTGCACAACATTATCCACTATATAGATAGGATCGCTATGGGTCGTAGGATGAGAGGTTTCTATCACTCCCCCCTGATCAATTCCAACATCAACAATTACGGAACCTGGCATCATCAATGAGAGCATTTCTCGGGTAATGAGCTTGGGCGCTCGTGCTCCAGGAATAAGAATCGCCCCAACAACCAAATCAGCTGTACGCAATGATTCAATAAGGTTCACACGGTTTGACATCAGAGTTTTTAAACGTCCTCCATAAATATCATCTAAATAACGCAACCGGTTTAAATTAACATCCAATAATGTCACAGAAGCTCCAGTACCTATTGCCATTTTAGCGGCATTAGCACCCACAACTCCACCTCCAATAATTACTACATGTCCGGGGTCGACACCCGGGACGCCACCAAGAAGAATGCCCCGCCCTTTATTCTCTCTTTCAAGGTACTTTGAACCTTCGTGAATTGACATCCTTCCGGCAACCTCACTCATCGGAACCAACAAAGGAAGCGAATTATCTGGCAATTGAACCGTCTCGTAAGCTATACACGTCACTTTACGCTCGAGAAGGGCACGAGCTAAATCAGGTGTAGGAGCTAAATGAAGATATGTATAAAGAATTTGACCTTCTCTCAAAAGATCGAACTCCTCTGGCAAAGGCTCCTTAACCTTGATAATCATTTCTGAGCGAGAAAAAATATCATTCCTCTCCGTGATGTGTGCTCCATGCTCTTCATATAACTTATTTGGTAGTCCACTCCCCTCTCCCGCTTCATCTTCAACCAGAACTATATGCCCATCAGCAGTCAGATCATGCACACCTGCCGGGGTCAACGAGACACGGTATTCATCTTCTTTAATCTCTTTAGGAACTCCGATAATCATGAGATTCTCCAGAAAAAAACATTTTTCATTTACACCAACACGTTTCTACTAATTTCATTTCCAATAGTTTTGCACTGTAGGATATGCCTATAGAATCTGTCCTTTATACCCAATATAACACTCTCTTACACGACAATAATTAGTATTATTATCCACACAACACTGTTTGTAATTTATGTGAAAATTATATAGATTAGTAGTTGGTAGTTATCTATTTATTATCAAAGAAAGTGTTCTTATTGAAAACAAAAGCCAAATCTAAATTGGAGGAATGCATACTCGTTCATCTTACTCCAGAGGGTGACCTGCTGGACCTAGAGAATAAAAATGTTACTCCTGAACATATGCGTCTTTTGTGTCAGGCGGGAGACACACTAAACGGAGTTAAGCAGCTTTATCTGAGCGATAACGGATTAGGCGATGCTGAAATTGAATGTTTATCTAAAAGCCGTTGCTTTCCAAACCTGGAAAAACTATTTTTAAACCAGAACAAGATAAGTAATGCCGGAGCAAAAGCATTAGCAGAATCAAAGTTTGTTCAAAATATTAGTTATCTCGTCTTAGAGGCTAATCAAATAGGAGTTAATGGAGTTCAATCAATTGCTACGTCATTAAATTTTCAAAATTTAGAAACCCTATTTCTAGACTCAAATCCTATCGGACCTCAAGGAGCTGAGGCGATAGCAAGGTCGACATGTTTATCTTCTCTTTCCGCTCTTCACTTGGATAGCACAGGGATAGGAGATCAGGGCGTTAAGGCAATTGCCACATCACTGATGTCAGCCAAACTTAAAAAACTTTACTTGTGCTCAAATAAAATAGGTGATGAAGGAGCGATTGCACTGTCTCAATCACCTAATTTGAGTCATTTAACTTGTTTAAGTATTTGGAGAAATGAAATAAGAGATGCTGGTGGTAAAGCTATAGCCGAATCAATTTATTTCTTAAACTTAGAACGGTTATACATGAGCCTAAATCTGATCGATAAACCGATCCGCAAGGTGATTCGTAGTTCAGACCTTGCTTCCAGATTAAAAACTTTGGTTATGGACTAAAAGTGGCAAAACAAACAGGAGATTGCTAGTGAACTATAAATTTACCTACTCAAAGCTTTTTAACGTGGTTTTTCATGTCGGTGTAATATTCAACATACTGCTAGTAATATGGCTATATCTTTTATTTTTTGAAATAATCTAAGTAAATTCCACCTCATTTTAAAAGAATAAATTTTCATTTCGCTTAGAGGGATTTACTTGCTCCTGAGACTGCTCAACCTTGGCTTTAACCAAAGTGTCTGTATTTCGCCACAAAACATTATTCTGGGGAATGAGATATTCTCCTTTAGCGTTCCTAAAGGGTCGCCACGACTGATCGATATAAATCTCATTAGGTCTAAAGTCACCCTTGTATTTAAGTGATTGGTTTTCACCAATATAATATCCAAGATAAAAAAACTTCACGCCTTTCTGTTGGCAAAATTCTAATTGTTTAAGAATGCTAAATGTACCCAAGCTAAGTTTAGAGTCCTCAGCATAGTAAAAAGTATAAATGGCTGAAAATGTATTTGAAGTATGGTCTCCTAAAGCAACACCAACAAGCTTGTCGTTAATATAATACTCAAACTCAACTCCAAAATTTGTATTCACATAAAACGAGAGGCGAAAATTCTGCTCATCTTCGACATCATCCTGCAAAGTACTGAATTTTTTCTTATGCCTAATATATAGATCAAACTTTTCATCTGTATATTTAGGAACGCCCATTTTAACCATTACATTTTCGCAAGACCTCAGAGCTCGTTTCTGTCTTCTCGTTATCTTAAAGTCCTCCGCCCTAACCCGAATAGGAATACATTGATAACAATCGTGGCAACGTGGACGAAAATAATAATCACCAAAATGTCTCATCCCGTGAGCCAACAAGTACTCGAATTCTATTTCTGACATATCTTCCAATAAATATTCTTCAAATAAAGATTCTTGATCTTTAAAATATCCACATTGAAAGGGCTTTGAATCTATAAAATGTGCCAGCATAATCTTGAATGAAAAAAAATAGTGAGTTAACAGTACACGATAAATTATATATTATATGTGTGATTAAGTGTAGAGAACAAACCGAGTTATAAGCCTAGCAATTTTTCAAAACGTTGAAATTAATTAACCTTTATGATTAAATTAAATGTGCGGTTGGGGGTCACAATGAAGTGCTATGCGCCTTACCAATTTTTATTCTGCACAAAAACATACTCTAGGGCAATCCGACACATTGAAAATATCTGTAATCGTTCCAACCCTTAATGAAGCTTCGATCCTAGAAGATAGTCTACGAGCTATCTCAGGCCTAAATCCGCATGAAATTATTGTTGTCGATGGAAGGAGCACCGACTCAACTTTTTTAGTAGCTCGCCGCATGGCTAATCTGGTTATCACTAGCAAGCCCGGAAGAGCTTACCAAATGAATGCTGGGGCCAAAAAAGCAACTGGAGACCTACTCTTATTTATGCATGTCGACAACAAATTATCCTTTGAAAGTTTCAAAAAAATGAAAAAAACAATGCTTCTTACTGAGTCTAATGGTGGCGCATTCACCCTGCAAATAGAGTCTAATAAAGCTTCTCTCAAGATTATTTCTATACTAGCTACCTGGCGCGCAAAGCACCTCAACCTTGTATACGGTGACCAAACCATCTTTGTCCGTGCCGATACGTTTCAGGAAATGGGTGGATTTTCACCTCTTCCAATTTGTGAAGACCTCGATTTTTTTCGCCGTCTTAGCCGACAAGGTAAAACAGTCCTTCTCAAGGAAAAAACCCACACCTCAGCACGCAGATGGAAGACTGAAGGGGTTTTCTATACAACGCTACGTAATGTCACTATTGGGAGCCTATTTCTACTAGGATTTTCACCGCAAACTCTCAGTAAATGGTACTCTGTTGTCCGTTAATTTTTGGCTTACTTTAAGCATTAATATATTTGCGCCTTCAGCCTTTCCAAAACATGTTTCATAAGTATCATTTATTCACCCATAATCAACTCTCAACTTCTTCTTGTATTGGCTACTAGCACTCCATATAATCTAAATATCGTCACATTATCAATGAATCCTCTTCTAGGATATCCAAGAGGTTTGACTTGGAGTTATTGTGAAACAAAAAAATAATAAATTAAAACGCAACCTCAGACCTTTTATTTTTATAGGCGTAATCGCATTAATCCTAAGTGTCGTATATTCTGCAACTAAACCTATTGAATATGGGACTCCTATAGCTCCGGCAACGGGGCAATTGATTGAAAACCGGCCCGTAATGTCTTCCGCTTTTTATACTGGGAAAACGGCAGAAGCATACCGTATCGCTGCTGAGATTCCTAAAATCATCGATAGCCAATTTTGCTACTGTTACTGCAAAAAAAACCACCAACATAAGACCTTGCTTACATGTTTCACCAATGAGCACGGGTCTAAATGCGATACCTGCATTAATGAGGTTCTTTATGCCTACGAATTATACAAACAAGGAAAAACTCTCGACGAAATCATTGTCTCAGTAGATAAAAAGTTTTATCGCCCTTACAAATCTCAACGGCTTTAAGAATAGTTAATGAATACAATAGTCGAACAAAAACCAACCAGCATATATATTCCTTATGCCTTGCTAGTAACTGCCCTGCTTTCATTTTATATTATTTTTATAAACAAGATTGATCTCAAACCAGGGGAGGTAGAGTACCCCGCAGAAGCGTTTCTAGCACCTGGATTTGAATTACCATCTCTTCAAGGAGGGAAAGTTAAACTCTCGGACTATCGAGGCAAAGTTTTGTTTATCAACTTCTGGGCAACTTGGTGCGCCACCTGTAAAGTTGAGATGCCTTCGATGGAAAAGCTTTACCAGCGTTTTCGAGAATATGACTTTGAGATGTTGACGATTAGTGTCGATAAAGATCTATCACTCATTACTCCATTCGTTAAAGAATACGGTTTAACTTTCCCGGTCCTACTTGATCCCGACAGCAAGTTGGCTAAACAAGATTACAAAACAACGGGCGTTCCAGAAACCTTCGTTGTCGACAAAAATGGAATTATTGTGCACAAGGCCATCGGTCCCCGAGACTGGGCTACTGACGAAACAATGGAAGCATTTGCTCAACTCATTCAGCGAGGTTGATAGAATGAAAGTGAAATCAATTCTATTGTTATTTTTTTTTCTGTTAATAACTCCAAGGTTAATACTTGCTCAGGGCGGAGGTCACAAAGAAGAAAAACACACAACTTCAATTACAGAAAAAAACACTTCCCTGAATGATTCAATTTATTCTATTGATGCTGGTAAAAATACAGAGTTCCCTTCAATCGAGAGTTCCCCACTAATGGATTCTCCGTTTTCGAATAACAGTTTAAGTGGTAATTCATTAGTCGACAATACGTTAACTAACGATCCCATGGAACGTTTTAAACAAAAAAAAAACTCTGTAGAACATGATCAACACAAAACACAACATGTAGAAGAATCATTGCACGAGTGGGTATCGCCTAATGCAAAAGGGTACTCTGTCGCTATAAGTATGACTATTCTTTCCGGGCTCGTTTTTATGGGGCTCAGTTTTTTCCGGATTGGAGAAAAAGATAGTTAGTCATCTAAACAATTATTATAGACAAGAGCTATGAGCAAACTTCAAAGCCTCCTTAAAAGTCGATTGGGTCTAGATACTCTCGAATACGAAATTCCCGAACACTCTAACTCGATAAAATATTCCTTGGGTGGGATGACCATAACCTCGTTCGGAGTTCTTGTTGTAAGCGGGATCCTACTGGCTCAGTTCTTTAACCCCACTCCAGAAAGAGCAAATAGCAGCGTTCACTTTCTTATGGATCAGGTATACCTTGGTTGGTTCCTTCGCGGTATTCATTTCTGGGCAGGAGAAATTCTCACAATCACAATTATCCTTCACATGATTCGAGTTTTTTACACCGCCTCCTATAAAAATCCAAGAGAGATCAACTGGTTAATCGGTGTTGTTCTACTAGGATTCATGATCACCTTGATGTTTACAGGGACTGTTCTTAAATGGGATCAGGAAGGCTATGAAGCATTAGATCACTTTCTATGGGTTGCGGAAAAATTTGGTATTTTAGGTGTTCCCTTGACAGAAAAGTTTTCTCCAGGCGTGCCATTACTAAGCCGAATATATATGGCTCATATATCTTTACTACCCATCGTTACGATGGGCTTGCTCGGTCTTCATGTTTTTTACATTAAGTATCACAAACTTTCTGCAAAGCCTGGGACGACAGATACTAGCCGGATGATTCCCTTTACTCAACATATGGCTTACCTTAGACGAGCAGGTATTGGCATCTTTACTCTCATCTGTCTGCTAGCGTTAACTGTTGCGCCTCCTTTAGGGAATGAACCTATCATGGGCCTTGAGGTCACTAAACCTCCATGGCAATTTGTTTGGATTTATGCTTTAGAAAATATTTGGGTCCCATCTTTAATTGTCGCCCCAATTTTTATTGGCTTAGGTCTAGTTAGCGTGCCATTCATAGACCGAAGTACTGAGACCGACCCTAAAAAACGACCCATTGCAATGATTATTCTATGGAGTAGTGTCGTATTATTTATTGCCCTGACGCTATGGGGTAAGTTCACCACAATGACCCATACTATGTAATATGTTCATTCAACCCTACTATGTCTGCTCCCTCTACAATAGTTATTGAAATTTTAACAAAAAGTGAATGTTCCCTTTGTGACGATATGAAAAAAATAGTAGCCCGTGTACTCCCGGACTACCCTGCAAAATTAGTTATGACAGATATTGAGTTCGACAAGACGTTGTATGAAAAATTCAAGGAACGAATTCCTATATTAAAGGTCAATGGAATAGAAAGTTTTGTGTATAAAACAAATGAAACTACTTTACGCCACAAACTGGATCGATTAAAAAATGAAAAATGAGCATTAGTTTAGGAGAACATTCCGACAAGTTCTTTAGCCTGCTAAACAAGAGAAACTGTGTATGATGTCGAAGGCGAACTTCTCGAAAATAAAATCGTCAAATGACATAGTCCACACTTTGGGCTATAAAAAAAACCTAAATCATTTAATCTTTTTTGAGTGAATCGATATATTTATATTATGCAGTTTTTTTATAGGGTACCCAGGTTTCTTTAATAATCCTCCAATCAATTTCATTTTTTTCCCAAATGAGTTCTTTTACCCCAATATCTGAATATCCATCTGATTTAAAAATTTGAATAAAATTAACTTCTACAGTATTTTTACTTTGAAAAATTCTTATATTTTTTAGTTGAATAGATATATTTGTATGTCTTTTTAAGGCCGTTTCTCTTGATATTTTCCAATCTTCATATCCCTCCTTTGACCCCTTAAATATTTTTGAATAAAATGAAAGGTAAAGCTCAATATTTTGTTTTTCCCAAGCCTGAGCCCATCTTTCTAAATGCGTAGAAAAAAGACCTTTTGAGGTAATTCTCTGACTATTATTTCGGTTAATATCTCTTTGTAATAGTTGTGTTGAATTAGATACTGATGTTTTTTTAATATCATTTTTATCAGATTTACGCTTATTCAAAACAACTCGTAGTTTATTTTTTTCTTCTAATATACGTTTCTCCATAAGCCTAGCAAGATTATCTTCCTTTGCGTTAGCAATGGCTTGGTTATTTGCTTCAATTGCTCTAACTTTTTCCAATTTTATTTGTTCTAATTCAGAGCGTAAGGATATGGCAGCTGCCTGAAGATCTCTAATCTCGATATTATATTTTTCTCTTCTATTTCCCTGTTCCCTAACCCTGGCGAGTTTTTCTTCCTTTGCCTTAGCAATGGCTTGGTTATTTGCTTCAATTGCTCTAACTTTTTCCAATTTTATTTGTTCTAATTCAGAGCGTAAGGATGTGGCAGT
>Ga0209043_1000743_pt1 | contig 19476 bp, 20 predicted proteins | sample SaaInlV_100m_DNA_3_FD_184654 | JGI IMG/M metagenome (GOLD analysis project Ga0209043, IMG submission 184654) | Marine microbial communities from expanding oxygen minimum zones in the Saanich Inlet - SI037_S4LV_100m_DNA (SPAdes) (version 2) | ecosystem: Environmental > Aquatic > Marine >... | reverse complement strand
TAAAACTGGGAGATTGAATGAATGCATGTGTTGCTCATAGGAACTACCTGCCTCCAATTGGAATAAATTTATGCCTCTATTCTCTTTAAAATTAAGCGTGGCAATAGGATTGTTGCCCGATGAAAACTTCACCTCATGTACGCGAGAAAATAACTCCATCATATCCAGCAATGAATCACTATGCTTAATGTTTCGTAGGACAAGACATGTGGAATAATCCATGGGTGAATCAGGATTGTTAGAATTAGAGTCCCCGCTCCCATGAGAGAGGAAGCGTCTGGTAACAGTCAACCTCTCGATTTAGCGGGGAACACGATGGAATCTAATGCCTACGAAAGTGGTCCCCGCTCCCAGACTTGAACTGGGGACACCCTGATGTCTGCTGAGACGTTTGTTTTTACACAACTACAGTCAGGTGCTCTACCAACTGAGCTAAGCGAGGTATTCCAACGCACCAACCTCCACTACTTAATCCTCATCAATCGAAAGCGTGATGGAAAGTTGGCTCTTGGTCTCAAAAACAAAGAAAACAATTGAATTCGCCCTTACCTTATCATAGGTGGAGGTTCTTTAGACAATACGAGGCTTCTGGAATGAACAATTTACTGCCAAAATCGCCCTCTCGATTGGCTCTGGAATGTGCGCGCTTAAGTATGGTAAGAGTAGGCTCTCGGAATCAGGATGTGTAGGGATGGGACCCACTACTTCAGGAACCGATAATAACGCTCTTGCCGATATGGTGAACGAGATGGCCAAAGAGGCAAAACGCGGAGCTACTGCACTCATGGATGATGAGGTTGGGACCTTAGGTGTACCAAATCCACGTATCCTTATCGTTGGCTGTGGTGGTTCAGGTAACAACACACTCAACCGTATTACTCACTTAGGCGTTGAAGGAGCGGTTACCGTTGCTATCAACACTGACAAACAACATCTTGATCACACTCGGGCTTTGCAAAAACTCCTAGTTGGTCGTCACATTACTCGCGGCCTTGGTGCTGGAGGTGACCCATCTACTGGTCGACGATGTGCTGAGGCTGGTCGTGAAATGATTCGACGAATTGTCACAGGTGCAGACCTTGTGTTTATCGCTAGTGGCTTAGGTGGCGGTTCAGGAACTGGAATTTGTCCAATTGTTGCTGAAGAAGCCAAAGCAGCAGGTGCACTTGTTGTTGGAATAGTCACTACACCGTTCCATGTTGAACGTCGACAACGGATGACAAAAGCACTCGAAGGTTTGGAATCCCTACGTCGTGTTGCTGATGCGGTCTTGGTGCTTGACAACAACCGATTATTGCACTATGTGCCTCACCTTCCTTTGGATGAAGCGTTCTCAATCATGGACCAATTGGTTGCTGAAATCGTAAAGGGAATTGTTGAGACCATCACCTTGCCTTCACTCATCAATCTTGACTTCGCAGATGTTCGTGCCATTATGGCTAACGGTGGGGTTACCATGATGCTCTATGGAGAAAGCGACCGTGGCCCGGAAGAAGTGGTTCATGAAGCACTCAATCACCCTCTCTTGGATGTCGATATCTCAGGTGCTACTGGCGTATTGATTCACGTTACTGGTGGCCGCTACATGACACTGGATACCGCTTCTCAAGTTGTTGATTTACTGACCAGTAAAGTCAGTGAAGATGCCAACGTCATTTGGGGTGCTCGGCAAGATGCTGGATTTGGTGATACCATCAAGGTCATGGCCATCATTACCGGTGTTGGTGGAACTGATTTGCGAACTGCTCGAATGCAACCAAACTTGCTCGGAGATGCTTTGCGACTCACACAAGACCAAGGTGCAGCACAGCGGAACGACGGCCTCGGATTCCAGCGATTCGACTAAATAAAGCCCGTAAATCTTCGATTTGGCAATTGTTCAACCCTTCGTAAGCGTAAAATGTAGGGTGCATTACATCTCAACCATGCGAGCCAAGACTCTTGTAGCCCTCATCATCACTGCATTGATGCTAACGCCTGTTCAAGCGGGAGATGTTTCTGTCTCTCAAAGCGAACCTGCTGAAGACCCAAAGCAACCTAACGCTAACAATACAACGATGTATATGTGGAGCAATGACATGGCAACCGAATGGACACACTTCAATATCAATGAAACCGAATCAGTAGAAGAAGGTGAACTCACTGAAGAAAAAGACAACGGCCTCATTAATATCAAATACCGATTCACTATGGACCCAACCCTTAGCAAGCGCCTCAATATGACTGAAGGTGCTGAAATGCGAGGGAATTTCAATGTGTATTGGGAAGGCGATATCGATAACGGTGGTGAAGGGAATTGCAACAACGATTGTGAATATCTCAACATCACTGTTTACCGCGGACCAAACAAGGTGTTTCAACATACTGAACAACCTTGGCCAGCAGGAAACTGGAAAAATGTCGTTTTCTCTTACTCGATGACTGAAGAAGATGGCCATTTGGTTTGGGATTCAAGCAATGACAACCCTGTAATTGAAGTGACCATGAAAGTTAAAGGAGATCGAACAACAGGACTCTTTGGACTTCCTCAAGGAGATGCTGCTGCATTTGGATTCAAACTTGGCGAAGATGCACGACTTGAACTCCCTATTGATGAATCCACATGGAATGAAAAGTTCCAAGCAGGCATGGACGATTCAATGCCGACTGAAGACGTACCTGGATTCACTTTGGTTGTTGCCTCCTCAGCCATTGCAATGGCGGTATTTGTCAACGTTGGCAAAGAAGAAGAAGACGAAGCGTGATTCAGCGCATTGCTTGAATCGCTGCTGCTATCGAATCGGTATCAAGCGCAACCGCTTGTTGTTCACCTGAAGATAAATTCTTGACCATGGCTTGACCTTCTTCGAGGTCTCTAGGTCCAACAACAATGGTGAATTGACAACCAATCGAATTGGCCCACTTCATCGCTTTACCAATCTTACGACCTCGTAATTCAAGTTCCACTCGCTCACCTGCATTTCGCAAACCTGCTACGATTGGAAGAACTTCTGAAGTCTCGATTCCGAATGGAATGAAAGCAACCAGCCCCTTCGCATCGATTTCTCCTGGAACTACTTCACTGCGACCGCTGGCTTCTGCTTGCGCTTCAAGTGCGAGCAGCACTCGGTCAAAACCAAGACCGAAACCACAGCATGGGTCAAGGTCAGGTAGGCCAAATAGATGAAGCAGTTTGTACGAACCGCCGCCAAGCACTTGTCCTTCTCCTCTCAATTCAGGAACCTTGACTTCAAACACCATTCCAGTGTAGTAATCAAGACCACGGGCAACGGTCAAATCAACCGATAGTGATGGTGGTGCTGGTGCTAAGGCAGCGACAGCATCGAGTGTTGTCTGCAAATCATCCAGCGCATCGAGGGATACTCCAGCGAGTGATGAAAGTATTTCACGAGCAGGTCCCAGTGTTTCCGCTCCACCTTCAAGTTCAGCAAGTGCTCGCAAAGGTGCTGCATTATCTGGGTTGATACCATTGTCGGAAAATAGTGTTGCTAGGCCTGTATCGTCGCCTTTGTCAAGCAAACGCATAGCACTGGCTACCGGTGGCTCACTAGCACCTTCAGGTGTTTCTGCTGAAAGTCCTAGGCCAGTCAGAGCACCTTTGAGGATACCGACATGGCCAATACGAACTTCCCAGTTCTCAAGTCCACAGGCATTGAGCATATCGATGGCCAGAGCGATGACTTCTGCTTCAGCCAACGGGCCGGATTCACCAACTAATTCGACACCATATTGGAAAAACTCTCGGTATCGACCTTTCTTTGATTCTTCATAGCGATAGCATTGGCCATAGTAGGAAAGGCGCAGTGGGCGTGGTAACATCTGCATTCCTTCTTCAGCGATCATTCGCATCACAGGCGCGGTTAATTCGGGTCGTAGCGTCAACGGCCGTTCGCTTTTATCCTCAAAGGCATAGAGTTGCGAGACAATGCCGGGTCCAGACTTGGCAGTGAATAAATCAAGAGATTCAAAAATAGGGGTTTGAATGCGTGAAAACCCATGACGTCGAGCACGCTCCTCCAAGAGTTGCTCAAAGGCCAAGCGACGCGCCATCTCCTTTGGCGTGAAGTCGCGAGTCCCTCGTGGGCGTTGCACCATGAGCGTTCCACGAACCGACTGTTCATCACCTCTTCGCCTTGAAACGGGGTTACAACCGCGTTTGTTGGCTTCATTCCTCTTCGAGGTTCTTGAACCAATTGTCACTCCAATCGGTTTCAACTGGTTCCTCTTCATCAAGTGACCATTCTGATTCACTGACTTCTTCAACGGAGTTTTGGGTGAGTGCATCTAAATCTGGAGCTGGTGGAATTATTGGTTCAATTTCGAGTGGAGTTTCACTGGACTCATCACCAGATGACAATTTCGGAATAGCCTCATGCTCCTCAAACACAACTCCTTCATCTTGGCGCACTTCAACTAAATCTTCGACAAATCGAACATCGTCGTCATTCACTTCTTCATCAAGTTCGTGTGCAATTGATGCGGCTTCTTCGACAGAAGGTTGGTCAGTGTTGTTTTCTGTGAAAGTAGGTTTTGGTGCTTGGTGTTCCAAATCAAAGGCGGCAAATGCATTGGAAACTTCACCAGTAGGTGGAGGTAGTGCTCGTGCGCGCTCCTCGGCCTTACGTCGCTCGTACAATGCTTGTTCTTCTAAGGCAACTTTTTCTTGAGCCATTTGGGCTTCAACAGCACGCCACATGCGTGTTTCTTGTTGTTTTTTGGCAATCGAATCTTCACGTTCAATCTGGGCTTCACTCGGCTTATCATAACGTTTCCAAAACCACCAAGAAATGACAATCAAAATCAGTGAAATGAAAAGACCAATCGCCAAAGTTTCGACGAGATCATCCATACCATCACCCCATCAAACAAGTTCGGCCTCAATCACTGCCTTAGAATTTAGATGTTCAAAGCCCGGAGCGGTTTCGCCCAAAGCAACAACCAAATCATCTTCGCCACCTGGTAATGATGAGATGTCGACATCTGCGCCTTTAGGAATATTTCGATACAATGGTCGTCGGACGAGGAATTTGTTGAAGAAGATGAACAACGCAGCAACTACGCCCCAGAACAACAGAATAATTGCCAAGCCATGAGGGTTGCCAGGATTCCAGACATCGTCTGTATTGGCAATCATATCGCTGAAATATGAGAACATAAGAACAATGAACAGGATTGGGAAGGCCAAATACATCAACAAATCCCACCATCGTCCAACTTCCATATCGTTGTCGCCTGTGTTGATGAAATCATCACGGAAAGCAGAAACGCCAAATCCGAGGTAGCCTTTGAAACCAGGAGGTGCAACTCCTGCCTCGACTCCAGACTTCCATCGCATGTAACCGTATTTCCATATCGAGAAGGCAATGAACAGCCCTGAAAACATCAGCCCATAGCCCCAGATGTGGTCTTGAACTTCCAAAAATTCAGGGAATGCAACGCCACTGCTATCCAATTTAATCCACATGACTGCGGATGGAAGTCCAAACATGAACAAAGCAACTCCTGTCAATGCGACAGACTTTTCTCGCTCATAGCCATGGTCAACGAAATTTCTAACACATAATTCAACCGTCGAAATCATCGAGGTCATTGCCGCGAAAGACAGCGCTAAGAAGAAGCCTGCCATCATGAACAGTGGGCCGATTGGTGCAAACGGTGCTTGCGCGAAGACTTCAGGCAGTGCCAAGAAAGTGATTGCAGATGAACCACCAGTAACGGTAGCCAACGGGTCAGGATTCACAGCAAAGATTGCAGAGAGAACTGCAAGTCCAGCAATAATTGAGATGCTGTTGTTGGCCAATCCCATTGTGAAGGCATTGAGGACAGTATCCTCATCCTTACTCATGTAAACAGCATATGTGATGCACATACCCATCCCTGCAGAACAGGACCAAGCCGATTGGGATAAACCATTGATCCACACTTCGGGCTCAAATAACATATCAAAATCGACGGTAAACATGAACAGTGCGCCATCAAGAGTTCCGTCTGAGAAATCCATCCATAGAGAGAGGAATAAAGTGAGGAACAGTAGAGCAAACAAGGAAATCATCAGGTAAAAGTTGACCTTTTCAATTGCTTTTGCCCCTTTCCAAATCGCTGCCAATGTCAAGACAATGACTAAGAATTGGAAGAAGATAACTTGCCCTGGGTTTTGTAAGAAGGCGTTCCATACTTCGGTTGTGTCGACGCCTTCGCCGTTGAGTGCACCAGAAATTCCAAGTTGGAAATACTTGATTGTCCAACCAGAAACAACGGCGTAATAGAAACCTATAGCAGTTGAAATCCATGCAGTCCAAAGGCCCATCCAAGCGAATTTCTTACCAGCGAAAATACGGAATGTTCCTATTGTTCCGGTTCGACTTCTCTTACCCATTGCGTATTCAGCAATTACCAAAGGTATTGACCAAATGAACAAGAAAAACAGCCAAGGGACAAGGAATGTTCCTCCGCCATTAGCGCCAACCATTCGAGGAAATCGCCAAATGTTTCCAGTACCGATAGCGGCACCAATCGATGCAAAAATTAGGCCCATACGGCCATTGAATTGGTCGGAATCTCCATCTTCTGCCATTCAAAATCCCTCCTCAATTATTTTCTCCAGCCACAACAGCTGCTAAATCGAGTTCTTCATTATCCGTTAGCATCATTCGCAAACAGACAGCCAAACCGCCCCACACAAATGTGGCAGTCACTGCAAACATGAATAGAGAACCAAAGAAACTGCCATAGGCTGCTCGGTAGGATAAATCAAGCGTGTAGTAATCGCCATCAGCTGGATATTGATAGAAATCAGAACCTGCAAGCGTCGTCACCGATGCCTTGTAGTGCAACTTTCCAGTAGCAGTCTCAGAAATTGGAATCATTCCTCGTAGAATAGTTCCATTCCCTTCCGAAGTTGTACAAGACTCTTCTAAGGTCATCACACCAACTGACTCCCATGCTGTTGTTGCCCATTCACGTGGACCATAATCACTCTGCAAACGGCTTGGTTTGACCGTCCGCCATAGGATTTCAGATTGTGCCTCACTGACTGGGAATTGGTTCGAAACACAGATATCAATTGGAATATCTCCTTCTGTTGGAATTGATACATCATCTGGTTGTGCCAAATAATTTTGCTGAGAAATGTTGGCAATCGCTAAATCTGCTCTCTCTCGAGGATTGTCGGTGATTTCTGCCATGTAAAAGGCAACACCAAGATTGCGAACTGCAATATGGTCAACATCGTCTTCATGTTGATGGAATGCTGTTCCGATTTCCATTGTGTAGCAGTACGAGCCATGAACGCCATAATGCCAATCGCAGAAGTCTCCCGTAGTTGGGTAAAGGTCACTTGATTGCATGTTGGTGTATTGAGTCATCTCGGCCATTTGGTCACCATGGTAAATCAGTTGTTCATGGTCAGTAGTTTGGCAACCAGTGCAGTGGCCCCATGGATAGAGGACAAGTTCGGAGTAGGAGTGGAAGGTGAGGGTTGCTTTGTATTCAGATTCACCATCACCATTGTCGTCATTCATTTCGGTCATGTCTTGAATAAAACGAGTTTCTGGTTCAGAATTGCCACCAGCCCAATCTTCATCCTTTGTGCCGTCATTATCGTCGTCTTCTCCATCGACATTGTCTTCATTGATCAGGCCATCACCATCGTTATCTTTGGTATCAAACGGCCCAGTGTAAACGTCGTTATTGGAAATTCCAGCACGTTCATCTTCTGCTGGTGTGCATGTTCCTGGAACAAGAGGAATTGTAGCGCCAAGAGGCCAGCCCCACTCAAATTGATAATTTCGGTTAAGGTCGACACCATCACAATCTTCGTCGATTTGTTGTGTTGGGTCTGGCAAAGGCTCAGGGCCATTGTTTCTCAAATTCTTTCTCCATCCACCAGAAGGGCATGATTCCCAAGCAGGCGCAGGGCAGAATACCTCTCGGTCGTAGATATTTCCATCAACATTGAGCATCGGAATAAGATAGATTTCTCGGCTGTTGACCAAATCAGTAATCCATTGTTCGCTGTAATCTTCATCGACACCAAGGTCTCCAGCACCGCAAGGCGTTCCGTCACCGTTTGAATCTTGGTAACTTGGGTCTAAAGCAAGACAGTCGCCGTCATCATCAAGGATTCCGTCACCGTCTGCATCGCCCCATGGGTCTTCATCGATACCTTCTTTTGAATCATCAATTTCTCCATCATTGTTGTTATCTATGCCATCATTTTGCCAATATTCTTTGTCGCCGTCGTTGTCGTATCCAATGTTATTGTAGGAAAATGCAATGACTTCCATCACCATAATTGGCGTCTCATATGACATCCATTCCCGTGCGTGATGGTTTCCAACAATCATGACGTCGGGTCGGTCAGCATAATTTCCAGTGTCTCCAACGAATGCGTTGTAATCACCATCATACACATCTCCAGTGATTTTGAGCCAAGGGGTTGGATTCATGTAATGCCAGCCTTCGTAGGTATCGCCAGTTGTAGTTTCACCACGTGCATTCTCACCACCGTTCAATCCTTCATGGAATTGGAAAATGTCATCATTTTCCTCAGTAAGATATTGCATTCGCTCCTTCATGCTCTCATAAGAGTGATATTCTTTGAACTGAAGTTGAGCATCATTTGCTGAGGCCCAAGGGAATATCATGTTGGCATAATCACTTGACCAGACGTCTTCGGGTGCCATACCTGTAGGCTCTTCTTGGTTGATACTTGCATTGGCAATAGGTGCGATGAGTGACAACAAAAGTGGGAGTACAATGAGTACTCCAAACGATGGGCGGGTGCGGACAACTTTACCGTTCAGCATCATGGTATCGTCTTACCCAAAAGGCTCGACTTCTTGAAGCGTTCGTGACCAAGGATGTCCCCGTAGGGGACAGGAAATAGGCGAAAGTGACCAATACGAGCACTTGTTGGATGAGATATGGGCAGCCTCCTTCAACCCGATGCAGATTCGTTTTGGTCTGAACAAATTATTGGTCTCAATTACCTCACAGTGTCAATTTTAGCCGGCCTCTTTTTAATGGCGGTTTTGGTTCGATTAGCGACGATGTGGATGGCTCCAAAATTGTTGAAAAAAATAATCCGCTCAGATTCGATTCAATCGAAAACGGTCAAAGAATCTGACAAAGCACTAGGCACTGCAGCAGGTGCTGGATTTTCACTGTATGTTCTCAATGCATTGATACAACTTCACATTGAGGACGGGAACGATTTCATTCTCCCTGGGTTCATTGAAAATCTCCTGCCAAATCTCCTCCAATTCATCTTCGCATTTGCATTGGTAATCTGGGCGTTTCGTTTGGTTTCTATTGTCAAAGATGTTGTTGAATTATTCGATAAAGATGGTGAATTGGACGGTTCTGAACGCACATTGATTTCGGCTGTTGAAAGTCTTCTTCGATTCCTCATCATCGCTTTAGGTGCAGTGTTTATCGCTGACGCACTTGGATTCAATTTGACCTCTTTGATTGCTGGTTTAGGAATCTCAGGTTTGGCCTTAGCCTTGGCAGCAAAAGATTCGATTTCTAATTTGTTTGGAGCTACCACCGTATTGCTTGACCGTCCATTCAAAGTTGGCGATTGGGTCATCATTGATTCTGTCGAAGGTGAAGTGATGGAAATCAGCCTGCGAACAACGCTAATTCGAACCTCTGCCGATACGGTGGTTACCGTTCCTAATGCGAATCTGGTCAACACGCCAATCGAGAACTTCGGAAAGCGCCGATGGCGCCGATGGCAATCGCTTCTTCATCTTGACCTCAATTCCAATCCTGATGATGTCGCAGGGTTCTGTAATGGCGTTTTGGAACTTATCAAATCCAGTTCGGTTACTGTCAAACATGAAAGTTCCTGGTGTCAGGTCTCGAATCTTTCAGTCCAATCGCTTGACCTTTCTCTCAACCTGTATTGGGATGTTGCTGGTGGCGCACCTGAACGTGAAGAAAAAGAGAAGTTTCTACTTGGAGTCATGCAATTAGCACAAGAAAAGAATTTGAAATTCTTTGATGCTCGAATGCTTCAACACTCTTGATCAATACGGCTTCGGGTCTTTGAAGCGATAGATGGCATTGGTTGTCAATCCAACGCCCATGCTCAGTATGGCTAAAAGCAGACTTTGGCCGGGTGTGAATGTTGCTAATTTCCAGACAAAAAAGGAAACTATGATTCCTGTAATTCCAACCCATTGGCCTGATTTCCACATTCGCAATGTCCCCAAGTGAGCCTGAAGCCGAGAGACTTCTTGCAGCCATTGTTCACATGCTTCAATCGTTGTTTCATCCTTGAAAGCCTTCGCTTGAGCAAGTTCCAGAACCGTAGCGTGATAGCGCCATACCCATGCGCCCCCTCGTACCGTTGAAAGAGCCTGACGGCTCGACCATACCTGAGGGACTGAACGGCTCCAAATCTCAAGTACAATCTGGCGTTGTTGTTCACTCAAACCTGCTTTACGAGCCCATTGATGCTCTATAATCATCAAAGAAGCAAGTGAAGGTAAGCGGTCGCTTTCACACAACAGATGTTCTGATAAAGAACGAGAAAGCGGTAGAAACATCTGCTTTTCATCTACTTCAACAACTGCATCCAAAGAAAGATGGATGCGGGGTAAGCCGACAGTTGAGGAAGCGTGAGGCGCCCTCCACATGGTTTTTGTTTTGAGACCTCCCTCGATTGCTTTCAGTCGGTCATTCCATCGACGTTCTGTATTTGGAGTAGAAAATGGTTCAAGCGAAGAATGGATAGCGCCAAGTAGTTCGACCATTTTTAAAACCGCCGAATCATCTTCGTCAGCAGAAGAAGGGGTGTGGTTTGGATAGAGAAGAATACGGTCATTTCCATCTACTGACCATCCGCCGGTGGGAAGGAGAATAGATTGTGTTTTCAGCGCTTTTTGCCATGGTTCATAACGGGATAAACGGGAAACGTCATCCCCTATATGGGCGGGTTGAATATGTGCAATTAGATTTTGGTTCAGAAATAAGACAAGACTATTTTGTGAAATTGAAAGCGTTTCTACTGTTTCAACTTCAGTCACCCAATCTCCCCAAAAAGTTCCTTCATCTTGATTTGTAGACCATCCTTCTGGAGTGAGAAAAGACCGGAAATCCCACAACACTGTTCGACCGTATGATGTGCGAAGTTTGCCATCAGCAATTGCTTCGTTAGGAGAGGAAAGCGCGATGCCAATTGGCCACCATGCAGGCTCGTCCATGCTTATCCGAGGGGTCGGAGGTTCTCAAGTCTCGCCCCAATGTTGGAGTTTGGAGAAGGGATGACATCATACCTCATGGTGGTCACGCCAGCATAGAGGCGGCACCAATGGGTATCTCGGAACGAATGGGTGATGTACTTGGCCATGCAGTCGAGTCTAAACTTCTCCGAGAAATTCAAGAACATTCTGTAAAGGTCCAACACCTTGCCATTATCATGGATGGAAATCGAAGATTTGCTTGGAAGAGTAACTTCGCTACAGGAATTGGACATCGAATCGGTAAAGAAAAACTAGAACGTGTATTAGACTGGACTCTTGAAATTGGTATTCCATGGTTAACCGTTTATGCACTTTCCACCGAGAATTTAAGTCGTCCGAAAAAAGAACTTGAGACCCTGTTTAAGTTATATGATGAAGGGCTAAGGGAAATTGCGGATGACAAACGAATCCATAATAATAAAGTCAAGGTTCAAATTATTGGACGCCGTGAATTGCTACCTAAGCATGTCAATGATGCCATTGATTATGCGGAGGAAAAAACTGCTGATTATGATCAATTTGTCTTCACTGTATGCCTTGCTTATGGCAGTCGAGAGGAAATGGTTGACGCCATTCGTTCAATTGCAAAAGAACATGCCTCAGGCGATTTAAAACTTGAAAAAATCGATGAAAAAGCAGTCTCTGACCGCTTGTATACTGGCAATATGCCCGACCCTGACTTAGTTATTCGAACCAGTGGGGAGGAGCGAATCTCAAACTTTTTGTTATGGCAAATGGCTTACTCTGAACTCTACTTCTCTGATGTATTTTGGCCATCCTTCCAAAAGAAGGATTTACTCAAAGCCATTCGAACTTTCCAAGACCGACGACGCCGATACGGAGAGTGAAACCATGGCGGTCTGCGATGAGTGCAACGGTTGGCTTAACCCTGCATTAGCTGCTGATTCGGCAGTGCGTCGGGGTGATGAGGTGCTCTTGATTCAACGAAAATTTCCACCAATGGCTGGAGCATGGGCATTCCCGGGTGGTTTTGTCGAGCAAGGAGAGAATCCGATGCATGCTGCCCTTCGTGAATTGAAAGAAGAGACTGGGCTTGAAGGCGAATCTCCAAAATTATTGATGGTCATGGGCGATGCTCAACGAGACCCTCGCAAGCACATCGTAAGTGTCGTTTACGAAGTTCAAGTAAGTGAAGAACAACAACCGGTTGCTGGCGATGATGCTGCTGACGCTCGATTCTGGCCGATTCAGACACTTCTTTCTGGAGAAGTGGAATTTGCTGGAGACCATTTCACAATTTTACAAAACTGGCTCAATCAATGAGTTCGATTCGTAATAGTTTTGCTAATTCTTGGCGAGTATTTGGCCATGCTGCTGGCTTGAGTGCTTCGGTCAAATGTATTCCAGTAAGGAATTGGGCTTGCAGGTCTTTCCATTCGTCTCCCTCACAAGTTGAATTCCATCTAAACAGTGGATAGCCTTCAGATTCTAGGCGGTCAAGAAAACCTCGTTGTGCTTTACTGATGAGAAGTGTTGGTGTTCCAAGTAAAGCCGATTCACTGGCAAGAGTTACCGATTGAGTGATGATGCAATCATGTGCTGCCAGTTCTTGGTCGAGTGACCATGCATCACCATCGTATGTGTTTTCATCGGCAATAGTTACAGAGAGTCCATCAAAGACTTCTTCTGGAATTTCGAGAATTTCATCATCGTCATGGACTCCTCCCCCAAGCAATCTTCTGACTAGGGCTCGGGGAGGATTACTCACATCTGAGGGACGGATGCTTGGACGTAAATGGACATGGCCATGCAAACCATCTAAACGATGAATTCTGGTGCCGTTGAGTTGCTGTAAAAAATCACCATCGAGGTCACTACGCCAATGCGTTGGAAGAACAACATCGGTTGCTACCTTACGGGCAAGGCGATGGGCGATATGATTAACTTCAGTGTCAGAAATATACCATCGCTCAATAATAGAATGGAGTCGGCGGCGGAGAAATGGGGAACGCCAAGCCATCAATTCCAATGGAGCACCGATAGAAACAATCCTTTCAATTGGTTTTCCTTGTTGACTGCATTGTCTGAGAAATTGATGACTTGAGCGCCATCGATTCAATGCTTTTTTCCTACGATTGTTGCCAACTGGACGTTGAACCCAATGCGTTTGACGGCGAGGAATGTGTCCGTCTCCGGTTTCAAGTAGATTTTCTACTTCTTTTCGTTGAGTTGCAATGATGACATCGTTACTTTGACCAGCCCGTAAAAACGGTGCTAGAAGACGAACATGCGCGGGGTGGTCGAATACCCAACAGGTGCGCATGAGCATGCCTGTGACCAACTCACCCTCAATGCATCGCTTTGTTGCGAGAAGTTAAGACGGCTAACCCCGAGGCTTCGACATGGAGAAAGAAAGCATCGAATTGCCCGGAGCCAACAAGTATGGGCCGTATTCAGCAGGTGTCAAAGCCAATGGAATGATTTGGTTATCAGGCCAAATTGCAGTAGAAGCAGGTGATGATATTCAATCCCAAACACAAGGCGCATTAGATAAAATCGATGCATTACTCGCCAATGCACAATTATCGAAACACAACCTTTGTTTCGCTCAAGTTCTGCTGGCCGATATCAATGATTTTGCAGCAATGAATGAAATTTACGGCGCTTGGGTTGAAGATATAGAAATTAGGCCTGCTCGTGCTGCTTTTGCTGCAGCGGCGCTACCTGCTGGAGCGTTGGTTGAAATTGTCGTTCAAGGCGCATGTCGAACTTCTTTCTGAGGCACTGGTATGCCTGGTTCTCCGTATTTAGATGAGCCACCCAAATATTTGACGACGTGGCGAAGAGTACTCGCCTTCTCAATTCCAAGTGTTTTGGCTTCCATCTATCTTGCAGTAATGTTTGATGTTGTGTTTGAGATGTTGGTTGTCTTCACTGCATTATTAGCCCTTAGTGCAATCATAAGAAAATGAGTAAATGCAAGCGGAGCCCTTGTGTATGCATACATACACGTCGGTACCCATTGAAATACAGCACAACAATGCTTACGAATAGCATTGAAATTTCTTGGAAATGAATGATTCATCGATACGACAACAACAGTCACTATATGCTGATTCAGAATCAACGATTCATGGATGAAGCAATAGCCATGCAAATTGTAGGAGCAGTATGTCTGCTCATTGGAATGAAAATGAACATCGACCCGAAGGGATTCAATGAGGATATTTTCGGCAAAGAGGCGCATGAAAGCGCCCTCGGTGAAATGAATGCAATGCGTATGGCCATTGGAGGGGGCGTGCTCGCTATTTCGGCCATCAATTTAATCTGCAGTTTTACAATGGATGATGCCAGTTCGATGGCAGCTCTACTGACTGCAAGCGCTGTTGGATTAGCCCTATTCTGTATCACAATCGTTGCAGCAAACCTTCGAGGTTACACCGAGGCAATCCCGAAACTTCCGATGATCGTGCTCCCAATCCTTGTGACTGTAAGCCTCGTCGGCGCTTACTTTTGATGAGGTCAAGTGCATTCAATCACGTAGTTGGGCTGTGCCATTGTGTGTGCAGTGTTTTCATTAATTCCAAGAGTTAGTGCATAAACTCTTGAGTTCAATGTTGATGTTTACAAGGGCTTGCTAAGAACTCTTTTCGTCGCTATCCTTGAAAGGGACAGCCTAGTGGCATTTGCATGGACGAGTGGCCTGTTCAATGTTTCAAAGCCTACGATATACGCGGGCTAGCCAATGGTGATGGAAGCGGTGAATTAACTCCGGTATTCGCTTATCGACTTGGTCGCGCAATGGCGACATACCTTGATTGCAAGACTTTTGCAGTTGGCAGGGATATCCGACATTCTTCGCCAGCACTCGCCAATGAACTAATGCGTGGTTTAGTGGATGGAGGCGTCATAGTCTCTGATTTGGGTATTGTATCAACTGGTTGTGTCTACCATGCTTGTTGGACTTTGCCAATAGATGGTGGCGTCATGGTTACGGCAAGTCACTTGGCTATGCCTACTCATAACGGTTTCAAAATGTGCAGGGGAACATTACCACTGGCTGGTGAAGAGATTCAAGAATTGAAAGATGTCTTCCTTGAGGGGGACTTCAGAGAAGGAAGTGGAGAAATCGTTGATACGCCTCACTTGGATACTTACCTCGATGCCATCGTTGCCTCAACTGGACCGCTTTCTCGACCTGTCAAGGTCGCTGTTGATTGTGGAAACGCTGTTCCTGGCCCAGCTATGACTGCTTTACTTGACCGAATGGGTTGTGAACACATCGACCTGTACTGCGATTGGGATGCAGATGAGCCGAATCATGGGGCTGACCCGACACGTCCAAAGAACATGGTTGACTTAGGCGCTGCAGTGGTTGAAAACGCCTGTGAATTTGGTCTTGGTGCTGATGGTGACGGAGACCGTCTAGGTGCTGTTGATGAGGCTGGCCGATTCATCTATCCTGACCGATTGATTGCTTTGATGGGAGAAGATATTCTTGCCAACATCGAGTCTACTGCCAGTGATGAAGCAAAGACCATTATTTATGATGTCAAATGTTCAATGAATGTTGAAACTGCAATTCTCAATGCTGGTGGAGTGCCACATATGGCGCGAACTGGACATTCATTCATGAAACGTGTTTTAGCACAAATGCCTGAATGCAAAATGGCTGCTGAAATGAGCGGTCATATCTTTTTGGCCGACCGTGGTTGGTATGGTTTTGATTGCTCATTGTATAACGCTGCTCGCTTGATTGAAGTGTGGAGTCGTCGAGCCAGTCCGGCCGAAGGTGGCCCTTCATTCTCAAGTGAATTGGACCGATTGGCCCCAAGCCTACCAACAACTGGAGAAGTGAAGATTCCATGTCAAGAAGCCGACAAATTACCTGTTGTTGCAGCCATTACCGAGGCATTCAGCGATCGTGAGTCTTCGACTGTCGATGGTGTTAGAGTTCGATTTAATTTCGATGGAGAATATTGTGGTTGGTATTTGGCTCGAAAGTCAAATACTGAGGCTGTCCTTGTGATGAGAGTTGAAGCGAAATCCGAACAATTGTTCCAGAAAATGCTTGCTGAAATCGATACCAAAGTTTCACCCATCATCGACATCAGCAAATTAATGGCTTGATTATCAAACTGTATCCCAGAAATTCTCTTTTTCTACAACCTCTGTGTCCCCTGCATCTTTCAATGCGGTATTCACTACATCTGTTGCTTTCAATTCTATTTTGGTTATTTCTTCTTCCATTGTTTTTGATTTATTCGCTTGCTGGTGTTCTGTGTCAAATGTATATTCGGGTTTGAAGAGTGTATCAAAGAAAGTGTAGAGAATGATACACATGGGCAAGATTCCAAGCCAAACAAGGCCGAATCCAAATGGGAATATCTTCCACCAATTAGTCGCCCATTCCCCCCATGGTAGAAGTGTCCACGTAAACGGAAAACAAACGAGCCAAAGGAATGCCCAAATTATTGATGGGTTAATGAAAAACAAACTCGTCCATACTTTTTCCAGCCATTCATGTGTCACCGCTTTTGTTCTGTAAGTGAAAATGACACCGGCAAACACAAGAGGGCCAACAGAAATTCCTGTAAGTAAAATGGCAAGAAGTGCCCACCATATACGACCCCCTGCGTAGACATATTGCTCACAAGAGTTTGAGTCAGTTATCTCACAATCTTCTGTGATAACTTGCCAACCTGATTCGGTAGCTGCAGTGAAGAATTCTTCCCAAAACCATTGAATGTTGAATATTTCGACAAAGAGCCAAAGCCAACAGATTCCAATACTCAACCAAATCAGAATGCTTCGATTACGGGAATTAAGTTCTTCCAAAGAACAGTCATACTGACCGTAATTGATATTGGAATGTGACTTATGTCCCATTGTGTTAAGCAGAAGAATACCGAATATAGCCTTTCATCAAACTCAAAGTTCAGTTTCGTCAAAAGCAGGAGCGATTGTATAATCGAAAACAATCAACTCAACGGAATATGTGACTTCTTCACCTTCATCACTTCTTTGGTTGGTGCACGTTGGACTTGGCTCATTTCCTGCTTCTGCAGCGACACTAATTTCTGCAGAATAAGTGCCTAAGCCAGCACCCATGGAATCAATTTGACTTACTATTTCGGATTCTGAAAGACCCGAAACTGATGCTCCAACCATCGAAGAATTGAACCACTCAACGGTTACATCATGTTCACTGTTTTGGCCACCGTTTTGACCATCAGCACTTTCAGTAAATTCACCATGAGTTGCGGAACCCGAAATTGTATCTGCGGCATCTTGCCCTCCAAAGCATAACGGCCCATTTCCACCGGATTCGTCTTCGCCATAGGACATAACCACACGAACACCAACGATGTTCATGTCTTCTGCACCATCGATTGCATCGGTGTGAAGGTCGTCAATCATGAGTGTGTCGCCATCAGCGATGTACTCAATGCCATCAGCGATTTCAACATAGGAAAGGTTGCCATTGATGTTGTAATCTCCAACGCCACCCATGGCTCCACTTCCCGACCCAATTCCACCTTGCGAACTAAAATAAAGTGGGAATGCAATGAGGAAAAAGGCGATACATGCCACGGTAATCTGCGTATCACGGTTGGATTTTAAATCGTCCAATGTAATCATGAGTGTCGCCCTCAACCCAACCGATGAAGCGTTAACCTCTATGACTTTCGGTCATGAAATTCGGTAAATTCAAGTTGAGAATGAATGAAATTCGACAGAATCATTCTGACTCATCGGATGTCCAAGGTTGGGATGGTGTATTAGGCCAATCATTTTTGTCAACAGAGAAACCGAGATTGGCAAAATTCTTACGGGATTTTCGCCAAACTGGAAGTAAAAAACCAATTTTAGAGCGCTCACCAAAACTCCAGCGCCATGGGCATCGGGGAAGTCGGGAGACCCAGTGTTGAAACAATGATTGCGTCAAAGGATGTTCAAGGCCACCTGGTAAAACCCATGAAATCATATTCAATGCGCCTGATGAACCACGTGTTTCTGACCAACTTGTTACTTCAAGTCCACGTAGTGGGCCATCCAAAATTCGTAATCCAAGGGTTCTCGTGTTTTGTGTCATTGGCATAATGATGGCAAAACGGTCAACCATTCTGGAACCTTCGTGGCGTTCCATTGACCATCCTGCTTCTTCAGCAAGAAGACGGAATACTTTGATTGATTGAACTGGAGACACACTGACTTCGAAATCTTGTGTAGCGCGTCGCACCATGATGTGGCCAAACATCTGTTCGGCATCAACACTCCGATGGAGTGGTTAGAATTTGAACAGCCTTACGGCTGTGTGGATTGCTTTCAGATCAAACTCGAAGTTTGATTCGCTTGTATGCACGGTATTCCCACAGTCCCGCCCTTTCAGGCGAGGTATTCCGCGGGGAGGACCGAGTAGAACTACCGTGCTTCACTTGGCGCGAGCATGTCGCGTTCCAAAGTGCGCTCGGCGGCGCTCGATACCTGTTTCAACCGAAAAGGGAACCAAGACCGTCGAAACCGCCTGCTTCTTCTTCTTCCTCTTCCTCTTCAGCAGGGGCAGGGGCATCTGAAGAACCACCAGCAGCAGCTGCGGGTGCAGCGGCAGCAGGAGCGGCAACAGCTTGGGTCATTGCATCGGCGATGTCAACACCAGCGAGTGAAGCAACAAGTGCTTTCACGCGGGCGTCGTCAGCTTTCACGCCAGCAGCCTTTAGAATGGCGCTCACGGTCTTTTCGTCAATGTCTTTTTCAGCAGCGTGCAGTAGCATAGCAGCGTATACGTATTCCATATTTTTTCACCTCATAATTGGTCAACCGAATAGATCTCCGAGTCCGCCGAAGCTTTCCTCTTCTTCCTCTTCTTCCTCTTCTGCGGCTTCGGTTGGTGCCTCAGAAGTGCTTTCAGAAGTACTTGCAACGGATGCGGCAGCGGATGCTGCTGCTCCCAACATGTTAGCAAGTTCTTCATCGAGTGCGTCGCTGTCAAGCTGTCCAGCAACGGCCAAAGCGCCGCTGTGTGCTCGTCCAACGAGATGTGGCATGGTGTCTGCAGTTGCAATTGCAGCCTCCATTGCAACGGCCATTGCTTCTCGGCTGGCCTTTGCAAGAATTGTAGGCATCGTTTGGCTGGTATACCAAGTGATGTTGCAAGCGAGGTTGAAAGCACCAGCAGCATAGCTGATGAGGTCAGTCTCAAATTGCTCGTAATTAATGTCAAGAGTGCTTGGTTCGAAGAGTGTGCCGCCTTCAAGGGTAC
>Ga0209043_1000734_pt1 | contig 19576 bp, 14 predicted proteins | sample SaaInlV_100m_DNA_3_FD_184654 | JGI IMG/M metagenome (GOLD analysis project Ga0209043, IMG submission 184654) | Marine microbial communities from expanding oxygen minimum zones in the Saanich Inlet - SI037_S4LV_100m_DNA (SPAdes) (version 2) | ecosystem: Environmental > Aquatic > Marine >... | reverse complement strand
GAGCAGTTCATCACATTATCGTTGGGCTGGAAGCTGACGGATATTTGGAGCACGTTCGTGATGGAAGGAGAAACGTATACAAAGTTTTCCCTAGTATGCACCTGCGACACACTATTGAAAAGCATAGAAAAGTGAATGATCTAATCCTGCTAGCTAAAAAATAACTGAAAGCAATTCATAAAGTCCACCGATTGAAAAATTTTTAGATATTTATTATATAGAAGTCTTTTTATGGATCTCTCCTAGATCGCTCTATGGATCTTTCTAGGAGCAAGAAGTCAAACCCTACCTATCTTGCTCCAATCTCAATTGGAATACCTATATTAACCTTACTTGTGACAGTGACACAACTTGTGTTGGTGATGCCGCGATGGTTCGAGCCAAACTTAGTTATTCCAATTACTTGAATGATGACGAGGCAAATACTTTCTGGTGCTTCGCTTAATACCGCAATACGTTAATAGATCATACTTATGTCGATGGCATTTAAGTCAGGAGGTATAGCGTCCATTATCTATCTCGCCTTGGGAATGCAGCTCGTTAAATAGAATCTATAGGCTTGGTTATAGGTGAACTCTTAAACAACCCATTGACTTATGAAGTTTATTTCGTGTATTTTATTTCCTAATTTGACCATCGATAATTAGGCGCAAGCAAACTTAACCAATCAACCAACCTTACATAATGTTAGAGCTGCTTCATGATAAAAAATAAAGATACCGAAGACAAAAGTGAACTAAGTGAAGTTTTCTAATCAATGCTAAATACAATGAAGAACTTGATGCAAAAGGAAATTTTTAAGTGCGCTTTTACCAGGCTTAGAGCTTACCCAGAGGGAGAAGTTTCTATTAAATTTGCAAGTCGAAATCACCACTACCCTTCTAGAGATTAGATTATAAAGTGATAGCTCCTTTTCTTATCCTCCTCTTTCCATTATTAGCTGGGGTCCTCATACGGGTTCTTGGCAAACAAATGCATTCTCACGTTGCCCGGGTTGGTATCATTGCAACGGCAACCTCGTTTTTCCTTTCTACCTGGACTCTATATTATGTAAGCACAGAAGGCCCAATTCATGTAATACTTTGGCCATTAAACCCTGAAAACGCCTCCCTTTTAAAAGTAGGAATGTTGATCGACTGCCTCACGGCCGTCATGATGGTGTTGATCACAAGTGTCAGCACGGTCATTCATGTATATTCGATTCGATACTTAGAGGGCGATTCTGGTTATGCTCGATTTTTTGCGCTGTTGAGTTTTATGACTTTCGTGATTCTTTCTCTCGTTTCCAGCCCGAACTTATTCATGCTGTTTGTGTTTTGGCAACTATTAAGTTGGGCGCTTTATCTAATTCTCGCATTTAATTTTCCCAACCGTCCAGCCTGCCAGAATGCATTTAAAACTTTTTTCGTCCATCGGGTTGGAGATGTAAGTTTTCTTTGCGGAATCTTTCTGGCCTATAAATATTTCGGTACTCTGGAATTTACTGAACTTTTTAAAGCAGCAGCAGAACAGCCTCAAGTGATTTCGTTGTTTTCTGGAATGTTTGATATCAGTGCTGTCACCGCGATCGCGTTATTAATTTTTGTTGGTGCGATGGCCAAGTCTTCTCAATTTCCTTTACACGTGTGGTTACCTGACACGATGGATTCGCCCACCCCCGTGTCGGCCCTTATGCACGCAGGAATAATTAATGCGGGTGGATTTTTATTGAATCGATTGGCTCCCTTTTATACGCTTTCGCCAAATACTCTTCATATCGTTTTTGTGATCGGTGTTTTGACGGTTCTAATGGGAGCCTCCATGATGCTCGCGCAAAATGACATAAAGAAAACTTTGGGATTTTCCACAATGGGGCAAATGGGTTACATGATTATGGAGTGTGGGCTCGGAGCTTTTGCGCTCGCTATATTTCATTTGATCGCGCACGGTCTTTTTAAAGCCTCATTATTCTTGGGGGCAGGACAAGGAATTCATGCATCAAGGGAAGAACCAAAGGTTCCGGGATCGTCGGGACATGAACCCCAAAAGTCTTCCAACTCATTAACCTTTGTAACAGGACTGATTCTCACTTTAGTTATGCCGCTAATTATTCTTATGGTTGCGCATGGCATGTTGGATATTCCCCTACAAGATTCACATGGAGCTGTTATTTTGCTCTTTTTTGCCTGGGTAACGGCTTCTCAGGTCATGTTTAGTTTGTACCGACTTCATGCGGTAGCCTCTTGGAAGGTCGCCGGTACGATGATTGGCTCCTTGTTTTTAATCGGCTTTGTCTATCTTTGGGCCGCTGAGGTTTTTACACATTTTCTTTATCCTGAGCCAGGTGTATCTGATGGGTTCTTCATGGCTGCAGCGCTCAACCCACGCGTTTTTGATATGCTTATTTTGTTGTCCACCGTGCTTATTATCATCAGTTGGATCAGCGTTTATAAACAGTCTGAAGGGAGAAAAATATTTATCACCAATTGGGTAAATTTATTTAGAAAACAACTTTATATTCTTTTGATCAACCGATTCTATGTGGATCGCGTTTACGTGAGATGGAGTAACAATCTATTACGTCTGGCTCAAAAAGTAGCGCATCGTTTTTGAAATATGACTGATAATAATTATGAATTTTGATAATACTTTTTCAATAATTCTTACTATTACCCCACTCGCTTTGGGAATAGTGTGGAAGTTATCCAATGGTTCGTCTAATACCCTTAAGTCTATAGGGCTGACTGTTATTGGGGCTCTTGCTGGAGGGTTAGTTTATATGCGGTCTGCATTTGAGATAGAACCGTCCATCCTATTTTTAGCAAGTGCTGTTCTTCTTTCAGGTTTTTGTGTCATTCTCTGTCAAGAGGATAAGCAACAAACCTCCGCTATCTATGCCTCAATCATGATTATTCTTGGACTAGGATTGGGGATATTACTGAATCAGGCAATTGTGAGCAGAATATTTCTCGGTGGTCTATTAGGTTACATAGCAATCTCTCAAAATAGCGAACAACAAAATTCCTTTCGCACAAAAATAATTTTTCTCCATATTACCCTTGCGATCATCTTCTCTTTGGGCTCCGTCTTCATGAGTGATACCTTGCAAATATTTGCTAGCCTGTTCCTGGCTGTGACTTTCTTGCCTCTGGCTCCTTTTCATCTCCCATTTCTGGGGACGATTAAAGGCGCAAAAGTGACTCTTCCAAGTTTTTGGATTGTGGTTTGGTTGATCATCGGGCTTTCTGAATTAAACAAGCTTTACTCTACTCTTTCAACAGAGATGCTTTTCACCTTAAGCCTGTTGGCCTTGGTAAGTTCTCTCTATGCCTCATTAGCGGCACTGGGACAAAAATTTAATAGATTGTTCATTGCTTCTGCCACTGTGGCTCATGTCGCACTTATTTGGGGCCTTCTTCAGGTGTTCCCGAGTTTTACAAAATGGGGAATTCCCTTTGGTATAACCTTGGCATTTGTGATGGGCGGAATCTCCCTTGCCTTTTCGTTTATTCGACAGCGTTATGGATGGAAAACCCTTGGAAAGCTTCCGGGGCTAGCGTCACCCATGCCTAGATTTGGAGTTGCGTTGATTCTACTTGTAAGTTTCGCGCTGTTTCTTCCATTGTTTCCAGTATTTTCAGGGCTATTGGTCATGCCAACCATTGCCATTCATGATGTTGAAATCGTCTTGATTTCATTCCTGTTTCTTGTGGTTTGGTTGGGAGGAGGCTGGTATTTTTTACAAATGCTCCATCAAACCGCCTTTGGAGAAGCGCGTTCTGATGTTCCTTATTTTGATTTACGATTAACAGAATTTGTTGCAGTATCGGCATTACTATTAGGCGCTGGTTATAGTGGATTTATTTATTAATGCGCTAATTTGTTTCAATCTTTAATGATGAGAACGAGCCCAAACTATGAATACGCTCGACGATAAAAAAAGGGTTACACCAAGTGAATCACAGCGGATAGAACTACGTTCGCTTGTGAACCTGTCGTGTGAGCCGATATCGCATTTCTGGCCGATGAAAACGTTTATCCACCACAATCCGCTTCATGGGTTGGAACATTTAACGTTTGAAAAAGCTATAAAAGAGGGACAACGGTTTTTGAAAGGTCGTGGTTATCTCTCCAGTAGCGAAAACCGTAAATACCTTCAGCAAGGTCGAATATCTGAAGACTCCATTAACGAAGCCCTAAAGGATGTATCGCAGAATGCGACTATCTCCATAAGTGATCGAGAAATTTCCCATCTGGAGGTCTTGAGATCCATCCTCATTCACGGTACTGGAAAAGTTGCAACGGATGTATGTTCCGCAATTCTACAACCCTCCCTCAATCAACCCGAAATAAGAAACCTATTTAAAAACATTCAAGATCTATCAAAAAAGAAAGCACCAGAGTATTTTTTGAAGGGACATGCGATTAGGGAGAAGAAAGATCTGGCAACTCAATACACCCTTGCAGAATGGTGCGACCAAACTCTTGGAACAAATGTGCAGGACCAAGTTAACGGAGAAATCATTAAATGGGTAAGCGGTTTTCTCGATGAAGGACATGCGCCTTGGGGCATGCCCGAGAGAAAGAAAACTTTTTATAAGGCATGGAAGGAATTAGCTTTAGACGATGCATCGGGTTCCATATTGGGTATTCAAGATTGGAAAAGCAAAATACTTGATTTGCCGGATCGACCTGAAGATGCAGTACTTGAAAGTTTATCCCTGTTAGCCATTCCCAAGAATTTATGGGATGGTTATTTTTCTTTGCAGTTGGCCCAATTATCTGGATGGACGGGATTCATTAAATGGCGTTCGGAACAAACGAATTATGCGTGGCAAAATGCTTTCCCTATTGACCTTATCAAGTATATGGCCATCCGTCTTTTTTATGAACGTGAATTAGTGATGCTGGCATGCCAGGAAAAATTGGCGATTCCTGGCACTTATGCTTCGATCAACGAATACTTAAATAATCATCCGACTGGATATGGTCTCTTTAGAGAATTCCGATCACGAGTGTTGCCAGATGAGGTGGTTGATTATTTGGACATGTCCCTGTTCTCTCAGGATCCTCTGAATATAAAAGACCTTGATCAATGCGATTCAAGATTGATTTCAACATGGGAACAAACCATAGAAAAACAAGAGGCCGAAAGCCAAACTTTAATGGTAATGGAACTTGCCCAATCCTTAAATATTTCTATACAAGATTTAGTGAAGTGTACTCCCGATACATTAAGCTCCTTGCTGGATTGGATTGAACAGTTTCCGGAATCACACCACGGACCTATTTGGTTGGAGGCTCTTGAATCCAGCTACATCAAAGATTTTGCCAAAAAGATATCACCCAATCTTGAGAAATTGCGCAAGAGTGATGAGATGGAAGAGCAACCTCTTGAATCTCGCCCACTGTCTCAGTCAATTTTTTGTATCGATGTTCGTTCAGAATGCTTTAGAAGGCAACTTGAAGAAATTGGAGGAAATGAAACGTTTGGGTTCGCTGGTTTTTTTGGTGTCCCCATATGTTATCAAGGATTTTCGAGCGAACAACAAACAGACCAATTCCCCGTCCTTTTAAAACCCAAACATGTCGTAAAGGAAATTCCTCGGGCCTCTCAAGGTAAGGCGGCGGAAAAATTTTTAGAAGGACAGCAAATTGCTAAGACGGGTCATACCCTGTTACATGATTTGAAAGAAAACGTAGTCACCCCTTATGTCATGGTCGAAGCTATTGGTTGGTTCTTTGGGTTTAAGCTGTTCGGCCAAACCTTGAGGCCAAAATGGTTCAAAAAAGTAATGTCTTGGATTAAAGATAGTTTAGTGATTCCTATAAGGACGACACTCACTGTGGGTAAAGTCCAGCGAGAAGAAGCTTATGAGATGGTTGCAGCCAAACACCGAGCTGCTATTTATCGTTTATTTACTGAAAAACACGATCGACAGGGTGGCACTGTTCCTCATGAGCAGATAGAGCGCTTACGAAAGCTCGCGCTGAACCAAATTCCATCTGATAGCAATGAGAATGAAAAACTTTTTCGTTTGCTGAAATGGAACGCATCTGACTTGGAGCAATTTATTTTAGCGCTCAGAAAAGACTTTAACCTTCATGAAAGAGATTTCGGTTATAAGATACAAGAGATCACAAAGACAGGGTTTACTGTATCCGAACAGGTTAACTATGTAGATACAGCTCTAAAGCTTTTAGGGTTCACGAAAACGTTTGCCCGGCTCGTTTTATTATGTGGGCATGGCAGTACTTCGGATAACAATCCTTACGAATCGGCTTTGGATTGTGGCGCCTGTGGCGGGAATCATGGAATTTCGAACGCACGCGTTCTTGCGGTCATGGCCAACAACTCACAAGTTCGGCAAAGGCTAGTCGAGAGAGGCATAACGATTCCGTCAGACACCCATTTTTTACCAGGCCAACATGATACGGTAACGGATGAAGTGGAACTCTATGACTTGGAAGAAGTCCCTGCTACACATCGAAAAGATTTACTCAGACTACAACATGACCTCCAGGAAGCCTGTGAAAAAAATAGTCGAGAACGACTCGCTCGCTTTCCTGATGTGCCTGCAATAAAGGAGACTGATAAAGCATCCCCGCTGACAAAGGTACGAAGTATGGATTGGTCCCAGGTCCGACCCGAATGGGGACTGTCGGGGCATACGGCCTTCATTATGGGGAGGCGTTTGTTAAGTCAGGGAATTAATTTTGAGGGCCGGACTTTTTTACATTCCTATGATCATTCACAAGATCCGGATGGGAAATATTTAGAAATTATCATGACTGCGCCCATGATTGTTGCCAATTGGATCAATATGGAACATTATTTTTCTACAGTTGATCCTGTAGTCTATGGAGCCGGTAGCAAGGCGTATCACAATGTTGTCGGCAACATAGGAGTCATGTATGGCTCCGAAAGTGATCTATGTGTTGGGCTTCCCATCCAAACTGTTTTCGATGGTGACAAACCTTACCATGATCCCATGCGGTTATTTGCTATCATTGAGGCTCCATTGGAAAGAATTGCGAGCATCGTTGGGCGACATGAAATTTTGCAACGGTTAACGAGAAATCGGTGGATCAATCTTATTGCTATAGATCCCGATACTAAGAAATTTTTCCACTTTCAATTAATGAAAGATTGGCAACCCATTAATTAACCCTATCCTTTTGAGGAGAATTGAGACAGCATGAACCACATGAAACTTCATCCAATGAAAGAAGTAAAAATCATTATCGAGGGAGAGCATATTCATTTTGTTACAGATGTTCTCGACCGGATAAAAGCCAGCGGCTATACGGTTTTCAGCAATATTTCTGGAAAAGGTCATAACGGATACCACGAAGGGCATTTAATGTTTAATGACACGAGTAGCTTGCAAATGGTCTTGACCGTTGTCCCTGAAGAAAAACTGGATCCTATTCTCTCGGGTCTCAAACCCTTTTTGGAGCGCCATTCAGGAAGTCTTTTTGTGTTGGACTCGAGCGTACTCCGGCCCGATCATTTTGATTCAAAAAACTCCTAAGCGCGCTTACTAAAAAACATAGAACTATCTCGATTATTCTGAGTATAAGAAAACAAGTCTTTTATCTATGAAATCGAATCGCTCATCACGGACATGAAGTTGCTCTTTGTCTGGGTCACCATGTACTGCAGAGTAATCCATGTTATCTAATTTTCTTTTAATCATACAGGCGTATGTAATACTTTCAGACTTTTCTTCTATATCCAGATAATTGACCGCTCTCATAAAAGTTGACCCCGTACTGACAATATCATCAACGATTAACCAGTGAGTATCTGCTGGATAGGAAGGAATAACAACTTCTGCAAAGTCAGTACTTTTCTTAGGCATTATATAAAAAGGAAGGGTCATCAGTTTTGACAATGTGTATCCAATACGTATCCCCTCTGTTTCGCAACCAACAATGACTTTAAACTTGCCATGCTTTGATTGCCAATCCTCTAGCTTTTGCCTTAGCAAACTACAGTAGGCCTCATTCATGGTGTCGGATAACAAAGAGTAATCGTAATTGTAGTTCGACTTAACCCCCGAGCTTAAAATAAACTCCCCTTCTTTTATAATCCTTGAAAACACAACAGACCCCCTCTCCTAAAAATCAATTTAAAGTTCACGTTAAAAATACCTTAACAAAAAACATTTTGAGAATGGCCACTCACAAATTTTCTTTCCTCAAATTAAACACAAACCTTAATCAGATCATTCTTCTTCGGACCAAGCAAATTTACCGATGAGCGGAACAAACTTACAACTTCCTATTTTTCGTTCCATTACCTTATTACCATTTTTATTAAGGACAATAAGGTCCTGTGATTCTCTTTCCCCTACAGGAGCGACCAAACGACCTTTATCTGCCAACTGCTCAATCAATGACTTGGGAATGCTTGGTGTTGCCGCTGAAATAAGAATCGCATCAAATGGCGATTGGTCCCGCCAACCATAGGTACCATCAAATGTTTTAAAAACAATATTTTTGTACTTTAGCCCTTCGAGCAATTCTTTGGTTTTTTTGACAAGAGGCTTAACCCTTTCAATAGTAAATACATGTGAAGCTAACTCAGCTAGAATCGCCGTCTGGTAACCTGACCCAGTTCCAATTTCCAAAACCCGCTCCCCTCCCTTAAGGTCTAAAACCTGGGTCATTAATGCAACAATGTATGGTTGTGAGATTGTCTGGTTCTCACCAATAGGCAACGGACAATCACCATAGGCTCTATGTTGAAGCGAAGAGTTAACAAAAAGATGTCTCGGCACTCTACTTAGCACCTCCATCACCGAAAGATCTTTGATACCACGCCCTAATATTTGTTTTTCCACCATCTTACGCCTTTGTCCGGCGTAAGCCTGTATATCTGATTCCGTCAAATCCACTTGGGACGAACTCCTATGAATACTACCTAAAAATTAAGATGTAAAACCGAAGGAAATAAATAAGAAAATCAATCAAGACTACATAAAATAGGAAGGGTTACTAATTTAAGTAGATAGACATTCTATCTGTTTTGCCAGTGAATGTTCTAAATCTTAGTTGTTCAATCAAAGAGGCCTCTTCATCTAGTGTGTGAAATCCCATCAAAGCCGGATTCTGATAAAAAATAAGATCCCAGCAGTCTTGGCCTTCTTCATGTTTAAGAAGATAAATATTGTTATCATCGGCTTCGACTTTAAAATAAGTTTCACCAACACCAAACCACTGATCTACTATTTTTTTTACCCCATATCGGCGACCAAAAACCTGAAAGGCTATAGGCCTTTCCCTTGCCTGAAGTTCTTGACCAAGCTCAACTTTAACCATGGTAAAATCTTATGCTTGAGTATTTTAAAAGTAAACAATTATTTTGTACTAATAATTTTAAATACTCTTTAAAAAAAATGGTGAAAAATAGTTTAATTCTTTTGACACTGATAAAAAACGCACTGTATTACATTTTGATTAACTCGTATCATTTAAAAATGAATTGGTATCCATTATACCTCTGAGAAACGCCTTAAATCTATTGCAAGAACTTAATATTTTGCCAAACGTCGCCTTAAGCTAGGCAAGCCATCAACTATATTTTATTCAAAATCCATTTCTATAGTAGGAGTTATGTAACACCTGATTTTCGATCTGTTGACATTCAGTAGACAGTTTGTTAGCGTATGAAAATTCTATCTTAATACTTAATTCAAAACCAATTGTAAGTAAAATATGCCTTGGGACGATTTACACGAACCGGGAAAACCCGGTAATAAAGGTGGCGGAAGCTCAGGTGGTAGTTCTCAAGATAAACCCCCTTTTGACATTCCACAATTCAAAGTCCCAAAATTTAAACCGTCCATGTTGTGGATTATTATTGGGCTATTGCTAATTGTCTGGATTATTCCAGGAACGTTTTATTTTGTAGAGCCCGACGAGGAAGGGGTAGTTGTAACCTTCGGAAAATTTTCCCGTATCACGACACCTGGAATGCATTTCAAGTTTCCTTCCCCAATTGAACATGCGAGCACACCAAGAGTAAAAAAAATTCGTCGAGCTGAAATAGGATTTCGTACATCACAAGGGGGAGGCGTTCAAAAAGTACCTGCTGAATCTCTCATGCTTACTGGCGACCAGAATATAGTCGATATTAACCTTGTTGTTCAGTACAAAGTAATTGACTCTGTAGCTTATCTATTTAATGTTAAACGGGTGCACAAACTTGTAAGGAGCACTACTGAAACAGTCGTGCGTGGGATAGTCGGTAGCCGAAAAATTGACGAGGCTCTAACAACAGGTAAATCGGTAATCCAAATAGCTGCTCAGGAACAAATTCAGGCCCTTTTAAATAAGCATAAATCAGGTGTTCAAATCGTTACCATTCAATTGCAAGATGTTCATCCACCTGAGCAGGTAGCTTCAGCATTTAAAGACGTTGTGTCTGCTCGCGAAGATAAAGAAAGAATGATCAATGAGGCACAAGGCTATCGTAATTCTATAATTCCCGAGGCTCGAGGGCAGGCTGCTCAAATTGTAAGAGCATCTGAAGCATACCGGGAAGAAAAAGTTAGCATGGCGCAAGGTGACGGTGAGCGATTTAACTTGCAATATAAGGAATACAAAAAAGCACCTCAAATCACTCGGAAGCGGCTTTACCTTGAAACTATGGAAGAGATATTACCTTCTATGGAGAAATTCGTAATGGGAAATAATAAGCAAGGTGTTCTCCCAATACTTCCGTTAAAACCGGGAGCACTTACCGACGTAACCGGAAAATAACCAACTAAATTATGAAACAAAACGGATTTATAATAGGTTTGGTGCTTATAGCATCACTGATATCAACCTCAATGTTTACTGTCCACCTGACACAGACAGCTGTGTTGATTGAGTTATCAAAACCAAAAGATATAATCACAGAACCGGGTCTGTACTTCAAAATCCCTGTTCTTCAGAAGGTTCGTTATTTTTCCAAACAGCTGTTAGATAATGATTCGCCACCTACCGAAGTAATCACACGAGATAAAAAAAATCTGCTAATTGATAATTTTTCTTTGTATCGAATTGTTGATCCTTTGAAGTTTCTGGAAACAGTACGCACAGAAAACGGAGCCCGCTCTCGACTAGACGACATTGTTTATTCTGAGCTACGAGTCGAGATTGGTACCCACGACCTTATGGACGTTGTGACCGAAAATAGAAATCTCATCATGGCTAAGGTAACAGCGCAGTCAAATATAAAAGCAGCAGAGTATGGGATAGAGATGGCTGATGTCCGGATTAAACGAGTTGATCTACCTCCTGAAATTGCAAATTCAATTTTTAATCGCATGCGTACCGAACGCCAACGAATTGCTATGGAATATCGGTCTGAAGGGAAAGAAGAATCTACCAAAATTCGGGCTCAAACTGACAAAGAAAAAACAATCCTGATCGCTGAGGCGTACAAACAAGAACAAACCATTCGTGGCCAAGGCGATGGACTATCAACAAAGATATACGCTGATTCGTTTTCAAAAGATCCTAAGTTCTACAACTTCATTCGTTCCATGGAGGCTTACAAAAAATCTTTGATGACAGGCACAACCATTCTTCTCTCAGAAGATTCTGAGTTTTTGAACTTCCTTAATAAGAAAAACTGACACCCACGGACACCCCTGTCCTCATGCAACCTTACTTTTTAAATCGACTGGAATTAAAATAGAATTCCATAATTATTTTAAAATAATATTTTTCTTATGAGAATTTTGATCGCTGGGGCTGGCATTGTCGGCAACAACTTAGCTGAGCAACTCTCCGCAGAAGGTCATGATATTTCTATCGTAGACGGAAATATTGAAAAGGTTACCCGCATTTCTGACACATTGGATGTGATGTCGATTTGCGGTAATGCATGTATGCCCAGCGTTCTTGTAAAAGCCGGAATTCGTGATATGGATATGGTGATTGCAGTCACCAACAAAGATGAAATTAATTTAATAGTGTGTTTTCTTGCTTCTAAATTTGAAGTCCCAAAGACATTTGCAAGACTTCGTAGCATGGAGTTCACGGGTTCAGGACAAATATTTTCGCCAAAAGAGCTGTTTATTGACCAGGTGATTAACCCTGGAGAAATCATCATTGACACGATTCTTAAAATTCTAGAAACACCAGGGGCTGTAAATGTTGCAGAATTTGCCCAAGGAAAGGTTTTATTACGAGAGTTCGATTTACCTGAAAATGCCCCACTGACAGGAAAAACAATTAAGGAACTCGCGAGCATCTCTGATTTTGACTTGATAATAATAGTGGCGATCGTTCGTGAAGGGAAACTTATTATCCCAAAACCAGAAGACATTCTCCAAACGGGTGATCGTATCTACACTTTAGTAAATAAAGAGTTCCTGCCGTTTCTTTTGCCAATGTTGAACAAAACTGTCGATTCCGTTGAGAAAATAGTCATCTATTCTGCTAATCCTGTATCTATCAATCTCGCCAAAGCATTGGAAGCAACAGTCAAAAACGTTTGTGTTATTGAACCCTCGCACGAAGCTGCTCATGAAGCCGCAGAGGAACTTTCAAAAACCTTGGTGCACCAAGGGACGGGAACAGACCTAGATTTGTTCAACGAAATAAACATGAATGATGTTGATTTTTTTATGGCACTTTCTGATAACGATGAAAACAATATTCTTTCCGCCTTATTAGCAAAAAAATATGGTGCGCGACGCGCAGTTGTCATTACTAATGACCCTGAGTACTTACCTATTGTTGACTCAATAGGGATTGATATTACAATAAATCCTCGCCTTATAGCAGTCAGCTCTATTTTGAAGCATTTACGTAAAGGGGGGGTTATTTCTGTTTTTAAGTTAATAGAAGATGCTGAAGTACTTGAGTTGGTCGTTGATGCTAATTCAACGATAGCCGGAAACAGAATCTCTAATTTAAACTTTCCTGAAGACGCAATGATAGGTGCAATCCTTCGCCAAGGGGAAATGTTAGCCCCTGATGAAAGCATTATTGTTCAAGAGGACGATTCGGTTATTGTTGTAGCTTTAAGCTCTGCAATTGAAAAGGTCGAGAAACTTTTCGGACGTAAAAGACACTTTTTCAGGTTCTGATGAATATCCTTGCTATTTTCAATGTTGTGGGGGTTCTCCTCCTTCTTCTTTCAGGCTTAATGGTTCTGCCTGTTGGTATTGCACTTTATTACGACCATCCTCCATTACCCGGCTATATGGCCGACTCACAAGCATTTGTATTGACTCTTGTGGTGTCATTTTTAATCGGTCTTTCTTTGTGGAAAATTCTTCCATCAGGTGTTGAAAAACTTCGAGATCGAGAAGGGTTTGCGATTGTCGCTTTATCTTGGATATTTATCGCATTTGCAGGTGCGTTTCCTTATTATCTTTCCGGATACTGCCCAGAATTTATAGATGCGTTCTTTGAAAGCATGAGTGGATTTACTACCACAGGTGCATCTATCTTTAGAGACATCGATTCTTTACCTCGTGGAATCCTATTTTGGAGAAGTGTCACTCAGTGGTTTGGCGGAATGGGAATCATTCTTTTATCTATGGCAATTTTCCCAGCGCTTGGGATTGGTAGCACTCACCTATTTAAGGCAGAGGTGCCTGGTGGTGTCACTGTAGAACGAATGCAACCAAGACTTGCAGAGACTGCTAAAATCTTGTGGAAAACATATGTCGTTTTAACTGTGTTGGAGGTAATCCTCCTTAGGCTTGGAGGGGTAGATTTTTTTGATGCACTTTGCCATAGCCTTTCTACTGTTGCTACCGGCGGATTTTCAACTCATAACGCCAGCATAGGCTATTTTAACAGCACCTATGTAGAATCTATTTCCATTTTATTTATGTTTTTAGGTGGAGTCAGCTTCATTCTTCACTATCAACTTGTCAACGGAAATTTTGGAATTGTTTTTAAAAACCCCGAGCTGCGGTTTTATGTAACCATGATTATTGTAGGAGTTGCACTTGCAACTTGGGGCCTTGCTTCTTTTAAACCTGAGCTACCTTTAAATGAAGCATTCCGCAAAGCTGCATTTAATGTTGTTTCAATTAATACAACTTCTGGTTTTATGACAGATGATTTTAATGTGTGGCCTGATTTTCTTAGAATCTTCATGTTGATCATTATGATGGTTGGAGGTTGCTCTGGCTCCACTAGTGGATCTCTAAAGGTTATCCGCTTCATCATCCTTTTTAAAATTATTAGAAGAGAATTAAAAAAACTCGTCCACCCTCGAGCTATTTTTCATGTAAAAGTTTCTGGTAAATCGGTTAAGCCCGACGACTTAACCAATTTAGTGGCTCTTACTTGCTTTTTTATGGGTTTTGCCACTTTGGGTTCTATTTTTTTGTCGCTTATGGGTCTAGATTTAACAACATCCATATCGGCTTCCATAGCTTGTCTTTTTAATATTGGTCCTGGCTTGGGTCAGGTTGGAGCTATCGGTAATTATGCAGACATTCCATTCTTAGGCAAAAGCATCCTCATCGCTTTTATGCTAATGGGAAGGCTGGAAATATTTGGAATTATGCTTCTTTTTTTACCTATGGCGTGGCGTAAATAAAATTTGATTTTATATAATTATTACCTTAATCTTTTTCGGTTCCCACTTATAAAATGATTAAGCTAAAGTATGAAATATTGATCAGGCTTAGACATCTATACAATTTGCTTTCTTTCCTTAACATAAACCACTTCCCAAGTTTCAGAGGGAGTACCCTTTTTAGGATTTTTAACCATGGATACAAGTTCACCATTAAAAGTTACTGAGCTAGTACTTAGAGATGCTCACCAATCTTTGCTGGCAACCCGAATGCGTACAGAAGATATGCTACCAATCGGAGAAAAGCTTGATCAAGTGGGGTTTTTCTCTTTAGAAATGTGGGGAGGGGCTACTTTTGATACCTGCTTACGCTTTCTCAACGAAGATCCTTGGGAACGGGCACGTAAATTAAAAAAAGTAATTCCCAACACACCTTTTCAAATGCTACTAAGAGGACAAAACTGTGTCGGATATAGACATTACGCAGATGATATAGTTGAACGTTTTGTAAAAAAATCCGTTGATGTTGGGATAAATATTTTTCGAATATTTGATGCCCTTAACGACTTGAGAAATATTGAAACCGCTATCAAAACAGTAAATAAGTGCGGTGAAACCGTAGAAGGTTGTATCAGCTATACAGTCAGTCCATACCATAGCACTGAGCTTTACATAAAAATGGCTCGGCAGCTAGTTGATATGGGATCGGACATTATCTGTATTAAGGATATGGCCGGCTTACTTACTCCTGAAGTAACTAAAACTCTAATCCGAGAAATTAAAAATTCGGTTGATGCCCCCGTTCATTTGCATACACACGCTACAACGGGACTTGTCGGAATGAACCTTCAAGCTGCCATTGAGGCCGGAGTGGATATGGTGGACACCGCTATCTCCAGTCTTTCTATGGGGACTGGACATTATCCGACGGAATGTATTGTCGCAGCACAAAAAGGTTTGCCCAGAGATACTGGTCTTGACTTGAAATTATTAGAAGAGATTTCGAATTATTTTCGTGAAGTGAGGAAAAATTACGCGGAATTCGAAAGCAATTTTAATGGTGTGGATATCAATATTCTTAAATCACAAATCCCTGGCGGAATGATTTCCAATATGGAAAATCAATTGAAAGAACAAAATGCCCTTGATAAACTTGAAGATGTTCTTTTAGAAGTTCCACGAGTTAGAAAGGATATGGGCTACCCTCCTCTAGTGACACCTACAAGCCAAATTGTTGGGTCACAAGCTACTTTGAATATTTTAACTGGCGAGAGGTACAAGTTAATTACTAAAGAAACCCGTGAATGCGTACTTGGTAAATACGGAAAACTACCAGCATCTCTTGACCCTGATTTACTAGCAAAGGTGACACAAGATGGAGAAGTTATTGATTGTCGTCCTGCAGACCTTCTTGAACCTGAGTGGGATCAAGTTGTCAAAGACTGCAAGGGAAAGTGCACTACTGAAGAAGATATGCTTTCGTATGCTCTTTTCCCTAAAGTTGCATTAGAATTTTTTAAACAAAGAGAACTGGGATTTCCTTCAAACGAGAAAACTATAACCCCAGCTCAAAAAATTTCAACTACGCCCTCGACCCCAGCAACTCCTATAGCTGGTAGTGCTACATATACAGTAAATGTCAATGGGCAAGCCTTTTCCGTACAAGTAAGTTCAGGAGGAACCCCTCAACAGGTTTTATCCGCTACACCTCCAGCAGTTTCAGCTACTCCTGCAGCCCATGGAATATCTGTAACCTCACCTCTTCCTGGCTCTGTATTTGCTCTTAAAGTAGCTGTAGGTGATCAGGTCAATGAAGGAGATGTTGTCATAATTATAGAATCCATGAAAATGGAAACCGAAGTTCATGCCACTGCAAGCGGTACCATCAGTTCTATTCAGGTTCAAGAAGGACAAAAAGTTAATACTGATGACAACTTATTGATCATCGGCTAAATTATAAATTTATCGACTTATGGAACTAACTTTCGGCAATGCCGCAACCAAAATTATAGGATCCACCGGATTTTCCAGTCTAACCATTGGAGATGGGACAATGATCCTCGTTGCTTGCGTGCTGCTTTATCTTGCCATTTGGAAAAAATTTGAGCCACTACTCCTCTTACCAATAGGGTTTGGATGCCTTCTAGCTAACCTTCCACTCAGCATGATGGCGAGCACTGACTCTGGCGGACTTTTGAATTTTTTCTATCAAGGTGTAAAACATGAAATTTTGCCGCCTTTAGTTTTTTTAGGAGTAGGCGCACTTACGGACTTTGGTCCCCTATTGGCAAATCCAACAACCCTTTTGCTTGGAGCCGCTGCACAGATAGGAGTTTACACAACACTCGTTGGAGCCGTATTTTTAGGGTTCGATCTTAAGGAAGCGAGCGCCATTGGTATTATTGGGGGTGCTGATGGCCCAACATCGATTTTTATTGCCACTAAGCTCGCACCTCATCTTTTGGCTCCGATAGCTGTCGCTGCCTATTCTTACATGTCCCTGGTTCCACTTATTCAACCCCCAATCATGAGATGGTTGACTACGGCCGAGGAAAGAAAAATTAAAATGGAGCAGTTAAAACCAATCTCGCCAACCGTAAAAATTATTTTCCCAGTTGCTGTAACTATCGTTTGCTGCCTCATGCTTCCAGGAGTAACTCCTTTACTTGGAATGCTAATGCTGGGAAATCTATTTCGAGAATCAGGAGTAACCGCCAGACTTCATGAAACTGCTGAAACTCACTTGATTAATATCGTTACTATCTTATTGGCACTAGCAGTCGGCTCATCTATGACCGCCGAATCTTTTCTGCGGCTAGAAACAATGAAAATCATCATTCTGGGTTTGCTCGCATTTTGTGTCGCCACAGCAGGTGGTGTTATTTTTGCTAAGATCATGTCTAAACTTTCAGGGGGGAAAATAAATCCCTTGATTGGTTCGGCAGGGGTATCTGCAGTTCCTATGGCAGCGCGCGTTTCTCAAAAAGTAGGTGCTGACGAAGATCGGTCAAATTTTCTTCTCATGCACGCTATGGGACCTAATGTAGCAGGAGTCATAGGGAGTGCTGTCGCAGCCGGCGTTTTCATATCACTCTTTGGCGATCCAATGGTTGGCTCAAATCATGCCGAGATTTCAACGAATATAATTGCAACTATTTCATCTTTACCTAAATAAAGAATATGGATCCAATAGTTCTAACATCTCTGGCCGTTTCCTTAATTGCGATTTCAGTGATTTTTACCGTACTGATAATTTTAATATTCACCATCAAATTATTAGTTTACCTATTACCCTACCAGGAGCCACCTGCAACAAAATCATCCGCTCAGGCACCGCCTCAACACTCTTCAGCAAGCACTACTGTTACCCCTGATATTATTTCAGCTATTACCGCGGGAATGGCAACACACCTAGGGAAATCTCCTCAGGAGTTCTATATTACTCAGATCAGTCCAAAGTAAACTTTTCTCACAGCTTAGCTTAATCAGTAATTTCACCTCCACCTATTTTTTCAGGTAAATTTAGAATTTCTTCCGAACTTTGAATAACTCCCTGAAAAAGGCCCATAAATTTTTTACTAAGAGAGGTAAAAGGAATAGCCGTAACTTCAGGATTATCAAATGGCCCATTAACATCATAATAAGTTTTGATTAAACTTCCCTCATCTCCTGCCGTGAGAATGCTTCCAACTATTGGAATCTGAGTAAGGAGCTTGTCCAAACCAGGCAAATGAGCCACCCCTACTTCTGTATCCATCTTAAGTTCGTTTAAATCAAACTTTCCAGCGATAGCACTCTTGCGCTGGTCTGTTTCATAGACTAAATTATTCGTTTCTGCTATACCACCCGTATATACAAAGTCACCCGATATACGCTCATATTTAGAAGGTTCTTTATCTTCATCTTTTTCGTTTTTAGTTTCTAAGAGTTGCTCGAGATCAAATAAGCTAACGACTCCTTTATGTAATTTTTTTGTATCAATCTCACCATTAGCCAAGTGGAAAGATAATTTTCCATTTAGGTTCCGAATATTTTCGGAAAACTTTTGTCCACGACTTTTAAGGATTAATTTTAAGTTTTTAAATTTTCCAGTCAATCCGTTCTTAAAGTGCTTACCAAACATGGCAAGAAATGATTTTGTCGGTATTTCATCGGCCTTCAGGCGGGTTTCAAAACTAATAGAATCAGAACTTTCAACTGAAAACTTCCCTTGCCCTTCGATCTCATTCTTAGAACCTATCCGAAACCTATCAAATATAATTTCTTTATCTTTTAGTAAAAAGGTTCCTGAAACATCTTCAAGCGTAAGCCATTTATAATCTAATTGTGTAAGATCAACTTTTATTTTAATTTTTCCCTTAGAAAGTAAGTGAGAGGTCTCGAATAATTTTTTCAAATTAACTTCATCTTTATCTTCATTTTTTTTATTAGAAATTAATTCATCAACTATCAAAGTTTTCCCTGTCAACTTTAATAGAAGTTCGGGTTGTTCCTCATTTTTATATTTTCCGCGAAACAAAATTTTGGAGCGCCCAGACTCCATTCTACCGGAGTAAAGTTCATAAGTATTTCCTGAAAATCGAACATCTGCACTTATGGTAAATGGATGTTTCCTGTCTTCCCATTTAAAAACAAGATCTTTTAAAACAGCTGACCCTTTAAAAAAGGAACTTTCCAGATTATTCAGATTACCCTGTCCTGCAATATGAAAATCTACCTTACCATCTGTGTTACTCTTAAAAAAACTGGTCATAGTTTTCATTTCATTAGTTTCAAACCCAACCCCATCAAGTAAAATGGAATATACTGGATTGGAGAAATTTTTGAGTTTGGCTTCACCTGTCAAACTATTGCCATTCACAGTAAATTTAAATTGATCAAATGAAATCCCACTTTTTTTCGAATAGGTTCCTTCCATTTCTACTGTATTAGGGATATTTTCCTTTTTCAAAATAACTTCTTTTAACTCATAACCTGTTTTTGTTAACTCTAGCTTATTCTCAAATTTAAAAGAATCACGATTACCTAAAATTTTAATTTTTGAATTTGACT
>Ga0209043_1000733_pt1 | contig 19618 bp, 18 predicted proteins | sample SaaInlV_100m_DNA_3_FD_184654 | JGI IMG/M metagenome (GOLD analysis project Ga0209043, IMG submission 184654) | Marine microbial communities from expanding oxygen minimum zones in the Saanich Inlet - SI037_S4LV_100m_DNA (SPAdes) (version 2) | ecosystem: Environmental > Aquatic > Marine >... | reverse complement strand
CGGAAAATTTCCCCCTACGTTGCAAGCCCGCTCATATTATAGCTCCGCAAATGCCCATCATATTTATAAGTTTAAGGCGCCGTCTTTAAATTCGCAATGTAATGAAGGTTATAATCGATATAAATTGCTATTTACAGCAAATCCACCTTTCCACAAAGGTGTTTAAAAGTGCATTTTAATATTAAATTTCAATAATTTAGAAATCAAAAAAATATTTCTGTTCACTGCCTTAAAAAATACGGGATGACTCTATGACCAATTATTTGGAGAGCACACCTCAATGTTTGTAGAATAATTCGATGGCAGAATATAAAGTTTTGGTTCCTTAGTATCTACGTAAAGCTTAGCTAGAAAACTGCCGGCTTCCCTAATTACATAATTAATAGTTTATAAACCACCACATACCGAATATACGATACAATTCTCTTAGTAACTAAAGTAAAAGATTAGTGGCGTTTAAATCACCAACCGGCACATAACCTTCTGTTTTTTTTACATAAAAATTTATTTCCAACAAAATAAACATGCTAGCATGAAGAAATATTATGATAGATCAGAAACTAGCATTTAAATTTAACTGGGGTTTATTCATAGCTATTCTCGCCGTTTCTATTATCGGAGTGATATGTATAAATAGCGCGAATCACGGCAGAGCAGAATCATTCTTCCGTGACCTTTACATCAAACAAGTTTACTGGATTCTCCTTGGGCTAGGAGCCATGCTCATCGCCCTGGCAATCGACTGCCGAGAATTCAGTCGACATGCTTATACTATCTACGGGATCACTGTCTTAGCTCTCATTTATGTTCTAGGCGCTGGCGACTCAGTTTCTGGAGCCAAGCGTTGGATCCACGTCGGATCATTTAGCCTGCAGGTTTCAGAGTTTGCAAAAATAGCCTTAATCCTTGCCCTCGCAAAATATTTCGGATCCGGAAAAGTTCAAGGGCAATATTCCTTTAGAGACCTATGGATACCTGCCCTCTTAACAGGTATCATTGCATGGTTGATAGCCGTTCAGCCTGACTTAGGGACCGCTATTATGACTTTCCTGATCTTCCTAGTTTTTATCACCGCCATAGAAATCCATGGAGTATTTCTTACAAAGTTATTCGGGACTGGTGTTTTTTTAATACCTTTACTTTGGTTTTTTTTAAAAGACTATCAAAAACGGCGCGTAATGACCTTGTTTAACCCCGAAATAGACCCTCTCGGTGCTGGATATCATGCTATACAATCAAAAATAGCTATCGGTTCCGGAGGTTTTGGGGGTAAAGGCCTTTTCATGGGAACTCAAAGTCGTCTCAATTTTCTTCCTGAAAAACACACCGATTTTATCTTCTCGGTATTAGCGGAAGAAACAGGCTTCATTGGAGTAATAGTTCTACTTTCTCTTTATCTTTTTATCCTTCTCAAGGGGTTGAGCATTGCTTTTCACGCGCGGGATCGATTCAGTCTCTTTCTGGCATTGGGAATAGTTAGTTCAATTTCTTTTTACGTTCTGTTCAATATTGGAATGACTGTTGGTTTGTTCCCGATAACTGGACTTCCTCTCCCTCTAGTTAGTTATGGGGGGTCGTCACTTGTGACCAATTTTTTCGCGCTTGGACTGTTGCTCAACATAGGAATGAGGCGCATGGTGCTTTAAGCATCTCTCAAAGATGTATTTTTTACACTGTATATTTAGTATATGGTAGAACAACAAATTAGCATTTACATCAGGCCATACAAAAATTTTATCCATGTTAAGAGCTGAAAGAGGTTTTTGGGCATGCCTTCCGAGATATTGATCAATTCCAGTAGTCGGGAAATTCGAGTAGCACTGATAGAAAACAATCAACTGGCCGAGCTATTCATAGAGCACCAAGCTCACAAGGGTATAGTAGGCAACATCTATAAGGGGAAAGTCTCTAAGGTCTTACCGGGAATGCAAGTTGCTTTTGTTGATATGGGCTTGGATAAAGCTGGGTTTCTTTGTGCAAACGATATCAATATTACAGCAATACCTGAATCAAAAAAAAAAGATTGGGTAGTCGATCAAAGTAAAAAAACCACATCTTATCAGGAAGAACAAATTACCTTATCTGACGAAGACTCAAGCACAAGCCAAATCAAACATCAAATTCCGATTCAGGAGCTTTTGGAAGAAGGTCAAGAAATTGTTGTTCAGGTTACTAAAGATCCTCTTGGGACCAAAGGAGCTCGTATCACAATGCATATAGGTATTCCAGGTCATTACCTAGTCTACCTGCCGACCTCAAGCGACATATTTATCTCTCGACGTATTGAAAATGAAACAGAAAGAACTCGATTAAAAACCATACTTCAAGAAACCGAAATCCTAGAAGGTGGTTATATTGTTCGCACAGTTGGGCAAGAGTGTAAAAAAAACGACTTTGAATCTGACCTTAATTTTCTACACCGACTCTGGGGAAAATTACAAAAAAAATCTAAAGAAACGCCTCCCTGTAACCTTTTATATGAAGATCTTAATTTAACTTTTCGTGCAGTGCGCGACCTAGTTACGAATGAGGTAGCTCGCATAGTAGTAGACTCCAAATTAGAATATCAAAGCTGTCTTAATTTCTGCAAAGATTACCTGCCTAATTTCTACAGTAAGATTGAGTTGTACCAAGAGCCTGCACCCATCTTCGATCATTTCGGAATAGAAATTGAGATCAGTCGAGCATTGGACCGGAAAGTCTGGCTCAAGTCTGGTGGATATATTTTAATCGATCAAACAGAAGCGCTTTTAGCAATCGATGTAAACACAGGGAAGTATGTCGGGAGTTGCGACCCAGAAGAAACGATTCTAAAAACCAACATAGAAGCAGTAAAAGAAATTGTCTTCCAGTTACGTTTGCGTAATATGGGGGGAATCATTATTGTCGATTTTATCGACATGGTGAAGGAAGAGAGTAAAGAAACCGTGTGGAAGAGCCTTACTCAATCTCTGAAAAACGACCGTTCGCGTACGAAGATTTTGAAAATTTCGGAACTAGGTCTCGTTGAAATGACGCGTAAACGCTCCCGCGAAAGTCTAGTTCAAACTTTATGTAACACCTGCTCTTATTGTGATGGTAGAGGGCACAATAAATCACCTACAACCATATGTAACGAAATTATAAGATCAGTGCAGCGAATCTCCAACAATAACTATCTAAACCGAAAACATGTTACAATAGAGACTCACCCATCTATTTATGAGGCCTTTTTCGAAAAAGAGACCTCTTTCTTGGAGCAATCTCAGGAAGAGTACGGCCTTGAGATTACACTCAAGGCAAACCATGAACTTCACCAGGAAAAATTTAATATTTCTTTTGATTAAACCTTGCCACTGATGAAAGTAGGCTAATTATGAACTACATTGGACTAGTCATTGTTGTAGGGATATTTTTGATATCGAATGGATGCGGTACCGTTGGGAAAAGTTTTAATACGTCTAAAATTGAGAGTATTGTAAATGGGATCACCACTCGATCAGATATAAAAAAAATGTTCGGAGAACCTTTTAAAGTAGGTATTCAGAATGGCCAATCTATCTGGGTTTATGAAGACCACCACTACTCGATAATCCGTAAAAAAACATCCAAGGACCTAATTATCATTTTCAACCCGGATGGAATAGTACAATCCTATCAGTTTATGTCTAGCAAACCGGCCACATAAATTAACCCAGATAATTAAAATTTAATGCTTAAGTTTGATGCTCGGCAGAACCATATCCTGCATTTATCTTGGCTCGCATTCTTCTTCTCGTTTGTCGCCTGGTTTAATATGGCGCCATTTAATACAACGCTCATTAGAACAGTCGGCCTGAGTCAGGAACAGATAAACATATTAATGCTATGCAATGTATCCCTGACTATTCCAGCTCGCATTCTCATTGGAATAATGGTCGATCACTTTGGGCCAAGAAAGGTTTTCAGCTATTTACTAATATTTTCCGCAGGAGTTTGTTTTTATTTTGCATCAGGAGAAAGTTTTGAGGATTTCCTGGTTGCTCGACTGCTCATGGGAATCGTTGGAGCGGGGTTTGTTGTCGGCATTAAAATGATCTCCGAATGGTTTCCTCCCGAAAAAATGGGACTAGCCCAAGGGATTTACGCTGGATGGGGTAACTTTGGCGCAGCAGCAGCAGTATTTACCCTTCCAATTATAGCTTCATTCTTTCCAGAAAAAATAGGATGGCGATATGCTGTGGTTTTCAGCGGTATCCTTTGTGCCATTTGGGGGATTGTTTATTTTATTTTCGCGAAAGAACTCTCAGAAAAAAGTAATACCTTTCGGACCGGATTTGAGCACAACATAGAGGTAACAAACAAAAAAGACATTTTTCTTCAAATACTATTCTTGATACCTATTTATGGGGCTATGGCTACTCTCGCTTGGAAACTTTCGGGACATTCTTTGCAGTTATTGTCTGCTACTACCTTTAAAACACTGGTCACAGGAATACTCATTCTTTACATCTTTAACATGACACAAACCGTCCGCTCAAACCTATTAAAACTCGATGAACAAATTTCGCCAGAAAAAAAATACGAATTCAAACAAATAATCATCTTAAGTATGGTTTATGCGTTGGCCTTCGGATCTCAACTTGCTGTAATTTCAATGTTTCCACAGTTTTTGGAATCAACATTTAAACTTTCAGTCGCCACAGCGGGTATGGTAGGTTCGAGTTTTGCTTTTATGAACCTGATCAGTCGTCCAGCTGGAGGCTGGATTTCAGACTTAATTGAGAAAAAGCGTGCCCTGATATTGTTTGTAACCGGTTCAATGATTGGCTATATAATTATGAGTCAAATAAATTCCTCTTGGCCTCTGTGGAGCGTGCTCTTATTAGCATTTGGCTGTTCCATGTTTTTACAGGCAGGAACTGGTGCCTGTTTTGCCGCTGTTCCGCTCATTCGCAAAGACCTGACAGGAAAGTTGGCCGGTTTAGCAGGAGCATATGGTAATGTAGGTGCCGTTATGTTTCTGACTGTGTTGAGCTTTACTGGCCCCGAAAAGTTTTTTATCATCGCGGCTTTTTACGCTGCAATTGTTTTAATTGCCCTTATTTTTATCAGCTCGTTTAATAATCTTCATCAATCATTTCAAAAAAACTAAAACTATGGGATTTACATGTGGGCTCGTCGGACTACCCAACGCTGGGAAATCAACTCTATTTGGTGCATTAACACGTACAAAAGCCCAATCGGGAAACTACGCTTTCACCACCATTGAGCCAAATAGCGGTATTGTTCCCGTCCTGGACCCCAGACTTGAAACTATTTCTCAATATATAAAAGCAGATAAAGTTGTTCCCACGACTCTAGAGTTTGTAGATATCGCAGGCCTAATTAAAGGGGCTTCGACAGGAGAAGGCTTAGGGAATAAGTTTCTCGGTCATATTCGAGAGGTTGATGCCATTGCGCACGTCGTAAGATGCTTTGAAGATAGTAATGTACCTCATGTCAGCGACACTATCGACCCAGCCGATGACATTGATACTATCAACACTGAATTAATGATCTCTGATATGGAAACTCTCGCTCGTCGTAAAACAAAAATTGAGAAACTCGCAAAATCTGGAAATAAAGAGGCTCGCATGCACTTAACTGTGATTGAAAAAGTCATAGAAAGTATAAATAATAATTGTCCCGCACGTGCCATAAAAGTTTTTTCCGAGGAGGAACAGAACTTTCTCGACAGCTTGACTCTCCTTAGCTCAAAACCTGTCCTTTACATATGCAACGTCATGGATCCAAGCGATACAGATAGCAAACAAGTTCAAAAAGTAAAAAAAATCGCCGAAACTGATGGCTCGTCAACTGTAGCGCTCGCCGGGAAAATTGAAGGTGAAATTATGGAGATTGAAGACCCTGATGAAAGACAAATGTTTATGGATGAAATGGGATTAAAGGAAACCGGTCTCGATCGGATGATAATTGCCGGTTACAGCTTGCTACAACTCGTCACTTTTTTTACTGCAGGTGGTAAAGAAAATCGTGCATGGACCATTAAAAATAATTCAACTGCACCACAAGCTGCGGGAGTCATTCACACCGATTTTGAGAAGGGGTTTATTCGCGCAGAAGTGTATAGTCTTGAAGACCTCATACAGCACACAACTGAAGCATCTATTAAGGAATCTGGAAAATTAAGAGTCGAAGGGAAAGATTATATTGTACAAGATGGTGACATCGTTCACTTTCGGTTCAATGTCTGAACAAATTCAGCTTCATCCTTGAAGGTTCACCTTGGAAAAGATTAGCCAAAACAAACTTTACACAAGGTAGTTATCTAAAACTAAAAACATATCAGCTTTTTACCGAGTAGCGCAAATCAAGAACTTTTAGCTCTAACTTGTTTCTACCACCCCAGTCGTTAACCTGAAATTCGCATGCAAGATCTACCTTGTCTAATTTCTCATCAATAGAAGTAAATTCTTCCGCAAGATTAAACCCAACCGCATCAATTCTTGTATCACCCTGAACAGCCTGAAAACGAACATGGGATTCTTCGCGTCCGATCCTTTTTAACCCATAAACACTGATGTTTTGAACAAGAAAAACCGGTGACGGGTTTTCAGCACCAAAGGGTTCCAGGAGGGCAACCTGTTCATTCAATGTTGCATCGATTTCAGAAATCTTTATCGGCTCATCTAAAAACAACTCCGGCACTAATTTTTCATCACTCAAAATTCTACGCCCAACCTCGTTTATTGCATTTCGAAACGGATCTATATTATTTTCATTTATGGTGAGTCCCGCAGCATAAGCATGACCACCAAATTGAACCAAATAACTGGCACACTCGGTGAACGCACGGTGAAGATTGAAATGAGGGATGCTTCGGCCAGAACCTTTGCCAATACTATTTTCTAACGCAATTAAAACAACTGGCCGAAAGCACTTTTCTACAATCCGTGACGCGACAATCCCAACCACACCGCTGTGAAAATTTTCTGAGGCCAGAACAATTACTCGGTCTTCTTCCAAGTTCACTTCGCGGCCAATCAGGTACTCCGCTTCATCCTGAACCAATTCCTGAATATCTTTTCGTTCTTGATTTATAACGTTAAGTTCTTGAGCTAATTCCTTTGCTTCTTTTAAATCTACGGATGTCAGCAAGTGAAATCCATTATCCGCTTTACCCAGTCGTCCTGCTGCATTGAGTCGTGGGCCAAGGGAAAATCCGACTGAACGTGCGTTAACCCGGCCATCTACGTCAGATACCGCTTTTAGTGCCACTAATCCTGCCTTATCCGTCGTCGCTAAAACGTCGAGCCCATGACGCACCAAAATATGATTTTCCCCTGTAAGTGGAGCAACATCTGCAATCGTACCCAAAGCAACCAAATCCAAGTGACGCTTCATATTTGGTAAGCGCTCTTTGCTCCAGCCCATTTTTTTATGCAACGCTGTTCGCACAGCTACAGCTAGCTTAAAAGCCAAGCCTACTCCACTAAGGAACCTGTATGGATAGTCGCAATTTGACCGGTGAGGATTAAGTACAGTCACGGCCTTTGGCAAGCCCTCACTTCCGACCTGATGGTGATCAGTTATGATCACATCCAGTCCCAAAGAACGAGCTAACTCAACCTCGCGTACTGCTGTTATTCCACAGTCTGCTGTAATCATAAGCGAGGCGCCTTCCTTTCTTATCGCTCTGACCGCAGCTTCATTCAACCCATATCCTTCTTTCATACGTTCTGGTAGGTAGTATCCGACGTTAATTCCTATATCACTAAAAAAATGAGTTAGAAAAGCTGCCGAAGTCACACCATCAACGTCATAATCGCAAAACAACCGAATCGATTCTTTATTTTCAATTGCCATTAATATTCGATCAACCGCAAGCTCCATTCCATTCATAAGAAAAGGATCGTGCAAAGATGCAAGCTCTGCTTTCACAAATATCTCTGCTTCATCCACTCCTTCAACTTTTCGGTTGATTAATAAACGCGCAACAACCGGCAAAAGATCTAGAGAGGAAGCTATTTGCTCCGCCGTCTCTAAGGTCGGGTTACGCAATATCCATCGTTTATTTAAGAGAGAAAGCATTAAAATTTAATAAGTGTTTTTATTTTTCAAATAAACTCTGACAAAAAGAACCTGGGTGACGCTATCAAATCAAGAAAGCTTTTCAACTAGATCAACGCTTCTATATAATTTTTAAATAAATTCACTCACCCCTTTGAAGGTACGGCGATGAATCGGACAGGGACCATGTTTCCTAATCAGATCCCGGTGAAGGCGTGTACCATAACCCTTGTGTTTGTTAAACTCGTACAAAGGAAATTGTTCATGGTATTGTTCCATAAGTTTGTCGCGGGTAACTTTTGCCAAGACTGACGCTGCAGCAATAGACTGACTGAGAGAATCCCCTTTCACAATAGTCCACTGTTTAATCTCTGTATCAATGCGTTGATTCCCATCAATGAGCAAAAGGTTAGGTTTGCCGAATAAACCTTCCACAGCATTCTTCATAGCAAGCAAAGAAGCCTGAAGAATATTGATCTTGTCAATTTCTTCAACACCAATAATTCCAATACCGTAACTTAACGCCTGCTCCTTAATTATCAGGAAAAACTTTTCTCTTGTTTTAGGAGATAGTTTCTTAGAATCATCAAGACCGTTAAACTGTAAATCGGGGGCAAGCATAACCGCTGCGGCCACTACAGGGCCAGCTAGTGGACCCCGCCCTGCTTCATCAACACCAGCAATAGCGTGATATCCCTTGGCTCTGGCAGTAGTTTCATATTCAAGCATAAATTATTCCTTTGCCCAAATAATATGTCATCACATGTAATAGGGGCAACTGAATTATATGTTGGAGAATTTAAATTTTCATACCCCTATCTAACGTTGCAAATAATTCCCTATCCAACTTATAATTGACCCATGTGCTTCCATCGAAAACTTCTTATTATTTTTTTTGTCGTAATCATTGCGGCCTGCGTGACCACACCGATTTCTAATAAATCGGCCTTTATTATGATACCCATTCGGCAGGAAATCGCCTTAGGAAAACAAGCATACAACCAGATTCTCAAAGAGGAAGAAGATTCAGGTGACCACGAAACTACGGCCCTAGTCAAACAAATCGGCCTCCGACTCGCACAAGTAAGCGCTATGCCGAACTTAAACTGGGAATTTCATCTTATCAAATCAGAACAACAAAATGCGTTCGCTCTTCCGGGTGGTAAGGTTGCAGTCTATACGGGTCTTCTGCCGGTGGCGATGAACGAAGCAGGTCTGGCTACCGTGATGAGTCATGAAATCGCCCATGTTATTGCCAGGCACGGAGCACAACGAATGACCCGTCAACTAATTCTCACAGCAGGATTAATGGCAACATCCATTAGCCTTAATGACAGTAGACAAAAAAAGATGATCATGGCAGCGCTTGGAGTAGGTATCGTCTATGGGCTCACTCTGCCTTTTAGCCGATCTAACGAAGCCGAAGCAGATCAAATAGGACTTACATACATGGCGAGAGCTGGTTACGACCCAAATGAAGCTATTCGCTTCTGGAAACGTTTTGCAAACATAAAAGGAGGTCAGAAAGTCCCCGAGTTTCTTTCAACCCATCCTGCAGATAAAACACGCATTGCTTTGATAAATAGATATTTGACTCGTGCAAAGATTGACTACAATGCACTGAAGGTGAGGTACGGATTGGGCAAAACCATTCGCTTCAAAGAAACGGATTCCAATGGCAATAAAAAAGAATCTATGCCTGAATTTCCAAAACCTATCCCAGGGATGTCTGTCGAAACGCTTAGGTAAGTGGAATTGGTAGACGCGCTGGATTCAAAATCCAGTAGGCCGGCGGTTCAATTCCGCCCATATATAAAAAAAAGCCCGAAGAAAAATCCTTCTTCGGGCTTTTTTAAGTGGTACCTATTTAGACTATACAATTAGTCTTTTTTCTTTGCGACTTTCTTTGCGACTTTTTTATTTTTTTTCTTTTTGGTTAAATCGACCTTTGGCTTAAGTTCTTTGAGCCTGGCAGCTTTACCTCTCAAGTCTCTCAAAAAATACAACTTTGCTTGTCGTACTTTGGCGCGCCTGACAACTTCTATTTTTTCCAACCGCGGCGAATGAAGGGGTAAAATCCTTTCAACACCGACTCCAAAAGAAACCTTGCGTAAGGTCATCGTCTCTCGAGGTCCACCTCCATGCAAGCGAATTACAACTCCCTCAAACACCTGAATACGTTCTTTTTCACCTTCAACGATACGTATGTGAGCTCTCACAGTATCCCCAACACGAACCTGAGGGGCTTCTTTTTTTAGCTCCCCTCCTTCAATTCTATCAATCAAATTCATTAACCTCTCCTTTGTTTGTATCGTTTATCTGCTCGTAATCATATAATATTTTGACTATATTTTATCTCACTATCAAGCGATCCAAGATAATCGCTATAGCAGCACGCACCGGAAGGTGGTTATATTCACCAACTCCATCAATGGGATCGAGAACATAGTCCGCTTCCTTGATAATATTTTTTTCAAGTCCCCAACCCGTTCCAAACAACAAAAGAATGGGGTCTCCTTTTTTCATTTCACTCTGTAAGTACTGAAAGCTAACACTTTCAGAAAACTTACTAGCACCAGTAGCTACTACAATCGGTTTCTTTCCATACCGCTCCGTGAGGTCTCGAACCGTTTCTGTAAGGTTATTCATCACCTTCGTTACAAGCAGAGCTTCTTTTCGGGTGGGATTATACTCCGCCCCGTAACCCGTCATCCAGTGCTCAATCAACCGCTCAACCAGTTGTCGTTGTGTTTTTAGCGGAGTCACCACACAAAAACTATTAACCGCATAAGTCTTTGCTACCCGGGAGATATCATGTATATCCAGTGTGGTCACCGATGACGTAACAACTTCACCAACTTTGTTGTACACTGGGTAATGAATCAGAGCCAGGTGAATGTCACTCTCTATTATATCCGCCAAATTAAACTTTAAAGTTTTTGTGCCTTTTTCTTGGTTTCCGCTTCAATTTAATCAGCTTGCTTCACTTCTTTACTCAAAAGGTCTGGTCTTATCTCCGCTGTTTTTTTTAGTGCCTCTTTGAGTTGCCAGTCCTGAATTTTTTTATGGTGACCTGAAAGCAAAACATCTGGAACCTTTAACCCTCGAAACTCTCGTGGCTTGGTATACTGCGGGTATTCCAACCTGTTGTATTCAAAGGATTCCTCAACAAGAGAGGACTCGTCTCCTACCACATTCGGAATAAGCCTTGAGATAGACTCAATCAAAACCATTGTAGGAATTTCTCCACCTGCCATCACGTAATCGCCAATGGAAATAGCATCATCAACAAAATTTAATACTCGCTCATCAACACCCTCGTAGCGCCCACAAACAAAAATTAAACTCTCCTCTCGAGATAGTTCCCATGCCATTTTTTGGTTGAATGACTTTCCTCCTGGAGAAAGTAAAATCGAGCGTGCTCCAGGCTTACTTTCCTTAACTGCTTCAATCGCTCTAACTATCGGGTCGACATTCATTATCAACCCCACACCCCCACCAAAAGGATAATCGTCCGTCTTTCGGTGTTTATCCAAAGTATACTTACGCAAATCGTGGAGACTTATGTTTAATAACTCCTGATCTTGCGCACGCTTAAGAATACTCTCGCCAAAAGGAGACTCGAACATCTCTGGGAAGATCGTGATAATATCAAACTGACGTGTCTTCAAGCAAGCCCTCCAAAGGATGAAAAATTAATTTTCTTGCTTCAAGGTCTATTTTTTTGACCACCGAATCGATCATTGGAAGCAATAACTCCCTTTTCCCGTCACGAACAACATACACATCGTTACTTCCGGTACGAATAATTTCCTCGATATCACCATGATAGTGACCAACTTCGTCATATACTTTCAGACCTTCAACCTGAAACCAATAATACTCATTCTCTGGTAAATCTGGGAACTTGTCTCGAGAAATATAAAGAGCCTGCCCGGCAAGGTTGCTCGCAATTTCTATACCGTCCACTCCTTGAAACTTTATAATAAAGGGGCGATCCTTACCACGAATGGACTGAATATTGTAATCAGCGAAGTCTTCAAGTGGGTCTTCAAAGCTCAATCGAGCTTGCTTTATCCCGACAACCCATGTTTCATCCATTGAAGGATAAAACTTCAACTCTCCCCTCAGACCATGAGTCTTTGTAACCTTACCAATAGAAATCCAATCCATTTTTCCTATTCAACGATTTCCAAAACTGCTCTTTTCTTAAGCTTAGTGGCCATAGCGTTGAGAATCGACCGCATAGCGTGAGCCGTTTTCCCCTGTTTGCCTATTACCTTACCTAAATCCTCTTTGGCAACCCTAAGCTCAAGAATTGTCGTAACTTCACCCTCGATCTCCTTAATTTCGACTTCGTCAGGCTTGTCAACCAAAGCCCTAGCCATTACTAAAATAAGCTCTTTCATTTTGACCCCCTTGCCCGTTATCACGCAATATTATGCCTATTTCGCTACATTACGTCCTCAACTGGAACCGAGAAATGCAAAACTCAAAGTTTCCTACTTCACGTTCTCACTATGATGGAGGGGGCTTTAAAAGAATTCTATTCAGCACTCTTCTTTAAAAGCGAAGCCACGGTTTCACTTGGCTTAGCACCCTTCTTAATCCAGGAAGTTACCTTTTCTGAATCAATTTTGAGATTATTTTCAGATTTTAGTGGATCATAAGTTCCTAGCATTTCCAGAAACTTGCCATCTCTAGGGCTGCGGGAATCCGCTGCCACAATTCGATAAAATGGTTTTTTCTTCACCCCGCGTCTAGTCATTCTTAATACAACAGCCAAAGTATTTCCTCCTTAAACTTGAATTTACAGGTTTTTAAAGTACTGCCTTCCTTTTTCTATATTTATATACTATCCAAATGGACTCATCCCACGCCCACCCATCATTGAACCAAGGTCAAATCCCCCGCGTCCCTTTCCTGAAGACATTTTTTTCATCATCTTTTGCATCTGCACAAACTGCTTAAGCAATTTATTTACATCGTTGACAGTAGTTCCACTACCCGAAGCAATCCGACGCTTTCGACTAGAGTTAACGATATTGTGCTTGTTCCGTTCAGACAGAGTCATCGAATTAATGATTGCCTCAATCTTAACAAAAGCCCTTTCATCTACATTTAATCCTTTTAGTTTATTTGCACCAGGAATCATTCCGATCAACTGCTGAATAGATCCCATCTTTTGTATCTGCTTAAGCTGATCTTTAAAGTCTTCCAAAGTAAAAGCGTTTTTCTTGATTTTCTTTTCAAGCTTCGCTTGCTCTTCAAGGTCGTATGCAGTTTCGGCTTTTTCGATAAGGGACATGACATCTCCCATGCCAAGCAAGCGCGAAACTACCCTTTCGGCATGAAAAGGTTCCAACGCATCAAGCTTTTCACCTGTCCCAACGAAACAAACTGGCTTACCTCCCGTCACACTATTAATAGAAAGCGCCGCACCACCACGAGCGTCACCATCCATTTTTGTGAGAATCACACCATCAATACCAATTGTCTCATTGAAGGTGCGTGCCACCTCTGCCGCCTGTTGACCCATCATCGCATCAACAACAAATAATGACTGGTGCGGTTGAACATTTTCCTTAATGGCTTTAAGCTCTGCCATCAACTCTTCATCAACCTGAAGTCGCCCAGCCGTGTCGAGAATAACCACATGAATCATTTTCTTCGAGGCAGCTTCAACAGCGTTCTGGCAAATTTTGACTGGATTTATTTCACCTTCTGCTTGATAAACTTCAACACCAAGGTCTTGACCAATTTGGTTCAACTGCTCAATTGCTGCCGGGCGACACACATCTGCTGGAACAAGTAGGCAACTTTTACCCTTATCCTTAAACCTCTTTGCCAACTTACCTGCGGTCGTAGTCTTACCTGCCCCCTGAAGACCCGCCATCAAAATAACTGTTGGCAGACTGGGCGCAAGTCCTAATTCTTTAAACTCACCCCCCAGTAAAGACACCAACTCCTCATTGACAATCTTGACCATCTGGTGACCCGGAGTAAGACTCTTTAGAACTTCCTGCCCAACTCCCTTTTCCCTAACTCCCTCAAGAAAAGGCTTTATAGCCGACAAGCTTACATCCGCTTCAATCATTGCAATTCTGATTTCGCGAAGGGCCTCATCGACATCAATTTCTTTGAGGACACCACGACCCTTTAACTTCTTGTAGATCGCTCCTAATCTATCTGAAAGGTTTTCAAACATTCAAAACTCCAGAAACTCTGTTGCCAGAAAAGCTTTATGATATTCTGTAAACTATTTAGTATATAATATCATTAGTTAAAGTCAATCTGATAATACTTCTTCCAATGACCCCGAAAGCCATTGTTTTATTTAGTGGTGGACTTGATTCTACTACCACCCTGGCAATAGCAAAAAGTGCTGGATATGACCTATTTGCCATTAGTTTTAATTATGGCCAACGACACAAGGTTGAAATAGACAAGGCTAAAATAATTGCCGAGGACTTTGGCGTTAAAGAACATCGTATTGCAAGCATAGATCTTCGGCAATTCGGTAACTCTGCCCTTACCGACTCTATTGAGGTCCCTACCCACCGTGAGGAAAAAGAGATGTCTTCAGCCATCCCGGTTACCTATGTGCCTGCGAGAAACACTATATTTCTATCCTATGCTTTGGCATACGCCGAAGTGAAAAAGTGCGAGAATATTTTTATTGGCGTAAACACGGTCGACTACAGTGGCTATCCAGATTGTCGTCCCGAGTTCATCACTGCATTCGAAATACTTGCTAATCTAGCCACCAAAGCCAGTGTAGAAGGGTCAAGGAAAGTCAGAATTCATACCCCACTCATACAAATGACCAAAGCAGAGATCATTAAAAAAGGGCTAAGTATGGGTGTTAATTTTGGACTCACCCATAGCTGCTATGACCCTTCTGAAACAGGACTACCCTGCGGAATCTGCGATAGTTGTTTACTCCGCCTGAAAGGGTTTAAAAAAGTAGGAATGGAAGATCCCTTGAAATACCGTTAAAAACTTCTCGGGAGGACTAAACTACAAAAATCAGGTGGCTTTTTTGCAAGAATTTTCGTGAAACTTTGGAAACAGTCATGATAGTATGAAAGCTTTATCATCTACTTGGAATCGTTTCAGGTTGATAGCGCCTTTCTTCTCAATCATCATAGGTTTGTATTTTATAAATGTTAAATCCGGATACAATTAAAACTTACCTGACTTTCGACGATGTTCTTCTACTTCCTGGCCACTCAAAGGTTTTGCCGACAGAAGTAAACCTAAAGACACAACTCACTCAAAAAATATCCATCAATTGCCCACTTGTCAGCGCGCCAATGGACACCGTTACCGAGGCAGCATTGGCAATTGCTTTGGCTCAGGAAGGAGGGATCGGTATCATCCATCGAAACCTGCCTCCAGAGCGACAACGTAAAATGGTCGACCAAGTTAAACGCTCGGTAAGCGCAATGATCCCGGATCCCATCACAATGGACCCAGACCAAACATTGTCGACAGCGCTCCGTCTGATGGAAAAATATCATATCACTGGCATTCCTATAACAAAAAAAAATAAACTGGTCGGTATCCTTACCAACAGAGATCTGCGTACCGCCCAAAAACACTCGACCCCCATCCGGGATGTGATGACAAAATCAAAACTAGTCACTCTACCGGAAGGAAGTTCTCTCAAAAAAGCAAAGAAGCTTCTCAACGATAATCGTATAGAGAAACTGCCCATCGTGGATAAAAAAGGGAACCTCAGAGGCCTTATAACACTCAAAGATGTTGAAAAATATGCTCAGTTTCCAAACGCAACTAAAGATTCCAAAGGGCGCCTTATGGTTGGTGCCGCACTCGGTGTGGCACAAAATCGAATGGAAAATATTGAAAATTTGATGCGAGTCGGGCTTGACATTTTAGTGATAGATAGTGCTCACGGACATTCTGAAAAGGTCTTAAAAACCATCCGCGAGATCAAGAAAACATTTCCAGAAATTCAGATCATTGGCGGAAATGTTGCAACCGCCGAGGGCACGCGCGACCTAATCAAAGCAGGTGTAGACGCAGTCAAAGTTGGTGTGGGACCAGGTTCAATTTGCACTACAAGGGTCGTAACAGGTGTCGGAGTTCCTCAAATTACCGCTATTGCAGAATGTGTAAAAGTGGCATCAAAGAAAAATATCCCTATCATTTCGGACGGCGGCATCAAACTGTCTGGCGATATCACCAAAGCTATTGCCGCCGGAGCACACACTGTCATGATTGGCTCTCTCTTTGCTGGCACTGAAGAAAGTCCAGGTGAAAAAATTTTCTACCAAGGGAGAAGCTATAAAGAATATCGAGGAATGGGCTCTATAGCGGCTATGAGCCAGGGGTCTAGTGACCGCTACTTTCAGGAACTTGAACTTTCAGACAGCAAACTAGTTCCTGAAGGAGTCGAAGCACGCATTCCTTATCGAGGAGGAGTTGCCTTCACGGTACACCAAATGCTAGGAGGAGTCCGAGCGGGGATGGGTTATTGTGGAGCAAAAGACATAGAGGAGTTGAGAAAAAATTCAAACTTTATTAAAATTACCGCCGCCGGCCTACGAGAAAGCCATGTCCACGACGTGGTGGTTACCAAAGAAGCTCCTAACTACAACGTTGAATAAATAGAGTCCGCAACGATTAATAAAAATTCAATTTAATGCCACAAAATCTTGATAAATTTTCTGCCGACGCCCTTCACAAACAACAAATTCTTATCCTTGACTTTGGGTCTCAATACACCCAGAACATTGCTAGAAGAGTTCGCGAAGCACAAGTCTTTTGCGAAATTCACCCTTGCACCAAACCACTCTCCGAAATTAAAACTCTGAACCCAAAAGGCATCATTCTTTCCGGTGGACCCGCTAGCGTCCTTGAAAAAGATGCGGTTCTTTGTGATAAAAAATTATTCGAATTAGGCATACCCATATTAGGAATATGCTATGGGATGCAACTGATAACTCATATGCTCAGTGGGAGAGTATCACCCGCAGAGGACCGAGAATACGGACGTGCTCAACTTAAGATTCAAGGAAATTCGCATCTATTGAATGGAGTAATGAACAATCCCACGGTATGGATGAGCCACGGCGACCTCATAGATGAACTACCAACTGGATTTAAATGTACTGCCTTTACGGACAACTCTCCCATCGCGGCAATAGAAGACCCAATAAAGAAAATATATGGCCTCCAGTTTCACCCCGAAGTGGTTCATACAAACTGTGGAACAACACTGCTTGATAATTTTATGTTTGAGATTTGCAAATGTGTAAAAAACTGGAAAATCGATTCCCTTGCTAAATATTCAATCCAAAATATAAAAACACAAGTAGGTGAGGGACATGTGTTATGTGGATTAAGTGGCGGCGTTGATTCATCTGTTGTGGCTATGTTGATACACAAAGCTATAGGCGACCGCCTTACATGTATCTTTGTAGACAATGGTTTGCTCAGAACGAACGAACGTCAAAAGGTAGAGCATGAATTTCGTGACAATTTTCACATCAACCTCGATGTCGTTGATGCCGCGGATCGTTTTCTAGGAAAGCTTGAGGGAGTAAGTGACCCTGAAAAAAAACGTAAGATAATCGGTAACACCTTTATAGAGGTCTTTGAAGAAGAAGCAAAGCGGCTTGGGAATTTCGAGTACTTGGCACAAGGAACATTGTATCCGGATGTCATCGAATCTATATCATTTAAAGGTGGACCATCAGCCGTGATAAAATCACATCATAATGTAGGAGGCTTGCCTGAAAAAATGCACCTAAAGCTTGTTGAACCAATTCGCGAACTATTTAAGGATGAAGCGAGAAAACTTGGCCGCGAAATTGGTTTGCCCGATACGATGATCCAACGCCAACCATTTCCCGGCCCTGGATTGGCGATCCGCATTCTAGGCAATGTAACCAAGGACCGTTTAAAAATTCTACGAGAAGCGGATCAAATCATCCTTGAAGAAATCAAAACAGCGGATTTGTACAATAAGCTATGGCAATCATTTGCAGTTTTGCTCCCAGTCAAAACAGTAGGAGTGATGGGAGATGCGCGCACCTACGAAAATGTTGTTGCCATCCGCGCGGTTACTAGTACTGACGGAATGACTGCTGACTGGGCCCATCTCCCATACGAACTACTTGCACAATTCTCAAACCGAATCATCAACGAAGTCAAAGGAGTCAATCGAGTAGTCTACGACATTAGTTCGAAACCACCCGGAACGATTGAATGGGAGTAGTTATTCTTACATAAGTCATTGATTTATAAGGATAATAAAGTTACACAAAAGTTACCCAATTAAAATCTACCATTGATTTTAAAGCGAAACTTTCTTACAGTTACACAAAAAGTCACACAAAACTGTGACTACTGAAAACCACAGTAACGTAAGACGCTGATTTGCCTCTAAAAAAACAAAAATACAACGAAGAACAAATCCCCATTTTCGATGAAGCCTCCATTTACAAAAGAGGTGTCTATTGGCACTTTAGGATGTGGCTAAACAACGAACGAAAATACGCACGAAAAAGCCTCCGTACTCGCAGTAAAACTACAGCTATTGAAAAAGGGAAAGAAGCTTACTTAGAGATTTTTGCTAATCGCAAAATGGGTAAGACTTACTTTTCTTTAAATACAAAAGAAGGCGTGAATAATTATTTAGAACACAGAAAAAAAGACGTTGAGAGCGGTTTAATTGTAAAAGGCAGACACGCAACGATCAAAACGCATTTACAGCATTTCTTAGACTTTATTGGTAAAGACACAAAGCTAAAGGAGTTGGAACGTATTGATTGTGAGGATTACTTTTACGAACGAATGAAGAAGTCAAAAAACAACGTCAAACAAGTCACTATTCAAAACGAACAAAGTACGATCAACAGTTGCATGAAGTTTTTGTTCCGCAACAACGAAACTCACTTTGAAGCTTTTGATTTTAAAAAACTCCCTAAAGTTGACAGAAACAACGAAGCTATAAGACGAGCAACGTTTACCAACGAAGAATATAAACGCATTTATAAAGCGTTACGTACGTACTGTGCTAAATCAAACAAGAAGATTGATGAAGACGAACGCTTAACACGTGAAATAGTTCGCCACTATATACTGATTGCTTCAAGCAGTGGTTTACGTGTAGGCGAGCAAAGACAGTTGCGTTGGAGTGATGTTGATATTGAACGCAGAAAGACTAACGGCACACAACGTATATTGGCAAAGATACGAGTTCGAGCTGAAACAAGCAAAGTGCGTAACAGCAGAGTTTTTTATTGCAGAGGCGGCGAACACTTTGAACGCTTGAAGGAATTAACTCAACATGAAAACAGCAATGCACTTATCTTTAGCATTGATGGCGAAGAGACCTTAAGCAAACGTACGGTTCTTTATCATTTTCATAAAATTGTTGAGTTGGCGGAAATTAAAGACAGAGAAGAGCGTGATTTAGTGCCGTATAGTCTGCGGCACTTTATGATTACGCAACGTATTATGAGTGGATTGAACTTTAAGCAGATTGCTGATATGTGTGGAACAAGCGTTATGCAGATTGAACGTACTTATTACCACTTAAATGATGAGATACGTC
>Ga0209043_1000732_pt1 | contig 19637 bp, 16 predicted proteins | sample SaaInlV_100m_DNA_3_FD_184654 | JGI IMG/M metagenome (GOLD analysis project Ga0209043, IMG submission 184654) | Marine microbial communities from expanding oxygen minimum zones in the Saanich Inlet - SI037_S4LV_100m_DNA (SPAdes) (version 2) | ecosystem: Environmental > Aquatic > Marine >... | reverse complement strand
CTTGGTTACTCGTCCACTTTTACCTGATCCAGTTAGTGCATCTAGTTCTGCAACACTAATTCCTTCTGTCTTCGCTATGCTCTTCACAAGCGGAGAATAGAACTTGTCTGAATTCGAAAATTCTTTGGTTGTCGGAGCGGCAACTGTAGCGACGGCTTCTTGAATCGCTTGTTCGGCAACAGCTACGCTTTCGGCGACAGGTTCGGACACTTTAGTAGCAGCAGCTAAAGGTAAAGCCTGTGGAGCATCGCCTTCTCCGCCAATGAGGGCGATGGCTTGCCCAACTTGGGCGACTTCACCTTCTTCAACCAGTAACTTTAAGATTGTTCCTTCAACAGGGGAGGGCACCTCGCTGTCTACCTTATCAGTAGCAATTTCAACAATAGCTTCCTCCGCCTCAACCCGATCTCCTTCCTTCTTCAACCAAGTTGTAATTGTTGCTTCTGCAACACTTTCACCCATTTTTGGAAGGATAACTTCTACTTGCGCCATAACATCAATTTCGCGGGTGCAAATTTAGTCTAATCCGCACAAGCGGAAAAGCCATAAGCAGTTTTATGAACCTCAATGAATCCTGTTAATGGTCATCCAGATTAGAAGCGGATACCAACGATAAGGATGTCATCGATCTGCTCTTCTTCATCACCCATCCATTCTTCGATGCGGGTGTTTAGGATGTCCTTCTGAGAATCCATGGTCTCTTCTTGAACGCCGAGGAGAAGGCTTTTGAATTGAGAATACTTGAACTTCTTTCCATTTGGTCCACCGAACTGATCGGCGTATCCATCTGAGAAGAGGTAAAGTGCATCACCCTGATGAACTTCTATCTCATGATTTGTATATGGCGTTTTAAGGTTGTCGCCAAAGAATCCGACTGGCTGACGATCAGCGCGCGTTTCAAGGATCTCTCCATTTCTAATCTGCCAGAGTGGATTATTAGCACCAGAGTACTCAACCTTGTTTCCTTCTTTAGGAATAACCAAAATTGCGATGTCCATACCATCCTTTGTTTGACCAGCAGATGGATGCTTGTTAAGAGCGTTGATTACTCCGTGCTTAAGAGCATAGAGAATCTCATTTGGTTGTGTGATGCCTTTCTCATTGACAATCTCGTTTAGAAGAGATGAGCCAATCATGCTCATGAGTGCACCTGGAACTCCGTGTCCTGTACAGTCAGCGGCTGCTATGATTGCTTTGTCATCCTTTTCAGAGAACCAATAAAAGTCGCCACTTACAATGTCTTTAGGACGGAACAAAACCATATTGTGCTTAATAGACATGTCAATTTCAGCCTTCGATGGAAGGATGGCCTCTTGAATTCTCTTCGCATATAGAATGCTGTCTTTCACCTGCTCATAGAGTTCAGCAATCTGCTCACTCTGCTTCTCGATTTCTTCTTTCTGACGAACTACTTCCGCCGTACGCTCCTTGACCTTCTGTTCCATGTCCTCGGCATACTCTTTCAAGTTTGTGCGCATGACAAGGAGTGACTGTCCAAGTTCATCTTGTTCACTAAGTGGTGTGTACTCCGAAACATATTCACCAGAACCAACGGCGATGGCAAAGTCCTTTGCACGTCCAATACCGGCAACAACCGTTTCGAGTGCATTGGCCATTTCACCAATTTCATCTCCTCTTGTATTAATCCAGGACTTAGGAAAAATTCCTTTCGAAAGATCCAAAAGAATCAACCTGAGTTTTCTCACAGGTGACACGATTGTTCGGGTCGTTAGGAATGCAATGAGGATACCTGCAAGAGTCAATGAAATACCCAAGGTCCAAATCATAGTTCGTACCAAGTCAAATGAATCATTCATTTCACCAGTAATGGATTCCATCTCTTCCTTCTTCTCAGCGATGAGAACATTGAGGCCTTCCGTGACGAAGTCTGTTTGAAAATCGATTTCACCTCCCTGCTCGACTGTGATGTTGGCAGTAAATCGATTCATGGGGTCGTTGTAACTCTCTAAGCCGCTCAAGGTTTGCTTGATATCTTCATGGCTTGACCAGAGGGTTTCAATATTTCCGAAAAGGATTTCGACTTGGGTATTGGCAGTATCTGTCCAATTCTTGGCTAAAGTCTCAATTTCTAATTTGAGCTTAGGATATTCCGAAACCGTGAGCTTGTTGAGTGCAACTTTGTCCTCGTTTTCTTGCGCGCTGGGCTGATAAACCCAGTTGTTAATAAGCATCTTAGAGCGAACGATCATCAATTTCAATTCCTCCAATTTTCCAATTGACGGGTTGTGATTGGTCGTAATCTCTTCGTTGATTTTCTGGCTACTGTCGAACGTTTTGTTCGTGATGAAGAAAGCAACAATCATCGATACGATGACTACTCCGAAGCCTAGGCTAATCTTCCTTCCAATGCTGAATTGTGAAAACATAGTCTACGGTTTAATTCTGTTCCTTTTCCTCTAACTTCTTCAACTCTTCCTGGTAGTGCTCCGAGGACTCAATATCATTGAGGCCGAAGTAAATACCTGAAAGCCCGACCAAGGTCTCTTTCCTATACGGATTGAGCTTGTATGCCTTAAGCATGTTGGGGAGAGCAGAGCCGAACAGTTCCATGACCGTGGCTTGAATAGCAAATAATTCCTCAAAATCGAGCTCATAGTCCATGTTCTCAATAATGCTTACACCCTGGTTGTAGTAGTGTATTGCGAGGTTATAATTTGCCTGAACATTGTCTGAATCGAGGTCGAGGACTTCATTATATATTCTAATGATTCCTTGGCCTAATTCATCCGGATCGTCTCCTGGACGAGGGTTGTCAAACAAGTGTGAATACTTGGATGCCATGTATAGTTTGAAGTCGATTGTACGTTCGGTCCAATCAATTCCTGGAGTCACAATGCATTGTATCTCCTTGTGCTGTTCAAAGTAATCCACTGCCACATCGAAGTTTGCCGAATCGAGGGCTCTCGCGGCTTCGTTGTACAGTGTAGCGGCAAGGAAGTTCAGCGCTTTATAGCAGTCTGCTTTAAACTCTTCCTTCGTGTCATATTCAACGGCCTTAAAAAAGGACTCAATGGCCTGTTGTCTACTCTCACGTCCATCCTTGGTTTGCTTATTTGCAGAGTAGATATCCTTATAGATATATCCTCTGAAATACCAAGTCTTCGCCTGATTATTGTAATTGTCGTCGCCGGTGGCGATTTCAATGAGCTCACGTGCTTTAGGTAAATCCTTATTCTGATAGGCACGGAGCGCCAACGACACTGGATCGAGCTGAGCCCTTAACCCGACCGGTATCATCATGAATAAGACTACTATGGTTAATAGGTGCCTTTTCATTTGTTCTACTTAATGACTTTAGTTGCTAAATTTTCCAAGAGTGTACTTACTATTAATTCCTGATTATTAAATGTTTTCTTATTCATCTCAAACTTCAATGGACCAGCTATGGTCAAGAAGTTAATTGCTGAAAGATTATCGATTAGACCAGCTCCTTCTGTCACAATGAGACAGCTGAATTTGGAAACTTTTGAAACATACGGTTGCACCTCACCGGAAGCTTTTCCGGCAACGTAAATGAGGTGACATTTAGTAATTTCTGAAGGACTGCTGAATCGCTTAATGACCATCTTCTGACCATTGATGGTCTTAGTCTTAGCCATGGTTTCCATCATGGTGGCAAGTGCGTCATCATTGACGACGCCGACCACAAATTCTCCCTGCTTATACTCGGCTGGCCATTCGGTGTACTTGGCGAAATTCGATATATACATCGATTTCATCTTCGCCCGGGTGTTCAGCTTGTTCATAGTCTGACCCAGCGAGATAACCGTCAATCCGCAAATGAGCGATATAATGAGAAGTAGCTTCTTCACTGCAAAGTTCCGTGCAAAAATACGGGATTAGCCCTCATGCACAACGCGTGCCAAGTGAAGCCAAGTGAAGCCAATTTATGAATAAAATGTCTTGAGATGAGATAGACAGAGAATTACTTCCCTTCCATATACCGCGGAGTCAGTCGCACTTCAACCCTTCTGTTCTTTTGTCTATCTTCTATAGGGCATGGATACTCATATGCGCACCGTCCGATGGGCTTTGACTCTCCATGGGCAACCATGGTGATGTTCTCCATTCTAACCCCTTTGGAGACTAGAAGGTTGTGTAAGTTATAAGCCCGCAGGTATGAAATGCGGTCGTTAACTGCTCTTGTGCCATAGGTGTCGGTGAATCCGTCCAGCTTGATCTTCACATTTGGAGACATCGATACCAGCGTTTTCAAAAGTTGATAAGCTTCCTTGTTTCCTTGGTCGCTCAGTTTCCATTGATTGAACTCATATGTTTATAGTCCTTAGAAACCTATTGCGGCTGTCCTTGTGCTTTAGGCTGAGACTGCGGTTGACCTTGAGGTCTGTTTTGCTGCTGCTGACCTTGGTTTGGGTTTGATCCAACCACTTGCTGGTAATACGCCTCGGCCTCCGTGAATACTGGGTCGATGTAGTCGGCCATTTCTTCAACCGTGTATTGTTTCCCGAGTCTCTTCAATTGCTGAATGACAGCAAATCCTTGATTCACTTCTCGGTTAACGGTGGAAGCATATGTTTTATCAAGTGAAGCGTAGTACTGCAAATGCTCTAAGTAATTGGTAGCCAATTGCCTAGTCATATCCATACCCTTGTCCATGTCTCCAATTGCGAAGTAGGATTCACATATCTGAATCAGCGTCACGTCTTTCGGTGTATTGACATTTACAGTCATTTCTACACACTTGTCTAGGACCGCTCGGGCTCGTTCATCGTCTCCTGTCTTGATGAGTACATCCGCTAATCGAGAGAAATTCAATCGGAGATTTGTTACAAATCTCAGGTTGTTTTCATCCAAGAAAATGTCCGGATCATTCATGTTTCCGAATGCGAACTCCTCCATCATGTTTTGGTACATAATGTTTGGCTCAACCTCACCGAAGTAACCGAATTGGTTTCGATCACTCTTGGTTACGTAAGGGACCAATCTGTATGCAAAACCTTCGTGCTGCATGTATTTCTCCAATCCAAAGTAACTGCTCTTAGGCATCGTATTCGCAAAGTAGATTGGGCGATCCCAGTTGTTGTTCGCTAGAATGTCGAGCATGAGTAGTTCACTCTTCAATATAAACTGACCCTTAACATCCCACTGAATTGCATTGACAATCCGGCTTTCATATCCAGTTGGAATGGTTCCGTTTGAAACCACTTTGGCTGAATCAACTGGAAGTCTGAATTTACGAGTGGGGAAGAAGTTCATCTTTTGACCGTTCCCAAAGACTTGCTGTCGCTTTTCATCCAAGACAAACTCGATCAATTGATCAATATTGATGTACTTGTCTGACTTCTTGCGCTCTACGATTGGCAGGTAATCTCGAGTCCCCTGTCGGTAGTCATCTTTAACCATGCTCAGTTTCACAGACTTTCCATCATAGGCATCTCGCTTAATCATGTCAATAAACCAATCGGTACTACCGAGCGTCAAGTTCACGATTCTAACGTCAGTTCGATAACCTTCAACTTCTTGGAGGTACCAAAGAGGGAAGGTGTCGTTGTCTCCATTTGTGAAAAGAATGGCGTCCGGTTCACAAGAGTCTAAGTAGTCTTTGGCGATGTCTCGTGCCGTATATCTGTCCGATCGATCATGATCATCCCATCCATCTTTGGCCATTAGCACTGGAGCACTCATACAGAGTGCAATACTCAATGCCGCTTGTAATTTCTGATCTTTCACCGCTTGGCCTATGCCGTACATAACAGCAAGTAAGACTGAAGCAACAACGGCCATGTAAACCATCAAATATCCAAATGAACCACCGCCACCGAATAAGCTTCCGATCACGGTAATTCCCAAGGCACCACCGAGTAATATTCCAACGTTTTGACCTAGATCTTTTTGAGTCAGGTTTCTAGCCGCATCATATAATGCCAGCACGCCAAACCCTATCCAAATTGCAAATGCGTAGAACGATCCCGTATAGGCATAATCTCGTTCTCTAGGCTGGAATGGATACTGGTTCAAATAGAGCACAATTGCCAGTCCTGTAAAGAAGAAAAGCAGCGTGACCACCCAGGCATTTTTAGGATCTACTTTAAAATGGAACAGTAGTCCCAGCAGTCCCAGAATCAACGGAATGGCCAAGAAGAAATTCCTGGCTTTTTGATCTTCCATGTAGGTCGGTAGTTCCTTTTGATTACCAACATGGGCTTCGTCGATGAAGCCGATTCCGGTCATCCAATTTCCATCTAGGAAATTACCGTGGCCTTGGGTGTCGTTCTGCCTCCCAGAAAAATTCCACATGAAGTATCGGAAGTACATCCAACCAATTTGGTACCGAACGAAATAGGTAATGTTTTCAGAGAAAGTCGGTTTCCTAATCGTTGTCATTTGACCGCGATTGTCCCTGTATTTAACTGGTTTTCCTTCGAAATCACTCCACTCTTTATAGGCCTTTACGTGGTTCTTTTTAGGACTCCACATTCTTGGGAAAAAACCCTTGAATTCATCCGCATAGTTTGGCACTGAGTTCTTCCGATCGTCGGCCAATTCGTATTTGCCTGTTCTGTCATCTGGATAGTAGACCGCATCTCCATCAGCATAGGGAGTTTCTCTATCCAGAGGCGAGTTAAAATACTGTCCGTATAACAATGGGAAATCTCCGTACTGCTCCCGATTAAGGTAGGAGAGAAGGTTCACCAAGTTTTCAGGGTTGTTCTCATCAATCGGAGTATTCGCATTCGATCGAATCATGATTAATACGAAGGAAGAATACCCAATCATCAGAACGAGTAATGATAATAATGCTGTGTTCCAGATTGGCTGATCCTTTTTTATGGTGTAAAAAATTCCATAAACGACGGCTCCTAGTAGTAGGATGATGAAGATGATCGATCCGAGGTGGAATGGTGCTCCCAGCGAGTTAACCATGATTCGCTCGAAACTGGCAGCCCAGCCTACGATTCCTGGGATGATAAAGCTCTGTATTCCACCAAGAGTAATTACCCCCAACGCACCAGCAGCGATCATTCCTTTTAAGTTCGGTTGACGATACTTCTTAAAGTAAATGACGTATGCGACAGCAGGAATAGCAAGTAGGTTCAAAAGGTGAATACCAATTGATAAACCAACCAAATAGGCGATGAGAATGATCCAGCGGTCAGCCTTGTGTTCGTCAGCAATGCTTTCCCATTTGAGAATCGCCCAGAATGTGATTGCGGTCATCATCGAGGACATGGCATAAACCTCGCCTTCCGTCGCAGAGAACCAGAATGTGTCCGACCAAGTGTAGGCAAGACTACCGACAACGGCAGCGCCGAGAATGGCAATATTATCACCCACAGAACGCTCATCAGTCTTCTGCGTGTAAGCCATGACTTTCTTGGCTAGAGCTGTGATGGTCCAAAACAAGAATAGGATGGTAAATGCGCTGCAAAGTCCACTCAACAGGTTGATGGAATAGGCCACATTTTCAGGAGAAACGAACATGGAGAACAGTCGACCGACTAATAAGAACGTTGGTGCTCCCGGCGGGTGACCCACTTCTAATCTGAAGGAAGTAGCGATGTATTCACCACAATCCCAAAAGCTTGCGGTTGGTTCGATTGTGCTGATGTAGGTCAGTGCAGCCATTGCAAAGACTGACCAGCCCAGGATGTTATTCCACTTTTGAAAGTTCATTGTTCAGTTCTCGATTGTAATTGTGAAAGGCGCGAATTTATGACTCTAAGGGAAAGCCTTGAGTGAAGAGAGGTTACTAAATCATAGAATATGTGAATTTGTTGAAAAGAAGTGCCTAGTAGAAGCCATAATTTCCAAGGCATAAAAAATACTTTTGGCACGCAGATTGTTTTACAGTTGAAACATAAACAAGCACCGAAATGATCCTAAATAGAATAAACCTACTTGCCTTCGGAATGATGGCAATCCTTGTCCTTAGTTGTCAGAACCGAAGAGTACAGCGCGTTGACCCCAATGAAACAATTGACCTTAGCGGTCGCTGGAACGATACCGATTCCAAAATGACGTCGAGCGCCATGATTGAACAGGTGCTGAGTGGACCGTGGTTAATCAACCATTTTGAGGCCAATAACAATGAGAAACCAGTCGTCATCGTCGGACTCATTAAAAATAATTCGCACGAGCACATTAATCCTGAAACCTTTTGCAAGGATCTTGAGCGTTCCTTTATTACTTCACAACGTGTGAGACTTGTACAAAGTGGAGAGAAGCGAGAGGAAGTTCGACAAGAGCGAAGTGATCAGCAGAACTACTCAAGTAAATCCACCATGAAGAAGTGGGGACTCGAAATGGGAGCTGACTACATGCTTCAAGGAACGTTGAATTCAACCATCGACCAGTACAAAAAGGATAAAGTGGTTGAATACCAAATTGATCTAGAACTTACCAATATGGAAACGAATGAAATCGTTTGGATTGGTGACAAGAAGATCAAGAAGTTCATCAAAGACTAACCATCAATCAAAGGAATATGCCCCGCCAGTTCGGGGCATTTTCTTTATGAAGTCTCTGACCTACATATTAGTTGGGGTTTTCCTCACCGGCTGCGCGACCTATTATCAGCGCAACGTTCATTTCCAATCTTTAGTGAATCAAGGAAGTTTGGATAAGGCTGAATCCTATCTGGAAGGAGATAAAAAAATGAAGAAGGAGAAGAATCGAGTATTGTTTCTTCTCAACATGGGATTCATAAACCATATGCAACAGGATTTTGAAGAAAGCAATCGTTACTTCAATGAGGCTGACTTGGCCATAGAAGATTTTCAAAAGAACTACGCCCGTGAAGCACTTGCGCTCATTACTAATCCTGAGGTCAAACCATATCGCGTGGAGGATTTCGAAAATGTGATGATTCATTATTACAAGGCGATCAATTATTTGAGTCTGAGACAGTTTGAATCTTCCCTGGTGGAGGCTCGACGCATGAATCTGCTTTTAGATCGCATGAATGACAAGTACAAGGATCATAAGAACCGATACCAAGCTGATGCATTCGCCCATTTAATCATGGGAATATCGTATGAAGCATCAGGGATGATCAACGACGCTTTCATTGCCTATAGAAACGCTTATAATGTATTCAATGGCGAGCATGGTTATTTCGGAATTGAGGTGCCTCTTCAACTCAAGAAAGACATACTTCGTACTGCCGCTCACGTTGGATTAGGTTCGGAAGTCGCATACTATGAGAAGGAATTTGGAATGAAGAGTTCGCCGAGCAACAATGAGTTCGGGGAAGCAATCATTCTCTGGCAGAATGGTATGGGGCCAGTCAAAGATGAATTCAGCATCGATTTTATTGCCTTCGATCAAGGGAATGGAGTGGTTAGTTTCCGAAATGAAGAGCTGGATCTGAGTATTCCTTATCACTACGATGATGATTCCAAGCGGGATCGTTTACTTGCCCTTCAGTTCATCCGTGTGGCATTCCCGAAATATTTGGAGCGGCCAATTTATTTTAATGAGTCTTGGATTGAGTTAGATGGTGCTAAGTTTCAACTCGAACTTATTGAGGATGTCAATGCCATTGCCTTTAAAACATTAGAAGATCGGTTTTTGAGAGAGATTGGTGTTGCCCTATCCAGGTTGGTGTTGAAGAAGCTAACTGAAATCCAGTTGGAAGAGCAGCACGAAGTACTTGGAGCACTGGCTACAGTGACCAATGCGGTTACAGAAAAGGCGGATACTAGAAACTGGCAAACGCTGCCGCACAGCATTCACTATGCCCGAATTGCATTAAGTCAAGGAGATACTGAAGTCATTCTAAAACTAAAAAGTCGTGATGGTGGTTTTCACAGAGCTCCATTTACCTTCAAAGGAGAGAAAGGGGCTTTCTTTGTTCAGCCATACCATAATCTGGAGCATTTAGCAGCAGCTTCCTGGGACAAAGCTGCCACCCGAAATGTCAAGCACAACTAGTTAGCTCTGAAGAAGTCGATTACCGACAAGTTTACCAGATGGATGCTCTTATAGTAGTAATGAAGGATTTCGTCGTAGGGGTAACCTCGCCGCGCCATGTTCATGGCTCCTTCTTGACACAAACCAACGCCATGACCATATCCATGACCTTCTAGTATGACCGAGTCTTGGATGGTTTCAATGGAGAAGTAAGCAGACTGAAGTTTAAGATCCCGTCTGATTTGGGTAAACTTGATTCCATCTCTAGGCGAGCCAAGCTTATGCTGCCTCCGGTCTGGACAATAGTGGAGAGCTCGATCTTTAGCAGCAGGTTCGTAAACCGGATAACCATGATTTGTACTCAGGTAATTGAGCCACTTGTCTCTGGTAGTTGTGTAGCGCCAATAGCTGTGGTTTTCTTCCAAACAATTTTCGTCGATCCGCTCCCGCAAATAGTTGAGTGAACCGCTCCAAACATCTTCGCTATTACATGTATATCCACCGCAGTTTGAAGAGAATGCGGCTGTAACGAGGTTGATGTCGCTGTCAACAATGACAATGCCAATGGTTTCTTGGGTGCCCTTTATAATATCCGGGTTTGACTTACTCTTCTGATGATAAACTTGACAGTGGACTTTATCACACAATTGAAATCCTTCTGCTTCGTGCTTTCGACGATTATTCAGCGCATAGGTTCTGCAGATCACCGCCTGTACCTTATAGTACTCTTTTGGTTCTTTGCTCCCTGCTTCGGACTCTACGACTCCAGCAACGTAGTGTTCAATATAGACGTGGTTGATAATGCGAATCTTTCCCCTTAATGGCTTCATTTCGAAATCATCGTGGTACTCATGAACTGCTGTTCTACCTGCTCGTTGAATCTTCAAGGTGTTTCCCCAACTATTTCTGTTTAATTCAACCTTATAGTATGTTCCGAGATCTTCACTCAAAGTCCGAACATGTAGTAGGCCGCCCTCGCTTTTAATACGGAGGACTGTATTCTTTTTGAGTTCGATGAGGTCCTTCCCATTCCCATAAACCTTGAATGATCCTTGGGCTGCCTGAACGGTAATTTCTGAAGGCTCTTCCCCCCAATACAATCCTACATCGAGAATTTTATTGGAAGCAAAAACGCTGAATGAAAGGATAGAAAGAATGAATACGGCGATTCCGCGCATGGGTAGCAAATTTATCCTAGGCTACTCTGTTGACGTGTTGGTGTTCGCGATGATTTTCAACAATCGATTTGCAACAAGGTCGGATGCTCCTTTATCACCTAGTCGATGCTTCAGGTCCAAATATTCCTTCAGAACGTCAGCACGACTCGATCCACCTTCCAATATCTTGGAGAGTTCATTCACTAAACTTTTAGCATTCACATCTTTCTGGATGAGTTCTGTAACGACCTCTCTGTCCATAACGAGGTTGACGAGTGATATGTATTTCACTCGAACCAAGAATCTCGCGATCATCACGCTGATAGGATTTGCTTTATAGACTACTACTTGAGGCGTACCGATGAGTGCCGTTTCAAGGGTAGCGGTTCCAGAAGTAACAATAGCCGCTTCTGCATGTGCAATAAGGTCATAGGTATTCCCTTCTAGAACCGCTGCGTTTTCGGAAAGACGGTCATAAAGATCTCTACTTTGCCAAGGTACTTTTGAAACCACGAACTGGTACTCAGGAAAGGCTTTTACGACTGCTCTAAATTCAGGAAGCAGTAAGTTGATTTCTTGGGTTCGACTGCCTGGGAGTAAAGCAACGATTGCCTTAGAAGAATCTAGGCCATGCTTTAATCGAAATTCATGTTGATCCACCTGAATCGCTTCAACTTCGTCCAGAAGTGGGTGACCCACAAACTCAGCTTCTACGCCATGTTTCTCGTAGAATTGTTTTTCAAAAGGTAGAATTACAAATACGTGCTTCAGCCACTTCTTTACCTTTTTGACTCTCGATTCCTTCCATGCCCAAATCTGCGGTGAGATATAATAGACGTTCTCAATTCCAAGTTCAGTCATAGTTTTTGCAATCCGTAAGTTGAATCCGGGATAGTCAATATGCACGACGAGGTCGGGCTTGAATTCTTCAATGTGTTGTTTGCACAGTTTGAAATTCTTGAGGATTGTACGAAGATTCGCTGCCACTTCAACGAATCCCATAAATGCCAGATCATCAATGTGTTTGACAACACGGGCGCCGGCACTGGCCATTTTATCTCCACCCCAACACGCAATTTCAGCATCAGGGTTCAAGGCTTTGATAGCCTTAACCAAGTTCGATCCGTGCAAATCACCGCTCGGTTCCCCCGTAATGATGAATATCCTAGGCGACATATCTGAAATAGACAATAATTGGGGCATAGATTAATGTCGCCATGATAATCCCGCGGACCATATAATACCATTCGAGCCTGAGCGCGAGGTAAAAGAAGATTAGATTGAAAAGAATCGAAACAGATATCACGCTGCTGTACGTTCCACTATTGTTTAATATCATTCGGACAAATGATTCGAATGGTCGGTGATTGTACACGATTAAATAGAAGATGCCGAATCCAAACCAGGGCCCGATCAAGCCGAGAACTATTCCGGCCCATAGCCTGTTGAATTTCATTTTTAATTCGTCCATGTGCGCATCTCTTTCAAGTCAACGTGGTTTGTGAGATCATATGTTATCGGAACCACCGAAACATATCCATTTTGCAAAGCCCAAAGGTCTGTGTCTTCTGAATGGTCATCGAATGGAAGGAAATAGCCAGTGAGCCAGAAGTAGTCTTTTCCTGATGGATCTTGACGGCGATCAAATTCTTCCTGCCACTTTGCATGAGCCTGCGTGCAATACTTGACTCCTTTAATCAAGTCAACTCCAAGTTTTGGAATGTTCACATTCAAACAGAAGTTTTGATCCTTATGCTCAAGTCCTGTTTTGATCAATTCTCGGGCGAAATGTTTAGCGGCTGTAAAATCAGCCTCAACACCGTGATCCAGAAGAGAGAAACCAATTGATGGGATTCCTTCTATATACCCTTCCATGGCGGCGCTCATTGTTCCAGAATAGATGACATTGATGCTGGCGTTCGAGCCGTGGTTTACTCCGGAAACAATCAGATCGGGTTTTCGATCGAGGATGACGTCCAGCGCAATTTTCACGCAATCAACAGGAGTGCCCGTGCATTGATATGCCTCATACGATCCGTCATTCGGCATTTTCTCTAAACGCAATGTAGAATTGATCGTGATGGCATGTCCCATCCCACTTTGTGGTTTATCCGGCGCAATTTTGAGAATGTCTCCAAACTCCAAAGCAACTTCGGTTAAAGCGTTGATACCCGGTGCATGAAAACCATCATCGTTGGTGATGAGGATTAAAGGTTTGTCGTTCATTGAATCAATTTGTGATGGCTATGCCGCTACGAAGAAAGCAACGCATGATGGATGGACGAAGGACACATGAAAAAATATTAATTTCACATTCCTTAAAATGATCCCATGAAACAGCTTTTTACATTTTCTATCCTTCTATTTTCAGTAACACTATTTGCTCAGTCACCACGAACTGTGCTTTTTGAAATGAGTGAGTCGGTTTGGACGCCAGCCAGTGTTGAAGCCATTTGTGCCAAGGAAGATCTTAGATCGACTTATGGAAATGATATCGCCATCATCGGATATCATCCTGACAATATTCAAAATGGAGGAGACCCGATGTACAACACCATTTCATCTCAGTGGGCCGATATTTTTGGAGTGAATCAATTTGGAAGAGCTTCCATTGACCGTGTGTCATATAACGGGACCAGCATAACGGCTTTGGGAATTTCGAATTGGAGCGATACCATCGCCGCGAGAATAAATCGACCTGCGGTAGGAGAGGTGACGCTGCCTGAATTGCTAGTTGATCCTAATACTGACGAGATCTACGCTCGAGTTCATATGAACTTCACCAAGGATGTGATTGAGCTAAAGGATTTTCGAATTTTCTGCTATTTGGTGGAGGATGGAAAAGTAGAAATCCAGCTGGTCGATACAAACCTCCTCACAGGATGTTCACTTTTCAATGACACGTTGGATACAGCATTCGCCTTCGCTCATAATGATGTTGTGAAGCGAAATCCATCAACCTATGAGGGAACTGATAATATTATTCCAAATGAGGTCCATGAAGGCGATTATTACACGACGGCGTATACAATGAGTATTCCAAGTGGGGTGAACATTGATGACCTTAGAGTGGTGGCATTCGTGGCGGATTTCAATACCAGTGATATCACCAGCAACGTCGTGATTAATGCCATCGGCAGTAATGATTTTACAGAGTATGATTCCGGAGATGAAACCGATCCTAATCATCCGAATAACCCTGATAACCCGAATAGTATTATGAATCCTGCTAATTGGCCAACGGCGATTCAAGAGATTAGAAATGATCCGTTTGAAATTACTGTTTCTCCAATGCCAATTTCTGACTTAGGAATCGTATCCTTTGAGTTGCCATCAAAACAAACTGTAGAAGTTTCTTTGTACAGTATTGATGGAGTTAAAGTGCGATCAGTTTATCGTCAACAATTGGCTGCAGGGCTTCAAAAGGCTGCTATTCTTAAAGGTGATCTACCAGCAGGAATATATCTTCTGAACGTAGATGGTGAGAATGTCAAGGCATCACATAGAATCGTGATTTTATGAGTTCGACGAACTAGGAATTCAATAATAAATAATCCATTATAATACATGTTGGTGAGTGACGGGCTTCCATCTTGAATTGAAACCGTCTTTTGGTTATCTTTGAAACAACCTCTTTTATAATAAAACTCTATTAGATGAAAAAAATCTACGCTCTTTTATTCATTTCCCTTGTCACTGTTGGCGCCATCGCTCAATCTTGGAGTGTGCCTGAAGACAATGTAGGCCTCATAACTAAAGTCACAGCGACATGGTGCGGACCATGTGGAGGTTGGGGCTGGGATGCCTTTGGCGAACTAAGCAACGAATATCACGGCGATCACATTCTAGTGGCGTTGTATGCTTCGAGCTCAAGCGGATTCTATAACGAAGGATGCCAAGCAATGGCCGATGAAATTGGTTTTGGTGGTTATCCAAACTTCGCTGGTAACGGTGTAGACGTTGGAACTGCTGCAGCATCAGTAAATCCGATTGTAGATACTTTCAAAACAGACGCTCCCGTAATTGCAAACGCAGCATACGAAGTGATTTGTATTACAGACGACAGTATTGAAATCCTAGTAAAAGCTAAGTTCTTCGAAACAGTTCCAGGTGCAATTCTTGTGAATGCATTTGTGATTGAAGATGGACCGATTTACGCCCAGGCGGGACAGACAGGTGATGTTGAGCATCATCATGTTCACCAGGGTGCTTTTACAGCGGACGATGTTTATGTATCAACAGATGGTGCAGAGGCAGGCTCGGAATATGAAAAGACAATGGTTATCGCAAGATCATCTTCATGGGATTTAGATCACGTAGAGATCGCGACTACGCTTTGGGTTGAGAATGAAGTTAATCCTTCTGACCTTCTCTACATCAATGGAACTTTCGAGCCACAGGCTGGAGAGATCACGGATGGTTTTTGCAATGGTGAAGGAGGTGGTGAAGTTCCATCTGGTGATCCAGGAGATTGGCCAGTTGGTCTAGAGGAAGTAAACGATATTAATATCGAGATATTCCCAAATCCAGCAAAGGACTTTGTAAGTATTAAGTTTAGTGAAGTAACAGACTACACAGTGAGCATGACTGACCTCCTAGGTAAGCAAGTTTATACTGAGTCGTTCACTTCAACCAACAGAAATACGATTAACGTACTTGACATGCCTGAAGGTGTTTACATGATTCAGGTAAAGACTGAAAACCAGTCTTACTTCGATCGAGTTGTCATTAAATAGGGGTTAGCATCAATAGATTATTAAGCCCTTCTGCATTTTTGGTAGGAGGGTTTTTTTATTTCCTGACATTCTTACTTCAATTTTGCGAAGGCACAGTAATTGAATTAACTCAAGAAAATAGAAGACATGTACATCGCACTTTTAATCGGTTTCGGAATTCTTAGCTGGTTTGTTAGCAGCAGACTCAAGAAAAGATTCAAAGAGTATTCTCAAATTCCAACATCCAGCGGATTATCCGGAGCAGAAATCGCAGCTCAAATGCTACGAGACAATAATATTCACGATGTGAAAATCACGGCTGTCCAAGGGCAGTTGACCGATCACTACAACCCAAAGAACAAGACCATTAACCTGAGTCAAGATGTATATGAAGGAAGGAATGTGGCCGCCGCAGCAGTAGCTGCTCACGAAACAGGTCATGCAGTGCAACACGCCACATCATATGCCATGCTCAGTTTTAGATCCGCAATGGTGCCAGCAGTTAACATAAGCAGCAAGCTGATGTATGCAATCTTCATCATGGCTATTCTCGGTGGAGCTGTCTTTGGAATGGCACCTCAGTTGTTCTTCCTCGTCATCATAGCTCAGGCTGTCATCACGCTATTTAGTGTCATAACCCTTCCCGTAGAGTTTGATGCATCTGCACGAGCACTTCAGTGGCTGAATATGAGTCGTATTACTGTTGTAGAAGAACACGAAAAAGCGAAGAACGCACTCCAATGGGCAGCCAGCACTTACGTAGTTGCAACATTGGCCGCTATCGCTCAATTGCTTTATTTTATAACGGCTTTTGGAGGCCGAGATTAAAGGAATTTCATGAAATTTTATACAGTACTTCTAAGCAGTCTAATAACGCTGACAGCGGTATCTCAGGATGTGCTTGAGGTGACGTCAAGCGTCAACCGCGTGGCAGTATTCCCTCGCGGTGCCCAGGTCGAACGACTAGCTTCTAAATTTCTTTCGGTAGGCTCACAACAGGTGAGCTTTACGAACTTGAGCTCACAGCTAGTGCCAAGCAGCATAAGTGTTAGTGCAGGCGAGTCGGTGAATGTCCTTAGTGTGACAACTCAAAACAATTATTTGAAGCCGGGAGAAAAACCAAAAGTGGTGAAGTCGTTGCAGGATAGCTTAAAGACGTATGAATTCGACCACGCCTTTAATGCGAACATGCTCGGAGTCTACCAAGAGGAAAGGACCATGGTCTTGGCCAATCAAAGAGTTGGTGGGGATCAATCAGAGTTCGTCATTGAAGATTTGGAGGACTTGAGTGATTTTTATAGGGACCGACTGGCAGACATTATGCTAAAAACGATGGAGTTGGATGCAAAACAGAAACGATTGAACAAGCAAATCACGCGGATTAGAAAGCAGCTGCAAGAGCACAATACTAGATTGAACATGAGCACAGGCGAAATCCTTGTTGAGCTGGATGTAAAATCAAATTCCAACGTTGATTTCAAACTCAGTTACATGGTCAGCAACGCTGGCTGGACTCCGGCATACAATGTAAATGTCAAGGAAGTAGATCTACCACTGACGGTTACTTACAACGCAAAGGTGTATCAGAATACTGGAGTGGATTGGAATGATGTAAATCTACTCCTCACAAATGCGAATCCGAATTTACAAGGAGACAAGCCAGTTGTACACCCTTGGAGACTGGATTTTATTCAGGTACAACCCGCTTTCAACCCATACTCAAATAAGTTATATGAATCGGCTGGAGCTGTTCAATCTCTGGACGTTCGAGTTGATGATATAGAAGAGAGAAAATCTGCTTCCGTTGAATATCCTGTCAATGAAGCTTCGAAGCAGTTCAAGATAAAAACCAAGCAGCGAATTCCGTCCAATGGAAAACCTCGAGTCATCAATATCGACGAACTCGAAATTCCAGCTAAGTATCAGTATTATACGGCCCCTAAGGTTACGCCTGCCGCATATTTGATCGCTAGAGTTGCGAAGTTTGAGCAGTACGATCTTCTTCCCGGAAGTGCGAACCTCTTTCTTGGAAACACATACGTAGGGCAGACTTACATCAATCCGGCTGTAGTAACTGACACACTTGATCTATCATTAGGTCGAGATCAGAGCATAATCGTCAAGAGGGAAAAGATAAAGGAGTTCACCGCATCGAAAAAAATCGGAAGCAGTACAAAGGAAAGCTTGGGACTTAAGGTCAGTGTGAGGAACACCAAGTCAACCAAGATCAAACTGATCATTGAAGACCAGATTCCTATTTCGGGAAATAAGGATATTGAGATTACACTTGATGAGGCTAAAACCGCCAAACTTGATCCTTTGACAGGAACACTGAGATGGAGCAAGAATATTCTCTCCAACTCAACCGAAGAATTAGTCTTTAAGTATAGTGTAAAGTACCCTTCGGATAAGAAAATCAACCTTTAGTCGAAAAACGTGGAACCTTTTGTTTGATGGTTTAAGGGATTAGGTGGCTTCGGCCACCTTTTTTTATGGAATTTCGTTTCATGCATCCAGAAGTAAACGAACTCATCCGGGCCCCATATTTTGACACCTATTTAAAATTGCTTGATTCGGCTTCTATCGAAGAAGGACTCAATCATTCAAGCAAGGAGTTGAGAGATCTTTTAGAGACAATTCCAGATGATCAATTGGACTATTCATATGCTCCAGGGAAGTGGACGGTGAAGCAAGTCATCCAGCACGTTATTGAAACGGAGATGATCTTCAATTATCGAGCAATTCGAATTGGCAGGGAAGACGTTACTCAAAATCTCGATGGATTCGAGGAGAATCATTTTGCTGCCAATGCGCAAACTGCTGATATGACCAATGCCGACTTGGCTGAATTTTTCACCGCAGTTAGAATGTCAACGAAACATTTGGTCTCCACATTTAGCGCAACTCAATTGGATAAGTCGGGAATCGCTAGTGGACATTACGTTCAAGTAAAAGCACTCTTCCTCATCCAGGCTGGACATACCCTACACCACCTGAACGTCATACGTGAGCGCTATTTGAAGTAGGCTTATCTTAGCTTAACCTATGAGAAACCTCAGCAGCGTCCTGGCTCAAGGCTTTTATTTTCTGATCACATCCTTGATCATCATCGCTCCAGCGCTTTACAATCGCTATCCGCTGATGTACTTTGATAGCGGCGCTTACATGGAAATGGCCAATATTCTTGAGCCGTCTTTCCATCGCGCGATGGGCTATCCGCTACTGATGAAAATGAGCGGATTGCTCGTGAGCAATTGGCCAATCATCATCGTTCAAGGGCTTTTGCTCTCGGTGCTTTTGTACAGGATTATTCTTTCTGTTTTGGGAGCGGAACGCTCGTACCTACGCCATTTCACGACAGTATGTCTCCTAAGTTTTGGATCAGCGATGTCCTGGTATGCAGCGCAGCTGATGCCAGATATTTTTACACTTATCATAACACTCGCCTGTGCCGCAGTTGTGCTGGAAAAGCACATATCGGTTCGCTGGCTTTCCATTTACGCCACAATCATATTCTTTGGTCTCTTGACACATTTGAGTCACATTCCTTTGTTACTGCTCATATTGATTGGGATGGGCTTTCTTCTTTGGAAAAGCCCTGTTGTTCTCGATGGAAGAAAGAAACTCGTAACACTGAGCGCACCTCTAATACTGGCCATTCTCTTTACATGCTCGTTCAATGCGTATCACGGAATGGGTTTCCGTTTGAGTCTTGCTTCCAACGCTTTCATCACCGCGAATTTGGGCGAGATGGGTATACTGAAAATGTACTTGGACGAAAATTGTGACTCTCAACCCATGTCACTCTGTGATATCAAAGACGACTTACCAAAAGAAACCTATGGCTATCTATGGGATCCAGAAGGACCCG
>Ga0209043_1000725_pt1 | contig 19738 bp, 7 predicted proteins | sample SaaInlV_100m_DNA_3_FD_184654 | JGI IMG/M metagenome (GOLD analysis project Ga0209043, IMG submission 184654) | Marine microbial communities from expanding oxygen minimum zones in the Saanich Inlet - SI037_S4LV_100m_DNA (SPAdes) (version 2) | ecosystem: Environmental > Aquatic > Marine >... | reverse complement strand
GGATAACGCTTTCGCCTTCCGGCTGTGTGACGATGGTAACTGGCTCTATTACGTTCACCGTCACAACGTCCGACTCCGCTTGACCACCGGCATTGGTCACCACAACCGTATAATCCCCCGCTTCGGACGATGACACCGAATCCAGCGTCAATGACTTGTTGGTCGCCCCGTCAATCGCCGAGCTGTCCTTGCTCCACTGGTAGGTCAACGGCTCATCGCCATTCGCCGTGACGGACAACTCAATACTCTCCCCGTAAGCCAGCGTCACGGATTCCGTCAACTGTGTGATCTCCGGGGGTGTCTCCACCGTGAGGGTTACCGTGTCACTCGTTTCCGTTGCACCCCAAGGATATCCTTCATTGGAGACCACAACATAATAATTCCCGGAGGCGGTTCTTTGCACATTGTTCGATGAAAGGGTGCTGTTCGTTTCACCATTGATCGGCTTACCCTTGTAATACCATTGGTAGCTGATCGGATCGGTTCCATCTACAATCACTCGCAGCGTCACGTTTTCGCCAACGAGCACATTGGTGTCTTCCGGCTGCAATACGATCTTGGCAGGTTGCGCCGTCTTAGGCGTCACCACAGCCACCTCGATCAGTTCCGACACAACCTGGTCTACAGCGTTACTGACATTCACCGTGTAATAACCCGCATCAGACGGGATCAGGTTGTTCAGGGTCAACGTTGAGGAAGTTTCCCCATCGATCGCTGTACCATCCTTGTTCCACTGGTACGTGAGTGGTGGCGTGCCAACTGCGGTTACGGTTATACTGACAGTTCCCCCCTCCAGACCCCATTGCCAGTTGCCGTCTCCACCTTCTAATTCCGACTCTGTCAGGTGCGTGATGGCAAGGGGTATCAGCACCGTCAAGGTGGCTGTCTCACTCGTCTCCGCCCCTCCGAAAGGAAGCGTTTCATTCGACACGACCACATGATATTGCCCCGCATTATCGCCCTCTAGTTCAGTCAATTGCAGAGTGCTTCCCGTGGCCTCTTCAATCAGTTCGCCCCAGTGATACCATTCATAAATAATCGGCTCAGTGCCGGTGGCAATCACCTCGAATGTATAAGAGCCCCCCAAGGCCACGCTACCGCCAACTGGCTGGGTCACAACTCTTGCCGCAGGGATGATGATTGAAATGACCGCCTCCCCCACAAGCCGATCGTCATGGCTGATCGCCAGCTTGTAGTCCCCGGCTGCATCGGCCTCGAGATTGTTCAGGCTCAACGTCGCGCTGGTTGCCCCATCGATCACCGTCTCGCCCAGGCTCCATTCGTATGCCAGCGGGGAGAGGCCGGACGCCGTGACGGACAACTCGATCGTCTCCCCCTCGTACACGGAGGAAACCGAGCCGGCGAGCTCCGTCGCCGTGGTGGCCGGCACGACGGCGATGGCCAAGGTGTCGCTCGTCACGGTGGCCAGCCGGTTCGAGACCACGACATGATAATCTCCCGACGCATCAACACCCGCCTTGGCCAAGCGGAGTGTGTTGCCCTTCGCCCCGTCAACCGGCAGGTCCTTGTAATACCACTGATAACTGATTGGCTCAGTTCCAATCACGGTGGCAACCAGATCGATGTCGCCTCCCGCCAAAAAAGAACCGTTCTGGCTCCATTCATAGGTTAACAGTTCCTCTCCCTCCACCTCCGCCGTCGCAGACAAATCCAGCCCGTCTGCGTTTGACAACGCACTCAACTGCGTGACGGTCGGTGGCAAATCCACCGTCAAAGTTGCCGTGTCACTGGTCACTTCACCGGCAATGTTCGACACCACCACATAATAATCCCCTGCGTCCTCCCCCTCTAACTCGGTCAGCGGCAGTGTGCTTCCCGTCGCCTCCGCAACCAGCGCACTGTTTGCCGTGGAAACGGAATCGGCATAAATTTTGATCTTTAGATCATCAATCCAGTGGGTTTGATTGGCTCCACCAGTGCGGGCAGCAAACAGCCATTCTGGTCCCTCCAGAGGTTTCCAGCCAGTCGGCAACTCTTGGCTGATTACCTCATGGCCCTTGAAATTGATCTTCAGGTCACCATCCAGAACCGAAACCTTTACGTCCGCCCACTCTCCCTGTGTCCACATCCAGACATGGTCGCCATTGGCATCCTTGAACTTCGCCTCCTCCGGCGCCGAAGTGACACCATTGAAATTCTGGCGCGCCACCATTCCTCCAGGCCATATGTCCTGGGATCCGTAATCTTCAAAGTGGGTTACGACTTGTTCCTCGTTCAATGCGGTGCTGTAAAATGAAGCATCGTCAATCACACCGGTAAAGCCCATGCCCCCGGATCCCCATGAATTGCCTTCATGTGTCACGGTGGTTCCCCATTTGTTGCCAAAGGCTATATTGCCACCGTGATTGTAGAGCAGATGAACCCCGGACACCTCACCGATCTTTTTGCCATTTAGATACCCGCTCAAGGTACCCTCCATGTTGCCACTTGGATCGCCGTCCATGACAAACACCAAGTGATAAACTTCACCGACATTGATCGGGGTCTTGACCGCACTTATGCCCTCGCCACCCCTCTGGTTCAACTTGCCGCCCCATCGGGTCTCGGCCCGGTTCCATGCCATCATGTAAAGGTCCGCCTCGGTCGCATTATCGGTACCGGTCAGATAGATGCTAATGCCCCGTACATGGGCACCCTCCTCGTACAGCACCTGGTGTTGACCGACAGCAGGCAGCTTCTCGGCCTTGAACCAGAATCCCCATGTTCTCTCCTCCCAGGGCCCCCTCGTAACATTGATATCCGGATGATCCTTTACCCTCAGAGCCTGGTCCTTTGAGCCATCGAAACGGACGGCGGTGCCGACCCCGTTGGGGTTGAGGGCAGGCACACCCAATTCAGGCCCTTTGATGTAGGTCAAACCGGGATCTCCGACCAAGCCAACGGCCTGGTACCCGGCGGTGTCGTCAAACGGGATGTAGACCGCCGGGCCGTCGCCGTCGTTCCCTCTCCAGACGTCAATCGCAGGGGCTTCGCCACCACCACTATCCCAAGTGTCAAAACAGATTCGGATCCCTTCGCCCGCGCCTTCCTCTGCCAATCTAATGGTATCAGGAAGATCACTGCCTATACTGATGCTCAGCCCCTCAGCTGGCCGATGCTCAGCCGAAGTGTCGTCCCCCTTCCCACAGCATGTGCTGTCGGTCATGTAAAGTCGGAAACTGATTTCAAAGTTATTGAAGATTTCCCCGTCGGTAAAATCCGAAACAGTGAAGCCACCGCTCTTGCCATTTGCCGCCTCGGTGATATGAAGCGATCCATCCTTGATCTGTGTCGCACCGGCAATGGACGTACCCTCCACCTCCTCACCGTCATCCCAGTTGGCTTCAAACTCATTCAACACTTTAGAGGTGCTACCTTTATGCCATTGGTATTCGAGCCCGTTGCCCTCCGCAACCACCTCAAAGGTAAAGGTCTCACCAAGGTCCGCACTGCCCCCTTGCGGCTGGGTCACGATGATCGGCGGATCGGCCAGGGCAACCGTGATCACAACCGATCCCGCAAGCCCCTTTGTATTGCTGATCGCCAACTTGTAATCGGCCTCAGCAGACGCCTTCACGCTGCCCAGATCCAATGTCGGAGAGGTTCCCCCCTCAATCACCTCTTCCCCCTTGCTCCACTGGTAAGTCAGCGACTCGTTACTTATCGCCGTGACCGACAGCTCTACACCTTCCCCCTCAACCACGTTTATCGATCCGGCCAACTCCGTGACGGCCGGCGGCGGCACCACAGAAAGGGTGATGACTTCACTTAATTCGGTCCCTAGTTGGTTCGATACCACCACATGATAATCCCCAGAGTCCACGCCTTGTACATCAGTTAAACGCAGTGTGCTTTCAGTGCCACCCTCAATCGACTCTTCCCCCTGATACCATTGATAACTGATCGGCTCGGTGCCTGTTAACGTGACGGTCAACTCAACGTTGTCTCCTTTCAATAAGGCCCCCTCTTCGCTCCACGTATGGATTGTCGGTTCCTCCTCGTCCCCAGTCACCTCCGCCGTGGCGGACAAATCAACAGCGGGGCCCTCTTTTAATTTAGTCAACTGCGTGATCTCCGGTGGTAACACCACTTCCAAAGTAACTGTGTCACTAGTCACCTCACCGGCAATGTTGGTCACAACCACATGATAATCACCCGCATCCCCTGCCTGCACCTCGGTCAATTGCAGAGAGCTTCCGGTGGCCTCACCAACCACCGCACCAATGTGATACCATTCATAGGTCATCGGCTCGGTGCCTTCAGCAACCACTTCAAAGCTAATGGCCTCATCAAGGTTCGCACTAACACTGCCAACAATTATTTTCCGAATCTTGTGATTATAGGTATCTGCAACATAAACATTCCCGGAACCATCCACGGCAACTCCTTCCGGATTGTAAAACTGGGCGTCAGCACCAGTGCCATCGGAACTCCCTGCAGTCCCACTTCCCGCCAGCGTAGTTACCACGCCTTCCGGAGTGATCTTCCGAATCTTGTTATTAAGCAAATCTGCCACATATACATTCCCCAAACCATCCACGGCAACTCCTTCCGGATCGTAAAACTTGGCGTCAGCACCAGTGCCATCGGTAAAGCCAGATTGTCCTGGGCCTTTCCCCGCCAGCGTGGTTACCACGCCTTCCGGAGTGATCTTACGAATCTTGTTATTATACCTGCCTGCCACATAAACATTCCCGGAACCATCCACTGCAACGCCTTCCGGATAGGCAAACTGGGCATCGGCACCGGTGCCATCGGCACTTCCTTCTGTCCCACTCCCTGCCAACGTGGTGACAACGCCTTCCGGAGTGATCTTACGAATCCTATGATTATACGAGTCTCCCACATAAACATTTTCGGAAGCATCCGCAGCGACACCCACCGGATAGTTAAACTTGGCATCGGCACCGGTGCCATCAGTGCTACCTAGTGACCCACTTCCCGCCAGCGTGGTTACCACGCCTTCCGGAGTGATCTTCCGAATCTTGAAATTTGCCTTATCTGCCACGTAAACATTCCCCGAACCATCCACAGCAACGCCTTCTGGCCTCCTAAACTGGGCATCGGCACCGGTGCCATCGGCACTTCCTTCTGTCCCACTTCCCGCCAGCGTGGTTACCACGCCTTCCGGAGTGATCTTCCGAATCCTGTGATTCGACGAATCTGCCACGTAAACATTCCCCGAATCATCCACGGCAACGCCAACCGGATGGTGAAACTGGGCGTCAGTACCGGTGGCATCGGCACTTCCTTTTGTCCCACTCCCCGCTAATATGGTGACCAAACCATCACCTACATCTCCTCCCGGCTGGGTCACAATCACCGGCGGATCGGCCAGGACAACCGTGATCGCAACCGACCCCACAAGCCCCTCTGCATTGTTGATCGCCAACTTGTAATCGGCCTCATTAGAGGCCCCAACATTGCCCAGACCCAATGTCGGAGCGGTTGCTCCCTCAATCACCTTTTCCCCCTTGCTCCACTGGTAAGTCAATGACTCGTTACCGACCGCCGTGACCGACAGCTCGACATCTTCCCCCTCAACCACGTCTATCGATTCGGCCAACTCCGTGACCGCCGTCGGAACCACGGGAAGCGGATCAGTTGGTGCGCCATCCTCCACCTTGATTCGTCCAGCACCCCCGTTACCACCTCTTTGAGTCGCTGCAGTACATGACTTGTAGGATCCACCTGATTGGATGTAACCGTCAGACCCACTCCCGCCGTTCGCATGGACGTCTGCTGAAGAGGCTGCGTTATCCGCTTTCAAGTAGATGCTTCCGCCCGCACCACCTCCAGAGCCGCCCTTGTATCTTCCACTGGAGGAGTCGCTGAACGCGACGGCGTCGCCGCCGTCGGCCTCTATGGTGCCGTTCAGGGTTATGGCGGCTGCGGTAATGTAAATAATTCCGCCGCCATTGCCTGCGGGTCCCGTGTAGCCACTCGTGTCGTGGAATCCACCTGATCCACCACCGCCACCAAAAAATAGTTGCGACAAGCTATCCGAACCGACCACACTGCCACCCAGCGCACTGGTTACTTTCCCATACGTTACATTATCCGCGGTGTGCCCCGGGTCTCCAGCAGTCCCGTTGCCTCCTCCGCCACCACCACCCGCATTTCCATGAGCAGGAGCACCCGCTATACCGCCGCTACCACCTTGGCCTCCGGAGCCCGATCCGAAAGAATCATATCCGCCTGTATATCCTTCACCGCTATATCCATCTTGCCAAACATAGCCCCTAGTATGTTTTGGAGCACCTCTAAACCCAAGGCCTGATACAACGATACTTCCGCCACTATCAACAGTCACGTTACCCGAAGCGTTGAACGCCAAGATACCCCCCGTATTGCCATCCCATGCTGCAGCCGTTATCGATCCACCGGAATGGACGGACACATTGGTGTATTGCGGTACTCTGACAATCTGGGCTTTGGATGAAGTGGATTGGTAATAGGAGTTGGTCAAACTAGCGTTAACAGTGATGTCGTTGTTGGCGATCGATTCAACGGTCCTCAATTCATACGTCCCAGCTGAACTTGTGTGCTGCATCTGGATGATCATGATTTGATCACCCTGGGAAAATGCAGACGCGTCAGTTACGGTTATAGTAATTGCACCAGCTGCGAGGTCTCCAGTTGGAACGGAATAATTATTGACTACCGTATTGAGGGACACCACAGATAAGTTATTGAGAGCCACCACTGAAAGGGTAATGACTTCACTGAATTCCGTCCCTAGTTGGTTCGATACCTTCACATAATACTCCCCAGAGTCGCCGCCTTTCACATCAGTTAAACGCAGGGTGCTTTCATTGCCACCCTCAACTAACTCTTCCCCATGATACCATTCGTAGGTAATCGGCTCGGTGCCTGTTACCGTGACGGTCAGCTCAACATTGTCCCCCTGCAATATTGCTCCCTCTTTACTCCACTGGTAGGTGGTCGGCTCCTCCTCATCGCTAACCACTGTCGCCGTCGCCGATAAATCAATCGTTGGACCCTCTTTTGATTTAGTTAACCCCGTAATTTCTGGTGGTAATACCAACTCCAAGGTAGCCGTGTCACTAGTCACCTCACCGGCAATGTTGCTCACAACTACATGATAACCCCCTGCATCCTCAGCCTGCACATTGGTCAATTGCAGAAAGCTTCCCGTGGACTCACCAACCACCGCACCATCGTGATACCATTCGTATTCGAGCCCGGTGCCCTCCGCTACCACCTCAAAGGCAAAGGCCTCATCAAGGTTCGCACTGCCCCCTACCGGCTGGGTCACAATCACCGGCGGATCGACCAGGTCAACCGTGATCACAACCGACCCCGCAAGCCCCTCTGCATTGCTGATCGCCAACTTGTAATCGGCCTCAGCAGACGCCTTCACATTGCCCAAATCCAATGTCGGAGCGGTTGCCCCACCAATCATCTCTTCCCCCTTGCTCCACTGGTAGGTCAGGAGGGCACTGCCAACCGCCGTGACGGTCAACTCCACACCTTCCCCCTCAACCACGTTTATCGATCCGGCCAACTCCGTGACGGCCGGCGGCGGCACCACAGAAAGGGTAATGACTTCACTTAATTCCGCCCCTAGTTGGTTCGATACCATCACATGATAATCCCCAGAGTCCTCCCCTTGCACATCAGTTAAACGCAGGGTGCTTTCCGTGCCATCCTCAACCAACTCTTCCCCGTGATACCATTGATAACTGATCGGCTCGGTGCCTGTTAACGTGACGGTCAACTCAACGTTGTCTCCCTCTACCAGGACTCCGTCTTCGCTCCACGCGTAGGTTGTTGGATCAGTGCCAACAATCGCCGTGGCAGATAATTGGTTCAGCCCTCCCTCCATCGAGCTCGCTATCTGTGTGATGCCCGGGGGCTCCAACACGATCAGCGATACGATGTCGCTCTTCTCTATGCCGAACCGGATCATGTCACCGGATGTCGCCTTGATCTCGTTTGAAACCACAACATGATAGTCCCCCGCATCCGTCGCCGCCAACTCAGGCAGTTTCAGGCTGCTTCCCGTGCTGTCATCCTTCAATGCTCCGTCGTGGTACCATTCATAAACAATCGGCGCGTCGCCCGACGCATCGACTTCAAATGTGAAGGAGTCGCCAAGAACTGCACTTCCCCCCTTTGGTTGTGTCACAATCCGAGCCGGCTGGTTCACGATTACCGTTATCTTAACCGCCCCCGCATGGCCCGCGCTATTTCTCACATCTAGCGCGTATTCACCGGCGTCCGAAGGCTTCACATTGGCTATAGTCAACACCGAAGTAATTGCGAACTCAATGAGTTCCCCACCTTGCTCCACTGGTCGTTCATCCAGCTTTCCGTCCTTGTTCTTATCATGATACCATTGGTACTTCGGCTCAGTGCCCACTGCCGTGACGGTCAATTTCAGTGTGTCTCCCTCAACCACAGATACCTGGTCAGTCAACCGCGTAATAGACGGGGGCACCACCACAAAAAGAGTTACTGTATCACTGGTCTCCGTGCCGGTTTGGTTTGAAACCACAACATGATAATCCCCGGCATCCTGCTCCTGAAGTTCCGCCAAGTGCAGGGCACTTTGTGTGCTTCCCTGAACCAGGTCGTCCCCGTGATACCATTTATAGGTGATAGGCTTGGTTCCCTCCGCAACCACTTCAAATGTATAGGATTCCCCCAGGTTGGCGCTACCCCCTATTGGCTGGGAAATGATCGTTGCTGACAGGTCTATAGTTAGCGTGATGACATCCGACTTCACTTGGCCTAAAGCATTGCTTACAGCTACAGAATAATCGCCGGTATCCGAGACCGCCGCCTTGGCGAATGCCAACGTCGGACCGCTTGCCCCACTAATCTCCACGCCTTCCTTGCTCCACTGATAACTAAGCGGCGGCGTACCAAGCGCCGTGACGGAAAGGTTAACGCTGCCCCCAACACCCACGGTTTTCGACTCTGTCCACTGCGTGATAACCGGGGGCGCTGAAAGCGTGACGGTGTCACTCTTGAGCGTGCCCACTGAGTTGGACACTACCACGTAATAATCCCCTGCATGCATAACCTGAAAATTGGCCAGGCTAAGCGTGCTACCCGTGCCGCCTTCTACCGACACTCCCCCGAGATACCACTGATAGCTGATCGGCATGGTGCCAACTGCCGTGACAGACAGTTCAACAGTTTCCCCAAAAACCGGAACCATCGATCCGGTCAACTGCGTAATGACAGGCGACATCGAGACGACGACAGTGTTGCTGGTTAGCTCGCCGACAGCGTTGGAAACCACAACATAATAGCTCCCCAAATCTGCTGCAGTCAGCTTGGCCAAGGTCAGACTGCTGCCGGTTGCCCCGTTAACCAGTTCACCCCCGTGACGCCATTTGTAACTGATCGGCTCCGTTCCCGATGCGACCACGTTCATTGTAAAGATGTCGCCAAGTGTGACCTCCCCCCCTTCTGGCTGAGTGACAATGCCCACCGACTGAACAACCGACAGTTTCACGGCATCCGACACCACATCGCCCCCGGAATTGCTGATCGCGACCGTGTAATCGCCCGCAGCCGACAGGGCTGTATCAGTCAGTAGCAACGTCGCCTCGGTTGCCCCGTTAATTGCCACTCCTCCCTTGCTCCACTGGTAGGTCATTGGAGCAGAACCAACCGCCGTAACCGTCAACGCAAAACTTTCTCCCTCGGCCACCGTAGTTGGTTCCGTCAACTGGGTTATTGCCGGGGCGGTTCCATCCTTCATAGCCGACGGAACCGTGAAATTCGACGTATACCTAGCGACGCCTTTTGTCAGCCTGATATCATCAAGGTACCCTGAAAAATAATAATTGTTGGGGCCAACGTTGTAGCTTCCAATCTTGATATCATTAAAATCATAGGAATGATCATCTTCGCCGAATTTGACCAACTTCCCGTCGATGAACAACCACATGGTTCCCGATCTCCTGGAAAAAGCAATGTGATACCACGTGCTTATGATTAGCGGCGCGTCATCCGCTTTTGTCCCGTTGCTGTACGTGCCTTCAGTGATTAAAATCTTGTTGTCATGAACTGCAGCCAGCGGCGCGGCGCTCTGCCATCCGGTTGGATATGAGCCGATGAGTCCTTCGGAATTTTTCAGCCCGGTTCTCCACACCCAAAATTCAATCGTGAAATCACCCGTGCCAAAGTTCCAATCCTCACTGTCCGCAACAGTCAAATAATCGCCCTTGCCGTCGAAGTAACAACTGGTTCCGCCATACTTGCTTTTCCCCGCAGAGATCTTCGCGTCCCCTCCGAAAACTAAGGAATGATTACTGTTGCTGATATCCGTGGTTGATCTTGCGCCATCCGTTCCATCAAACGGCAACAGGAGGCTCACCTTGTCAAAATAAATATCTCCGGTTGCACTGGTGATGAGCAGAGCGATCGTTAACGCTAAAATAATGCCTAAATAATGCTTCCCGGTTTTCATTGTCATAACGTCAAGTCGTGTCGTTCCCGAACTGTTGCGAGTTCACCTGAAAATGCCTGCGTGCTTCGTGTAATGACTGTGCAAACAAGTTTCGCAGCCATCGACAGGATTCGGACTCAAGCCAAAAAACATACGGATATGCCAAAATCGCCAACATTCCACCGGAATAACACTCGGCAACAACCAAGAAAACTTTAGAGAAAACGGGGTTTTTGTGCTTTAGAAACGCATTCATCCTATTTTGGCGAGGGGTCGTCAAACTAACCGATTCAAGCCCTTCGGTCAACTAGGCTTAACAGTTTGCCAGTCCCCAATGGGGCACCCCACCGCCCCCTGTGCCCGCTGGTTTGAAAATGAAGCCAAGCGCTATTTCTTCTCCCGAATGCTGAAAAGGTAGGTTTGATTTCGGATTAGCAGTCGGTCACCTACTAGGGCCGGGTTGGCCATGCTCATGTCGCCTGTGTGGTTGACGCGGAGCAATTCATATTTTTTGCCCGCCTTAAAAACGTACGTGTCGCCGGCTTCGCTCAACGCAAAGACATGGCCGCGATACGCCCAGGGCGACGCGGTGAAGCCGACCGACTTGTCCGGATTGATGCGCTCCTTGCCGTAATTCAACTTACCCGTCTTGGCATCGCGACAGGCGAGAAAACCAAAGTCATACAGCGTGTAAAATTCATCACCATAAACCAACGGCGTGGGGTTGTACGGCGCGGCACGCTTGTCGTACCACGCGACGAATTTGTTACTGTCCTCACCGGAGTGAATTGAGATGTCGCCCTTGGCCCCGGGTCGAATGGCGTACACGTGTTTCTCCCGGTCGCCCACGTAGCCGGAGGCAACGTAGAGCAGCCCGTGCGCCGCAAACGGCGTCGGGATCACAATCGACGTTTTCGTCTTCCACTGAAAACTCCAGAGCTCCTTGCCGGACAAATCGTATGAGCGCGTGCGCCGCCGACCGGGCAGAACCAATTCCTTTCCACCGTCGTGCTTCCACACAAACGGCGTGGCCCAGTTGCTCGGCTCGTCGCGCTTGGTTTTCCACAACTCCCTACCGGTCAATTTGTCGAACGCCGCCACCCAGCTTTCCTCCTCGTTGTCGTTCACGATGATCAACTGGTTCCCGTCGAGAACCGGCGACGCACCGGTACCCCAAGCATTGCGCATCTTGTACGGCTTGAACATTTTTTCCCAAATCACCTTCCCCGACGTGTCGAGGCAATAAAGCCCGTGGCTGCCGAAGTAGGCGTACACCCGCTCGCCATCCGTGACCGGCGTCTCAGCGGCGTAACTGTTTTTCACGTGAATCGGCGTCAGCGGCCGGGCCGCCAATACTTCCTTCTGCCAAAGAAACTCGCCGGTCTCCAACTCAAGGCATAAAACCAGAAAATGGTGCATGTGCTTGATCGGCTCCCGGCGCTCGCCGCCGAAGTACAGGCCCGGCTTGCGCTTCTCGAATTCGCCGTCGCTGACCGCCGTGGTGAGGTACACCCGCCCGCTGTGCACCACCGGCCCCGACCAGCCAAGCCCCGGCACGGCGGACTTCCACTCGACGTTTTTTTTGTCGCTCCACTCGAGCGGCAAATTGGGGTTGTCGGAGACGCCAAGCGCGTTCGACCCGCGAAACGCCGGCCAGTCCTCCTCCGCCACCGCTTGGCCAAGCGCCACCGAACATGCAAAAAGACAAGTGAACAGTTTCATAATCATTGAACAACGCCAGCGTTTGGCCAAGCGCTTGGCCGGTCAAGGAAATTGACCTTCGGCGCTTGGCCAAGTTAGCTGGGGGGCGTGAGTGTTCCGGAAGATTTTGCCGTCGTATTGGTCACCGCGCCGGACATGGACTTGGCCCGCCGCTTGGCCAAGGCCGCGCTGGAGGCCAAACTCGCCGCCTGCGCCAACATCGTCCCGTCGGTCGAGTCGCACTACTGGTGGGAGGAAAAACTCGAAAGCAGCGACGAGGTGCTGCTCATTTTCAAAACGCGGCAGCAACTACTGCCCAAGCTGGAGCGAGCTGTCCGGGAGATTCACCCCTACGACACACCCGAATTCGTTGCCCTCCCCCTAACCGCCGGTAGCCAAAAATACTTCGCTTGGCTCGCCGACATTACGGCAAAAGAATAACTTTATCGTTAATCTTCTCGAATTGCGCCGCTGTACGGGTCGTTTTCTTCGGTTTTGACTGTTTCAACGTTGGTTTCTTGGGCGAGGATGAAAGCTTTTACGTCTTGCTCGGTGACAAAATACTTTTTGCCGATTTTCCGGGCGCGGATTTGGCCGGCTTGGATGTAGCGCGTCACCGTCCGGTACTTGAGGCAGAGCATCTCGGCCACTTCGTGGGCATCGAACGCCTTGAAATCATCCACTTCAATCATAATTCAACGAAGGAGAAAGACCACATAATGGTCTTTTATGTCAACATAATACACTAAAATACTTTTTAATATCTGTTTAGAGTTTTTCGAATGTCATTTTTTTTCTCCTTCTCCCCTGCCCTCTCCAGCTGGGGGAGGGTGTTGCGGCCGGGGAGCACACACACCGTTCTCGACGAGCAGTTGTTTGAAATTGGCGTCCATTCGCGGTTTCTTAAAAAAACAACTCGCTGCGAATAGTTCCTGCGCTTGTTGAATTGACCTTGTGCCGCTGGGCATTGTTCTTGTTGCTCTTTCGGCTTTTGGTACAGTCCGCGGCCTTCTGGTTTTCTAACCATGCAGAAAGAGATCAGCCGACGGCGCACGTTCGCCATCATTTCACATCCGGACGCCGGTAAAACCACCCTCACCGAAAAGATGCTTCTTTACGGTGGCGCGGTGCAGTTGGCGGGATCGGTGCGTTCCCGCAAAAACCAGCGTGCGACGACGTCGGACTGGATGGAATTGGAGCGCAAGCGCGGCATCTCGGTCAGCTCGACGGTGCTGCAATTCGATTATCAAGGGTTTCAGATAAACCTGCTCGACACTCCGGGGCACAAGGATTTCTCCGAAGACACTTACCGCGTACTCACCGCCGTGGACGCGGTGGTGATGGTGCTCGACGCCGCCAAGGGCATAGAGGCGCAGACGCGGAAGTTGTTCGAGGTCTGCCGCCAGCGCGGCGTGCCGATCTTCACGTTTATCAACAAATGCGACCGGCCGTCGAAAGGCGCGATCGAGTTGCTGGACGAAATCGAAAGCGTGCTCCAACTCAAGCCGTTTCCGGTGAACTGGCCGATCGGCGACGGCGCGGATTTCAAGGGCGTGTTCGATCGCTTGGCCAAGCAGGTGCATTTGTTTGAGCGCACGACCGGCGGCGCGTACATGGCACCGGTCGAGGTCGGCGACATCTCGGACGACTTCGTGAAAGAGCGCGTGCCGGGGGAAACCTTGGCCAAGGTCACGGAGGAACTTCAGATGCTCGACATCGCCGGTGCGGAGTTTGATCGCGACGAGATTCTCGCCGGCCGCACGACCCCGGTGTTCTTTGGCAGTGCGATGAATAATTTTGGCGTCGAGTTGATCCTCAAAGGATTTCTGCACCACGCGCCGCCGCCGCAGGGCCGTCCGTCCGCCGGTAAATTCATCCAGCCAAGCGACGAGCAGTTTTCCGGCTTCATTTTTAAAATCCAGGCGAACATGGATCCGAAGCATCGCGACCGCATCGCGTACATTCGCATTTGCTCCGGAAAATTTGAGCGCGACATGATGGTGTATCATTCACGCACCGGAAAGAAGGTGCGCTTGGCCAGTTCGCATCGGTTGTTCGGCAAGGAACGCGAGACGGTGAACGAGGCGTTTCCCGGCGACATCATCGGCTTGGTGGGCCATGCGGACTTCGGCATCGGCGACACACTGAGCACGGACAAGGCGACAATCTTTCACGAGATCCCGCGCTTCACGCCGGAGAGTTTTTCGTATTTGCACAACAGCGACACAGGCAAGTTCAAGCAGTTCCGGCAGGGGCTGGAGCAGTTGCTGCAGGAGGGCGCGATCCAGTGCCTGAGCCTGAAGGGCAGCACGATCGCCGTGCCGGTGTTGGCGGCGGTGGGGCCGTTGCAGTTTGACGTGGTGCAGTTCCGACTCGAGAGCGAGTACAACGCCGTCTCGCGGCTCGAGCCCGCGCCGTGGCAGGTCATGCGCTGGCTGCCGGCGGAGTTCAGCGAGGAGGAGATGGACAAGCTTTCGCCACCGACCGGCTCACGGTTTGGCTGGGATTCGGAGCGCAACCCGGTGCTGCTTTTCGCAAGTGGCTGGGCCGCAAGTTACTTTGAGCAAAACAACGGCGTACTAAATCTCTCGAAGGTTCCGCCGGACCAAAAGGAATCTTAATCCGCTGCGCCTCGCTTGGCCAAGCGCTACAAATCATCCACGATGTCACAAACATCACGCATCACATTGCTCGACGCCTCCGAACTCAAGGTTCGGTTCAACGACAACGAGGTACTCAAGTCGGCGTCGTTGACAATCCGAGATGACGATCACTTGGGGATGGTCGGGCGCAACGGCTGCGGCAAGTCGACATTTCTTAAAATTCTCGCTGGCATCACGCAAGCTGATGATGGTAAAGTCACTCCGCGCTCCGGTCTGGGGATCGGTTATCTGCCGCAGGGGCTCGAGGCTGCCGACGGCGTCTCCGTGCTCAACACGATCCGCGACGGGGCGGCGCATCAATTCAAGCTGCTCGACGAGTACGAGTCGCTGCCAGCCGACTCGAACCGGCAGACCGAGCTGGAGCAGCAAATCGCCGCCGCCGATGCGTGGAACATCGAGACACGCATCGAGACGGCGATGATGCATTTGAGCACTCCCGCTGCGGACCGGTTGATGGGCACGTTGTCCGGCGGCGAAAAGCGGCGGGTAGCCCTTTGTCGCTCGATCGTCTCCAATCCCGATCTGCTGATTCTCGACGAGCCGACCAATCATCTCGACACCGACTCGATCGAGTGGATGGCGCAGTACCTGAAAAAGTTTCGCGGCGCATTTCTCGTCGCCACGCACGATCGGTATTTCCTCGATGAAATCTGCAACCACATCGTTGAGTTGCAGGCCGGCCGTTTTCACACGCACAAGGGCAACTACTCCGACTACCTCGAGTCGAATCTCGCCCGGATGGAAAACGAGCAAGCAACTGAGTTGAAGCGAAAGCGTTTCCTGCGCCGCGAACTGGACTGGATTCGCCGCGGCCCGAAGGCACGCACGACCAAGGCCAAGTTTCGGGTGGACAAGTTTCACTCAATCAAAAACACGCAAGGTTCGGACAAGGAGTTGTCGATGGATTTGATCATCCCGCCGCCGGGACAGTTGGCCAACCGCGTGGTGGACCTGATCAACGTCAGACTCGAACTGGGCGGCAGGGAGTTGATTGAGCGGTTCGACTTCAAGTTTGAGGCCGGCATGCGCATCGGCATTTGTGGCCGTAACGGCCTGGGTAAAACAAGCCTGCTCAGGATTGTGCTGAACCAGTTGGCCCCGACCGGCGGCAGCCAAAAAACCGGCGTGCTGACCCAGTTCAACTACGTGGATCAGGAACGGGTGCAGCTCGACCCGGAAAAGACGCTGCTGCAGGAGGTCGCCGAAGGCGCGGACACGATCCCGTTCGGCAACGGCAAGCTGGCGATTCGGGCGTACTTGCAGCGGTTCGGATTTGATCCTCGGCGGATCAACATGAAGGTCAAGAGCCTGTCCGGCGGCGAGAAAAGTCGGCTGCTTTTGGCGCGCATTCTCAAGAACGGTGGCAACTTTCTGATCATGGACGAGCCAACCAACGACCTCGATCTGCCGACGCTCCGATTGCTAGAGGAGGCGCTGCTGGCATTCTCCGGCTGCGTGTTGGTGGTGAGTCACGACCGCTATTTTCTCAACCGGGTCTGCACTGGCATCATCGCATTTGAGGGCGACGGACAGGTTGTTTACAACGAGGGCGACTACGAGTATTACCGCGAAAAACTTGCCGAGCGAAAAACGCGCTTGGCCAAGCGATCCGTAGCCACCCAAGCCAAAGCCGACCCAAGCCGCGCAACCGAGGCCAAGCCACGCAAGATGACTTGGAAAGAGAAGAACGAACTCGAGGGCATGGAGGCGGCGATCCTCAAGGCTGAAGAGGCAGTTGCCCGGATCGAGTGCCTGTTCGCCGACCCGGAGTTTCACTCGAAGCACAGTGCGAACACCGGTGAACTGACCAGTGAACTGGAGGCTGCAAAAAAACGGGGTGCCAAGCTTTATGCGCGTTGGGAGGAACTTGAAGCAATTCGGGCCGCCAACGAAAAGCCCTGAGCGTTACTCTTGACTTTAGCCAGCGCCCTGTTCCTGGGCCGTTGGATCTTCGGTTGCGATTGGAGAAGTGCACAACTGATTCTTCATCTCCTTGCCCGAGCGGAACTTCACAACTTTGCGCTCAGGGATACTGATATCAACACTTGGATTCTTGGGGTTCCGCCCGACGCGTGACTTGCGAACCTCAATTTTGAACACACCGAAGTTGCGCAACTCCACCGTGCTGCCATCGACCAAGGCATCGCGAATGGCATCAAGCGTCTGGGAAATGACTTCCGCGACTTGAGCCTGATGAAGCTTGATATCCGGCTTGAGCGCGAGTCGCACCCGAGTCGCCAAATCCCGCTTGGTGACGGTGCTTTTTTCATTGTCGGAAGGCTTCATAAGCGGAGGGTTATGCCGATCAATCGCTGAACCATTACCATTACGCCCAAGACACCGCTCCGTCAAGCCGATTTTTAAAAAAAAACAGTCCTGCCAACAGTGTTAACTCCCGCTTGGCCAAGCGCTTGGCCAAAGTCGGACGACTAGGCGACGATAGATTTGATGACGTGAGCCACGTTCTCAACGCCCGTCAACCGGGCATCCAATCCCTGAAAACGATACGTAAACACCTGAGAATCAATGCCTAGAAGATGAAGCATGGTTGCGTGAAGATCCCGCACATGAACTCGATCCTTGGTGGCGTTATAGCCCAGTTCATCCGTCTCGCCGTGGGTGATGCCCCCCTTGATTCCGCCCCCGGCGAGCCACATCGAAAAAGCCCGAATATGGTGATCCCGGCCGGCCGCGGAGCCTTTCCCCTGAAACATCGGTGTCCGGCCGAACTCGCCGCCCCAGATCACCAGCGTGTCATCAAGCATGCCGCGCGCTTTCAAATCCTTCACCAGTGTCGCGCTTGGGTGGTCGCAGAGGCCGCAGCAAATTTTCATGTATCGCTCCAGATCGCCGTGATGATCCCATCCGCGATGGTACAGTTGAATGAAGCGCGTGCCTCGCTCGGCCAAGCGCCGGGCGAGCAGACAATTAGCGGCGAACGATCCGTTCATCCCCTTGACGCCGTATGCATCGAGCACGTGCTGCGGCTCGCCGGAAAAATCCATCAACTCCGGTACGCTCGACTGCATGCGAAACGCCAACTCGTACTGGGCGATGCGCGTGTCGATCTCCGGGTTGGCGACCCGCTCGTTGCGCAGGCGATTGAGTTTGCCGAGCGTCTCGACGAAGCCGCGCTGCTGTTCGCGGTTCACTCCGGGCGCGGACCGGACATAGTGCACCGGGTCGCCCTGGGAGAAAAACTGAACACCCTGGTGACGGCTCGGCAAAAAACCGGCACCCCATTGTCGCGACGAGATCGGCTGCGGGTTGCGGCCGCCCTCGCTAGTCAGCACGACGAACCCCGGCAAGTCCTCGTTCATCGAGCCCAATCCGTAAGTCACCCAAGCGCCCATGCTCGGCCGGCCGGAGATGGACGTGCCGGTATTCATCACCGTGTGCGCCGGGTCGTGGTTGATCTGCTCGGTGTGCATCGAGCGCACGATCGCGATGTCATCGGCGATGCCGGCGATGCCGGGCAGCATATCCGAAATCTGCTGGCCCGACTGCCCGTGACGGCGAAAAGGAAACAACGGGCCGAGGCACTTGAGTTTTGTGTTTTGCAACTGGGCTATCGGCTGGCCTTTTGTGAACGACTCCGGCATCGGCTGGCCGTCCAGTCGCGCCAGTTCCGGCTTGTAATCGAACGTCTCCAAGTGGGACGGCCCGCCGGCCATGCAGAGAAAAATCACCCGCTTGGCCTTGGCCGCAAGATGCGGCAGCCCCGGCAAAGCGCCGACGGATTTGGGTTCGCTCGCTGCGCTGAGCCAGTTCGGATTGGCCAAGCTAGCCAAGGCGGTGGCACCCAAGCCAAGCGATGTGCGGCTCAGGAACGAGCGGCGGTTTGTCAGTGTATCTATTTGTTGCAGAGAAAGTTGCATGTCAGTTTCGCGTGATGGTTTCGCTGAGGTTCAGCAGCGTCTGGCCAAGCACAGTCCACGCAGCGGTCTCCGGCTTGGCCATGCCGACGGGCAGTTTCAGCATCCCGACGGCGAGCAACTTGTCGGCTGCCATCGCGTCGCCTTGATAGCGTTTGCGTGTTTCGCCGAGGAACGCCCTGGCCACGTTTAGTTCCTTGCCGCTCGGTTCTCTGCCGAGCGCTGTTTGCCACGCCCAAGCCAGGCGCTGCTGATCGGTGGCCCCGGCCTCGTTTAGGATGCGAAGTGCGAAGCCCTTGGCCGCCTCGACAAATGTAGGATCGTTCATCAGCGTGAGCGCGGCCAGCGGCGTGTTGCTAACCGGGCGCTGCGCAGTGCACTCCTCGCGCGTTGGCGCGTCAAACGCGCGCAACATCGGGTGCAGAAACTGTCGCTGCCAATGCACGTACACGCCGCGCCGGTACTGGTTGGCATTCATGTCGGCTGAGTACTTGCGCTTGGGAAAATTCATCGGAGAGTAGTAGCCGGCCGGCTGGTACGGCTTGGCTACCTTGCCGCCCATCTGGTCGTTCAACAGGCCACCGACTGCCAGTGCGTTGTCGCGGATGGTCTCGGCCTGCAGCCGGAAGCGACCCTGCCTCATGAACAGCCGGTTCTCCGGATCGTGTTCGCGCAACTGCGGACTGACGAGTGACGACTGGCGATATGCGCTGGAGGTGACGATGAGTCGGACGATGTGCTTGACGTCCCAGCCGCTCTCGACGAACTCGACGGCTAGCCAGTCGAGCAGTTGCGGATGCGTCGGCCGCTCGCCCTGCGATCCAAAATCCTCCAGCGAAGCGACGATGCCTCGCCCGAACATTTCCGACCACCAGCGGTTGACGGCAACTCGCGCGACAAGCGGATTTTCCGGACTGGCCAGCCACTGAGCCAGACCCAACCGGTTTCGTGGCAGGTCTTCCGGCAGTGAGTGCAGAATCGACGGCGTCGCGGCATTGACGGCCGCTCCTTTATTAAGGAATTCGCCCCGCCGCATGATGTTCGTGGGGCGGGACTTTGCCATCTCGATC